>Ga0126337_10003426_pt1 | contig 10371 bp, 4 predicted proteins | sample DipCmetagenome_FD_92527 | JGI IMG/M metagenome (GOLD analysis project Ga0126337, IMG submission 92527) | Coral microbial communities from La Bocana,Puerto Morelos, Mexico - Diploria C A metagenome | ecosystem: Host-associated > Invertebrates > Cnidaria > Coral | place: La Bocana,Puerto Morelos... | reverse complement strand
CGACATAGAAGTCCGAGCGATCCGCCTAAGTATCCTAAGTAGTTATTTTTAAAGTTGAAAGTTTAAAGGAAGGAGACATAATGTTCGTTCTCAGTAGATATGTGAAAGGGGTAACATTTTTTTATTGAGGGTATACACAAGGTCACGAAAGGCGTGAAAGGGTTACCTATTCTGTCAAAAAGGTTATATAAAATTGTAGTAGGGAGATAGAACTCGGGCGGAGTACCCTTCGGAGCGGTGCGAGGGGGTTTGGGTGGTTGATCGGTCCAGCTCATGTGATTGTTTCAACTTTTGGTTGTTTGCATAATTTCCTTCGTTAAATTTGTACTGAAAACGACAAGATCATGTAGATAATTTACGGTGTGAAACCAAGCGCTGTGAACTTGAAGTAATTTTAAGCTTGCGTAAGTCCTTTTTTTCGATTAGAAAGGCATTTTCGATAGCCTCTATGCAATACAAAATTTGTTTTAGGCGTCCTAATCTTTCGCTTTATCAATTTTTTTTTTTCCACGTATTGTGATCGTGTAACAAAAACCTATCGAGTGACTATTGCAGAAGCCATTGCGTGACAGGCAAATCACGTTTCAGAACGAACCGCGAGAACAGCGGATAATAATTCCGTTTGAGGGAGATAGAGTCGATGCAAGAGGGGTTTATTTATTGGACTGCCGTTTAACAAGAGTTTTGAATGTGATAAAAAGATCCAAGAGTCGTATAAAGTTGAATGCCAACACGTCAGTTGATGTACTACTGAAGTTGTCGAAGGCACACTTCAAGATGGCTATGGTTTGGGTTTCTAAATATACCAAATAATACCTAAATTTTTTTCCATTTATGGAAATCGTGTAGCAAAAACCTATCGAGTGACTATTGCGTGACAGGCAAATGTAGTAAACATCGAAGAACAACAAACACTTCGTTTCAGGATGAACCGTAGAGAACAGCGGATAGGATTTCGTTTGAGAGAGCAAACAGCTGATGCAAGAAGGGTTTATTTATTCGACTGCTGTTTAACAAGAGATGTGAACGTGATGGCAGATCTAAGAGTCGTATTAACTAGACGCCTACAGGCGTTTACTCGGGCTACTCTTAACTTGGATAAAGCATAGTAATTTGTGTAAAAAGTACTGTGAAACAGGTAAAGTTACAAACAGGTAGAAAACCCAACCGCTACTAGGGTTAAAGCTGTCGTTACGCAATTTCGTAATTTCCGGTCATGAATAATTCTACTTATGTTTATTTTTGTCTGCTGGCAGTGTAGCTTTCACTGTATTGAACTTCATAGTCAGCCTCGAACACATTTAAAAGTGTGGGAACATCGGTTATTACAATAGGCCCTGCCAGGGTAAACTCTGACAAGCGACATGGGTGTTGTGACGCACCGTTTGTCATTCATTGCGATAATAAAAAGATGTGAAGCTAAACCTTTTCAGTCATGTAGTGAATGGTTACTTTGACTATCGGAACCTTTTTTTTTCCTGGGAGTGTGTTTGGAGAATCCAGCGGTTAACCTAATAAAGGTTATTTTTCTCTAAGTAGTCTGTAATTCATTGGGGAATTTAGTCGGCTTGGGGAGTAGGGTTTCTTCCACAGACTAAGACTGAAGTCTTGTGTGCAGGAGTTATTTGCGATTGTATTGTAGTGTTCGTTTTATCCGACTTCTACAAACAGTAACCAAATCTTTAATGAATTTTAAAAATTTTACAGTTTTCTTGTATACAATTATATTTACAATATTTACAATTACTAGTTTTTTTTAAATAACCCAGAAACATGCACGCACACACACACACAACACACACACTAATTAAATGCAAGTTATTTAATAGGTTCTTTGTTCTTGATATTTCGTGGTCTTCTTTTTTTTCTGAAAGCAAATGAAAAGCACAAATGAATTTACATGCACTTACGTCTTTTCACAAAGACCAACACCCCACATCCAATTCTAGCATGATCTAGGTCGCGAATGAAAACCATCCGAAGTTGATTTGGCTTCTTTTCTATATATTGTAAGTTATTTTATTGAGTGGAATACGCCTTCCGTACCTCTGTAGTCACCATCGACACGCGTAGAGGTTACTAGGCGGGAAGCAGCTTAATTCTAGATTACAAGCACAGAATAATGAGGATTGCGTGACATTTGCGCATTTAGTATCGCGTTACGTTGATTTAACAAGAGAGGCCAGTTTACAATAATAATGTTATCCTTCTATGCAATACACCTACCTTAGGAGGGCTTATATCAGACACGTCAGTTGTTGTACGCGATAAGTTGCACGCTCCACTATTTACTATTCTTTTTCTCTTTCGGCTTATTGATTTGTCTCCCTGAAAACAAGCAAGTGGGGACAATGAAGGTGTTTAATGAATTAGTAGCTTAATGTCTTTGAAAACCCCTTTGAGGAAAGTTAATAAAGAACGGATACGTAAGATTACCACACAGAACAACATGAAAAACAAAAAGTTTCTTAGTCATAACTTTTGAAATGTCGGTGATTTCTTCCCTTACGAGATTATTACAAAATTTCAATCAAGTGTTAAATTATTTCAAGTTCCCCTTATTGTTTTGAAAATGTCAATCTTCCTTTCGGAAATTAAAATTACCTGGCATTTCTCTGAGGGATATTTAGTTGTTAGCGACTCCAATAGTAAACGTACAAATACCTCTTCAATGCCGTCTTTTTTTTCTCCCCATTCTTTGGACTCCTTGTTTGTGAGGCTGCGCGCGGCTTGAGCCTAAAATTTTAGGAAACAACAAACAGTTTAAACACCTACAGTATATCTAGAACTGGGAATAGTTATCCGTTAAGCTTCCCTCGTTGTAAATCTTATTCGTTGCTACAATCAGTGGTTTTGCTTTCAGTATAATTTGGCTGTTTTGTAATTAATTGAAGAGTGATAAACTGTCATGAAATTAAACAGAACATATATTCAGAAAAGGAAGTGATACGATTTTAATGTTTAACATTTGACATCATTTGAAAATCTTTCTGTTGAAAGGATACCTTCATTTCATTTCGCACTGCCGAAACAACGGTGTATTTTATCATATTGTGCAAAAAGCGAAGCGATCAGGCGAGATGCTTCTTCATTGTACTCTATTAGTCAATGTTTTGAACACGTTAAGGTTTACTTACTATTGGAAAGCGAGTGAGAAAAATATCCACTAGCAAACGTTTGCGAGTTAGAATCATGGATGTCTTCAAACATTGGGAGAAGCTATTCAAACTTTCATCAGTTTGTTAATGGAAAAAAACCTTAGTAGCAAAACTTTGTAAGTTAATTCTGAAGTCTGGGTACAAGTACGGACTTGCGAATATTCAGTGGATATTTGCTTTATTTCAAATTACTGCAAGTCACTCACCGTCTGGGAGTCAGTCGTATAGCCCTGCAGTTTCTTCTCATTCCATTCTGAAAAAACAAATTGTTATTGTAATTGTTTGAGGTAGCATTAAAGTATGTTTTTAATAAATGAAATGTAATAAAATTACTTTTTGCTTTTTGTCAAATGTTTAATACTATGGTTAGTTCGCTCGTCCTCGGAGCGAGTGGTCCGGGTTTGAGCCCTGGTCGGGGACATTGTTTTGTGTTCTTGGGCAAAACACTTAATTCTCACAGTGCCTCTCTCCACCCAGGTGTATAAATGGGTACCGGTAAATTGTTGGGGAAAACCAAAGAAATTGCGGGGGAATGACCTGCGATGGACTAAGATCCTGTCCAGGGGGTGTAGAAATACTCCTAGTCGCTTCATGCTACAGAAACCGGGGATAAGCTGCCGCAGCTATGGTCCTCTAGGATCGAAAGGCTTCATTAATAGTATTTTGCTGTGTACAGATTATGATATTTTATTTTTATTACTACTAGTTTTTCAATGCAGTTTTTTATTGTTAAGAATAACTATTACTTACTTCTCTTCGTGTATAGATAATTTTGAAATTCTGAAAAAGAACATTTGATTCAGTATGTCATAGCATTTGTTTATTAATAAATTATTCATAACTTAATGTATGGTTTATTCTTTTTAAGTAGTGTTTATACTGCAAATGCTTAGTACACATACTACCCAAAAATGTATTTGCGCTAAGGTATGGGGCGAGGGCTTGCATGAAGGAAACGGAAAAGAGTGCTACGCAGTGTTATTTTGGTTGCATTATTGCTAGCTGTTTTTTTCGTTTACTTCATATATTCTGGGACATTTTGATTAGAACTATTAGGTATAACAACGTGCTATAGCTCTATATCTTAATTATTAGTTGATATTGTTAAAAGTGTTACTCTTTTCTAGGGGTCAGGAAGGTCACGTCACTTGAAATTTTCCCGCCAATTTGACTTGTAAAGGCGGAACGATGAATGTCGTAGAAAATTGTAACAAAGTGGAAAGATTTATATTGTTTTGTTTCATTTCATAGCTTAGTTCATATGTTTTTAAAAAGACCATTCTTTTAAAGATTCAGAGTTTCCTAATGTTACATTCAGTATGTGTTATGGTAATGTGGGTGTTCGATGCGACAAATTCATTGCTTTGTTTCAATGATGCAGTTATTTATTGTGGCTTAGAAAGCGAAGGAATTGTATTACAAAATTATGATTTTACGGCTTGGAACTAAGAAAAGTTTGGCTTGAAGAAATCCAAGATCGAGGAATTTTTTATTTACAATTATCGTACTTTAATAATTTCGCAGATCAAAGCAAGCAAATGGAGGGCTTTGTATAAGTTAAGATGGTAATTGCCGTTTCTTAAGTATCTAGATAATAGGCAGTGTAATGTTTTTGGTAAGTATGCTGTGTTGATTTGATGTCGTTGAAATGTAATCGTTACATTCTAAAAGCTGTTTACAAGTGAGCATCTGGTTGGGAATATAAATAGAGTTTGTTGTTGGTATGAAGTGATGGGTTACGTGTTACATACTACTCTAACGAGTAACTTATAAGTTACAGTTTTCCTGTTTTGTGTTTTGCAATATGTGGCATTGAAGTAAAAGTACTTGTTATTTTGAAAACTATAAAGAAGCACGGAACTTACCTTCTTGTTATTCCGTCCATGTTCTTCTCAGACAGTGCGGGCAAAGGAATTTTTCAATCATCTCTTTTAAATGTGTTATTGACAGATATCAATTTCATATCAATCTTTTGGACGTCCGCTTCATTATCAGTTCTTTTCGAAGTCAAGTGGTTATCCTGAGCTGATATTTACCGGAAAAAATCACTTTTTCCTGTTTTAAGTTGGATTTATAGTTTATGAAGCAGTAGAAAAGGCAGTTTTTACTAGAGTTATTCGTGAAGATTACTTGAAAACAATGTTACTAATTAAATTAGTAAAGTGTGAAAAAGCTTTTAAGTTTGAAAAACAACTCTTTGAAGTCTACCTCTAGTGGTTGTTTACGGAAGGTATTCCAAAAATAAACTAACGCTAAGTGTCTATCTAATGGCAGCTGTTTAAAGAATCAACAAATAAGTAGTTCATATCATGAATTATCATTGAATTGTCATATTGTTGAGGAAAGTGGTTCTAAAGTTTTAAGTAAAGTGAATACATAGTTTCAAATGCAAGTGCTAGGGTTTCTTGGTACATGATATATTGCTTCTTATATTTCAAGGAAAGGCAACATTGACCGAGTTTGTTTTTTTAATCTAGATTTCAATCTTTCGGAGGAAGTTTCATTAAAATTTGGTTTGAAGTGTTGTGATGTATGTCGACTAATGAGTTTGTTCCATCACCCACGATGTTCGGAAAATGATAGAGGAATCTTGAAAGCACGCAATGAATTTTCTTTATTCAGTTGTTGTTAGAACTTTATTTAGTTGAGTTAGAATTTTTTTAATAGTGTTTTCTTTATTGCAATTCTTATGGACAATTATATGCAAGAGGAAAGGTGCAAGGATGTTTTTAGAACCTATGTTAAGTACCAACTAGGTCAACTAGTGGACTGAACAAGGGCAGACGAGAACAGTGGGTGTGCTCTAGTGTTTGCGACAAGTTGTGTTGTTTAACGTCCTCTGCTAACCATGTAACTTTGAAGATGCAGAAGACGGGACGTAAAATTTATAGTCGTTATCTGAAAATACTAGATTATCCTTAGTTATCTTAAAATTCTTAGTGTTGGTCTAGTCTGAGGCTGGAACCCGAGACCTCCCTTACGGTAGTTTGACGTTTTACCAACTTAGCTAACCCGTCAGCGCCGGTGAGTTTACTTGTCGGCGAAGTGTATTGTAATATTGCTTTCATTTTTCGTAGTTTAAATTGAGATATTGGTGCTTTAGTCGGCTTTTGCGTGTATTTCTGTTTTTATCTTACATTGCTATCGCAGCTTAATAACTTCAAACGGATTAGCATTGTCTTGGATTATTGTGTTTGTTGTGCTAATGAGATATGCCACGGCAATTTATCTGTTAGGCAGCTGTTTTCATTCTTTGTAACCTTTCCAACAGTATTGCTATGGTAACAATTGTTCAATTGTTGTTATAAGATTGCTAATGCGATAACCGTCCGTTGCATCTAAGCGGGAACACGTGCCGTGGAAACATGATTTAATTGGGTATACACATGGCATGTTTGGTCGTCAAACGTTTGAAGTTGAGCGGACCATAAGGGCAAGTTTCCCGCCCAAAGTTCGAAGTTTTGGTTTTGAAATGGCTTCATTTCTCAAGTCTGTACTCAGGGGCGGAGCAGGTTTAAAGTTTTGCCCGTACTTATTTATCATGAACATTTTGAGCGCAAACTTCGGTGAAATTTGCCGTTACGGTCCGCTAAACTATTACGAAAGATGCCATGTTTATAGCCAATTAGATCATGTTTCGGCGGCACGTGTTCACGCTTAGATGCAAGCGACGGTGGTGTTATCACTGTAGGGGGTGTTGTTCAATGTGTCATTGTAAACACCATTATATGGCTAGTTACAGTCTGATTTAAAGTTTCGTAAACGAAAACAGCATATTCTGAAGTATAACATGAAATCGGGAGGAAATTTCTTTGTTGGAGTATGCAGTTAAGTGGTGTAAAGATTTTGTATTAGCAATTGCGAATACGTGGAATGGTATGGCGTGTTAATTGTGCATTGTATAAATTCTGTTTACTGCTGACTTCGAATCTTCGAACCTATGTGCAATCCGTGTTACAAATACTGGTGATTGCAAGAATTATAGTGAACAGAAAGCTACTGACAAAGATAAGGTAAAGTAAATGAAATAGATTTATTGTTTATAGCAATGATTTCTACAGCGTTGTTTACTTGAAGAGGAGCAATTCTTTACGCTTTTGTTACAAAGTATCTGAAGCTGTTTTTGCACTCGTGTAGTGTCGAAAACAAATGAGATGTATTGTTCATGGCTTTTTTGTAGAATTAGTTATTTATTTCAAACGAGGGAACATTTATTTCCGCTTCTCTTTTGTACAGAGCTATATTTGTACTAGTGATTATGAAAACTCTCAAAGTCAACAAGTGTGAGTTGTGAAGAGATGTATAGATTTTTGCTTGCTGGGAGTTTCGTATAGTGAAAAGTGTTGCTGAGGTTTTGTAAACTTCTATAAGAGACAATTAGATTGTAAGAGTTGTTTCTTTTTCTTGCCAAAAAATACGGTTGTTAGACACTGTGTATAGTATTAGCATTCAAGCTGCTACTGTCAGCAGATTCTAAGTTAGTGTGCATTTTCAGAATCGGGAAAGATTGGATACTTGCGTTCTTACTATATAATTTACATTTAATTTTTCAACAATATTTCAGATATTAAAATTTGTTTTGTTAAATACTATCACTGGTATTGACTTGTTTAAAATAGGATGAAAAGTCTGCAGAAAATTTTCAATAATTATCTATTGTAGTATTGTTTACTTGTAAAGTAAGCGCAAATGTTAGGTAGTACAAATATTAAAATATGTCTGTGTGTTGGAAGCCAAAGTGTGAAAGGTATTTAAAATGCATGTGAAAAGCATGTAAATTATTAAGGCATGTTAAACAGCATGTAATGATAAGACAAATTTGTAAAATGTAGATTAGGGGTCTGGAAATTTGTGGTAAAACAATGGTAAAACAATAAAAGCGTTAGCTAATAAGTTAAGTATTATCTTCTCAGTGCTAGTTTACTTTAAGTAGTTGCTTATAAGTTTTTGGAGAAGCAAACTTTCTTTATTTTTACAATGATGATCTGTTTTATAAGAAGCTAGAATATCAAAATGATCTAATTTAATGTTGTGATTTGCTGTTTCTATATTGCTAGCAATAGTTGATGTAGGGTCATTGTTAGTTAGAGCTCTGAAATGTTTTGTTTTCCTATCGTAAAGCCGTTGTTTCTTTTCGCTTATGTAAAAGTAATTGCATCTGACCAGCCAGCCTTATAAATAACCTTAGATTTGTGTGAACAATTTAGAGTGTCTGTGTACGGAAAGAAAGATGTTTGTTAAGTGTCTTGAAAATTATGTTGAGATTAACAAGTGAGGCGATATTGAATATACATTATTTCAGATGCTTAGAGAGTTCGTCAGTTTGTACACTTAACTAGTAAGTTAATAAGATTGTAATATTTTCAAAACCGTAGAGACAGGGCTGTTTTGTTTGTTTCTATCTTTGTTTAGGATTTTGTTAATGTTCTACGTGATAATGCCTTGTGGGTAGGCATTTTGAAGCAGCAGTCTGTGAATGTCATCAAGGTCATTAAGCAGGAAAGTGGATTTCCAAATTTGGTAACAGCAAAACATGAATTTATCTGTGAAGTTAAGTGTGAAGTTTTCAACTATTTCTAGAAACTTTATAAAACAATATGAAGCAGGGTGTGAAACATGGTTTGCTTGTTACACAAAGAGTATAGGTGTATAAAATTTGTATGAAAGGAAAATTTTTCTTGGCAACAACAAAAGTAGCATTCATTCTTGTGTTTGAAAAATCTTGTTGAATTTGCAAGAGTGTGTGAAATATGAAGCTTCCGACATTCTATTCTGTGAAATATCCTGAGAAATGTCATCAGAAATGTTGGTTAGAAAGAATCATGTGAAACAGGTTGTCAAGTTTTTCATGGATTAATTTGCATTTATAGTGCACCTAACATCAAAAATTTTTTTTCGCTAAAATAATGAAGCTTATTTTTTGGAGTAATTTGCCGCAAAAATTTTCTGATTTGGTTAAATTCTCGATATTCTGTGCCTGTCGAAACCGAGTTGTGGATGGTTCGCGACCGCGCATGGGGAATCTGGGGAGAGTTAAGCTGTGACGTCAAATCGAGAAGGAACGCTTTAGCTATGTCGGTCAGGTCTTATAAATCGCACGAGTGTGGAAGACATTTTCCAACTTAATTATTTTGATGGGAGTTCACAGTCTACAGATTTCTATTTTTACAAACAATGTCTTTTACTTCACCGGATTCCGAAATGGGTTTTTACTCAGAAGGGTGTGAAATTTATTATATCGCTGAAGTAGAAACCGTAGTGATTGATGAGTCACGCTTATCAATATCGCAAACTTCAAGCAATGACGACGAAGCTGATTTATATGCTGACGACCATCTGCCCAGCGAAGAATGGACAGTCGAATATCAGAAGGAGGTGGATGCTGACAGAGAACTCGAACGAACTCTGAATGACAGACTCGAAGGCAATATAGGAGTCAACGAATAGTAAGACTACAGCGCGTGGCGCGTTTATTATTTTCGAGCCTTCTTCTATCTCGCATTAAAATATACTTTTGTATTAACAGTCAAGTCCGTTGGCTTTCTCGAATTATTTTAACTTCATGCGTTCAATCTATATCAGGCGTACTCTGGGACCTTAAGTCGCCGTAACTTTTGGCGACTTTGTGCGATTTAAGGCGACTTTAGGCGACTTTAGCAAAATTGGCAGAGAAAACATGGCGATTTTAGGCGACTTTTTGTGCGATTTAAGGCGACTTTGCGCGACTTAAGGCGACTTTGCAGAACTTTAGGCAACTAAGTCAACTTTAATGGAGTTACATGTAAGTGATATACTTAACTAAAATGTATCTTGCCACTAGGAAACTCCATTTGCAGTGGTTCAAAAGGTGACGACCCACCCCCACCCAATTTTCTACACCCCTCCCCCTGTTATTTTTGTGACCACAAATAAACCAATAGAATAATAATCAGTTTGTTTACTTTTGCATTGGCATAAATCACTATTGACTCATGTATTAATTACATCAACAGTGGTTGTTCAATTATAAAGTCAATAAATAGCCAGGAAAGGTGGCGGTACCAACAGGTCCTTATGTGTCCATACCGGTAATTGTTAAGTTACAGCAGGTGAGGGAGACCAGGCAAAGGATGGGCATTAAAAGTTAGAACTTAGCCGAGATCTGTTCAAAAGCCCCATCACAGGGTATGCATCTGTGGATGGTCAAATGAGGCATTTGACTTCTATAAAAAAT
>Ga0126337_10003425_pt1 | contig 10379 bp, 8 predicted proteins | sample DipCmetagenome_FD_92527 | JGI IMG/M metagenome (GOLD analysis project Ga0126337, IMG submission 92527) | Coral microbial communities from La Bocana,Puerto Morelos, Mexico - Diploria C A metagenome | ecosystem: Host-associated > Invertebrates > Cnidaria > Coral | place: La Bocana,Puerto Morelos... | reverse complement strand
TGCCTGCACTGTTTTGACATAGAATCCAGTGAGGTAACAAATGTGCTTGAAAATATGACTGACAACTGCAGCTGCAGAGAGATCAAGAAAGTAGCAAGATTCAAGGGCACACTAGTTTTCACAGATGTTGGGGGTCATCGACCAAGAAAGTCGAAACTCTTGCCGGAGATGGAAGCGAAGAAGCGCAAGATGGGACTGAAAAAAGCTGCAGCCTCGTTCAAGTGCACGGCATTTGCAGTGTTTCAAATACACTTTTTTCACAACGGATGCTGCAGGGAAAATCAAGCTTATGACGGGTTTGTCAGGAACAGCAGACGTTTTAAAACACCTTGGCATTCTTTATGACACCTTTGGTATTACTTGCAAAACCTCTACCTCTCAGCCAGTTGCGCCAGAGCAGGTCATTCAGAATCTGAACACAGTAGATGAGTACATCAAAGCTACGTTGATGAATGTCAAAGAAACAAATAACCTCAAGGAGGACCCAACAACGAATGGTCCTCAAGCCGAACAGTGTCCCAGAAGACACAAACCTCTATGGAGCTTCTACTGAATGGTGTGAACAGCCTTATGAGCAAAGTCACATTTGGTTATCCAAACTACAAAGATACTTTCCACTGGAAAACAGTACTAACCACAATAGTAGAGAATTTACACGCGGTTTCGCATTTTAAACACGAGACATTTGATGCCCTTCAATATGCCACAGACTTCGGCACTATATCGAAGGAATCGTTGAAGCGAATAACGAAGTGGGGGACGAAATACTCTACACTGCATCTTCATACTATCCAGTGCCACAGACTGGAATGTTGTTCAAGGATGTAAGGTTTATTACTCCACTTCCTCCTGATTAGCTTTCTAAAGGGGAGGAACAGACTATGAAAGATTGGCTACCGTCCTGTGCGTCAGAGAACCGTGAGGAGCGAGACTACTAAAGATAAGGCAGGAGCTCTTCCTCCGGCAGTGTATTCAAATGCAAATCTTAATGCCACTGCAAGGGTCTTCTTTCCAGCTGACCAAGTTGAATAAACGCCCACGCGTCCTCTGAGATGCGCTCTGTTGTTTCCGATGTGTCCGTGTTGAGTTTCGTAAGCGATGCCATGGTTCCACAGCTAACCCTCGCGTCAACTGCAGATTTCAACCAGGTGGAAGAGTACGAGAGCGATTCGGATGACAGTGACAATGATGTCGATATTAAGTCAGAAGAACTGGTTTTTGGTAAGCCAATAATGACAAGGTCTGGAAGACAAGTCAAGGTCTGGACAAGGTTTGATGTTTAGACGTGCCCAAAATGGTAAGTTGTTAATTAAACCTAACCTGTTATTTAAACCTGTTAATTGAAGCCTTGTGATTCATATAGAATTGTTGCCATTTACAAACCGTAACAAACAAACAAACAAAGGTTACATGTGCATGGATCTATCGTTCCCAGTTTATTTTCATTTAAGTAATTCAAAACTCTATCTTATTTTGGTATTCGTTATGTTTTTCTACTGCAGTAAAAGCATGAAAGTTATATAGTTCACTGAGAATACACACACACACAAAATACTTTTTCATCTCAAAGTGGTCTAAAGACTTTCAGTTTGTTTTACTACAATGGAATTTAATATTTAACTTCTTAGAACAATAGCAATTAATTCTTAACAACTCCAGTTAACCGTAATGGGAAAAAAAATAACCGTTAGCCGTAAAAAAGCCAAAAAATTAACCGTTAGCCGTAAAAAAACCAAAATGTTAACCGTTAACAGTAAAAGCCACTACCCCATTGAGACCCTCCTACAATAGTTACATGTACATTCCAATTGTTTTGTTGTTTTTTTTAATCGGAAAACAATGAAACTCAGTGGCTTGTTCTCTATTTTACATACTTGTTTCCGAGTTTTTTTATCAGTTTATCAGGGGTTTTGAGCTTTTCAGTATTTTCTTGCTTTCATGTTTTAAATCAGAATGGCTAAAAAAAACCTTAGGTTGTTCTCTTTATTTCTTTTTCTCGGGCTGTTCTTGTCGTTACGTTGTGATCAAATCATCGTAATGATACAAAATCAATACACAAACAGGTACAGGGCGCGGAGTTCCCGGTGTTGTGGTGTTGTAGTCTGGTCTCCGCTCATTGTGTTGTTAACTGGCCGCAGGTCCACATCAGCTTCATTAGCTGCCATATATATAAATAACCTGCGTAAACAAATACATACATACATACATACATACATACATACAGTATCCTAAAACGCAACACGGCAAAGCAAAATACCGTTTAACTTCATATGCAAGTATCAGTAAAGAAAATGAATACCTTAAACTTTGTGTTGCCTTGAACCTACAAGAGATATTTGTTTGGTCATAATAAACCTTCACAAACACTAAAACAAGATTAATTGAAATATCTAACGGGTCCCGACCGCACTAAAGCGTTTTTGTATGAAAAGGCGTTGAAAACTTCTTTTTTGATGCGTTTTTGCCTATTGTCCACACAAACAGTTTTCACAACATTCACTTTCTAGTATAGATAGGTAAAAACGGAGGCTCTCAAAAAACGGCGCCAAAAGAGGGTCATATTTGCTGTCATTAATTTCCATCAGCGTTTCCAGGTGTTCTAGAGTGGGCGATATGCAAAAACGTTTTAAAAAGTACGCGCTTTTGAGTGAGAAGGAAGTAGTGTGGATAAGGAAAACCCTAGTGTGGGGGAAAATATTTTGCTTCGTCTTCGTTTTCTTCTTCGTTGAGACGAAGACGTATACATTTAAAATCGCTTTTATTTAATTATGTTACATTAGTTCCAGGCCTGAAAAGCGGAAAGGGAGGGGAGGAGAAGAAACGGCGGGAAAAAATAAGAAGGGTCTTGATGCAGTTTTCGCCCCCAACTCTTTTTAAAGCTTCAAGACTGATCTCGGTGGCTTACATGGACGTTATAATTAATAATAATGGTATTTCTTAGTCGATTCCTACACTGACAGATTATATGTCTAGTCTAAAAGTTTTCAATTTTCTCAAGATAAATTCACCCTTCGCAAATATTTGCTCAACTTCATTTTCTGGGTTATCAACAGGATCTTGAAAACATTTCAGCATTTTGTAATAACTGGTGTATTTTTCCTTCATGTGTTTATCAGTTGTTTGTTTCAATCTTTGAGACTGCAAGAAATATTACATGACTGGTCATCACTTGAGTTATCGTTATTATAAATGACCAAAAACAAACATTAAATTAAATATCAAATAACGCACCTGTGTTTCGATATCCCATTGTAAGTTTTGTGACATCGCGTATGAATTGTGTAGGTCCTGCAATTACATTTGATTAAACACACAGGCGACTTAAAGTGGGGGCGGGATTGAGAAAAAAAATTAACTTTGCATGTATGATATACCAGCTGAGGTATTTTGGCCACATAAAAAATTTCCTTAAAATTCAAGGAAACCGGAAAATAATTAAGTTCAGACTAACATAGAAAAACACGAAAGAGATAATTATAAACCATTTAGCAGCAAGAATGGTTAAGGATGGAAAAGATTGACACAGATCTCAAACGACAAACTTAAAACCTTTACACGCTAAACTTTTCAAGCTGCCCAACTGTAGCCTCTTTAATTTACAAGGTTAGAAATGAATTCTGTAATTTTTGACTCGAAAGATTGATTCATAGCAAATACGCGCACTGATTGGTTTAAAACCGCGTTCTGTTTAACAATTAGATTATGAGCTGGAGATTACGGCCTTCGGCCTCATTAACTATCACCTTATAGAAATTTGAGAGCAAATAATCTAACTGTTTTAGCAGAATTCTAACTGAAATTTGCTTCAAATAACAATTCCAACTATTTCTGGTCTAAATATTTACTTCACGCCTAAGAGAAATCGCCGGAGTTAGTTGTCAATTTGACATTTGAAGTTGTGTACGCGCGCTAATCATTTTTAAAAAGTTCGGAGAAACAAGAAAACATTTCAATTTTGTTGAGCACACCAAACCACTGCACACTAATGGCTGATAGTGTTCAACGGCTCAGCCAATCAGATTACAGCATTTGCATTAGTGCTCAAGTAGAATTCTACTAAAACTCGATAGAAACACGCTACATGTTTTCTATTTCTTAACTAGAATGTTCCCTTGGAGGTAGTTGATTTTCAATGTTTTAGGTAGGGAGAAGTACAATATCCATCAACTGAATTTGATGGCTAATCTTGATTTTTTTTTAATTCCAGTTAGGCAAAGCAAGCTTAAGCATAAGAAGCTTATGATGCTGTTATGTCCAGTGAGGACAATGTTGGTATAAGCATAAAACGCTCACTGATTGGGTGAAAGTCTTTTGTATGCTTATGCTAATGTTTATGCCAACATGTCCTCACTGGACACAATAAAGAGGCCGTCCCCTAAGTAGCGCATAAGCTTCTTTTAAAAAATACATATGGAGTCTAAGCCATTGCTCCTTTTTTTGCGGAATCATTTGCAGAAATCTTTTCCAGTGCTGGGATCCTTTGCGGCGGGCCTGTATAAATTTCACTGACTCAATACTTACAATGCAGGATGATGAAGTTTGACGGGAAAAGCATACATTACTTGCATGCCAAATGTTTGAGTCTTCAACGTCTCCCGCTATCGTTCTCTCTCTCTTATGGGGTCTTTTGTAAAATAGTCTCCAGAATCAAACTAATCAAAGACCACATTCCATCGCGCGCGCAACGTTAATTATGACAACACAAACTTAATCAGTCTTCAGAACCACTTCAGGTTTTCGGTTGTAGCTGGAGTTTCGGCTGTCAACATACAAAATGGTTTTTGTGACTTGCTGGTTAGCGTTTATTGCTGTTACAAGTGTTATTGGATGCTTTACTAAGAATCTTTTTAATGAAAGGTAAGTGTAAACAACAAAGATAATACTTTTCTAGTGTCGATCGAGTGAGAAAAAAAGACTGCTAGCTTGAACTTCGTGAACTTTAAAAGTTCTACGACTTTCGTTTTTTGTTAATATCATGGCAAGGAAAGGCAAGTTTCAAGTTTAGCAAGAGTGAAAACGTCGTTTTCAGAATGTAATGAGACCCGTTATGAGTAGAAAGAAAGTGCATTTTATCGGCTCGTCCTATCGGTGAACCGTGTCCATGGCGACAGTGTAAACAAAAGGGTCGCGCGTGACGAGATGGCGAAACAAGTAAATGAATATCAACACAGCTTAGTTACCAGACAAGTTAGATAGCACACAGCGCGGTCTCCGACACATGCTACCAAATTTTTGCGCTGTTTTTGGAATAAATTCGCAACGCGAGGAAATTTATAGTATTTACGCGATCATAGTATTTCGTCACGTGTGACATCCAGAATCCCATTCCCTTAATAAGTTAGCGAAAGTCATCCTGAATCCGTGTGCGACTGAGTGCTACTGTAAAACTGAAAAATGGAAAAGAAAATACAGAAAACGCTGGTAGCGGCTTGCGTCTTACGTTCCCTCGATGAAGAGTTTGCTTTGAAACGTGCGGTACTTTTCACGCGACGCGCTTATCTACATTCCAGGAAAAACCAGATGAAAAAGTTGCTGTGCATGCTGGCATCAGTAGACTCGGCTGAGAAAGAACACGAACCCACCTGTCCTGTAAAGTGACGACTCGAGGTTTCACTCGGCGAAGCCGACAAAAAACTTGAAGATTAACGCGAAGGATTATGTAATATATCAGAAAAGAGAATTCGATTTAGAAATTACTATTAGAAATTACTGTAAAATATACGATTTCGATTGCACGATCAGTTCCCAACGATTGGAGTCGCTGGTAAAATGACTGTAGTAGTAACAGCATAACCGGCGAATTTGGCCAGTTTTCTCGAAAACAAAAGAAAAATGTTTCTTTTTAAGATTTATCCAATCCTAATACAGCTAATATATTTTTTTCTGTTTTTTAGCGACACTACAGGGAAAGAAGAGGACTTAACCAGCAGCAAGAAGGTAAGAGAACGGGTAAGAGAAAGGGGACAATAGAGCACAGCGGTCCCTAGGTGAACCAGAGAGCATCCATCTAGTAATTCTGTTGACATGAACACAAACAAATCGATTGAATCATCTCACAAGGGTGGAGAGAGCTTCAAGTGACTTTGCCGGAGTGTTCCACTCTTCTGTTCCCGACCCCGTGTACAGCTCTCCTATGAGAGTTGTACAAAAGATCGACAACAGAATTGACAAGAAAACAATCGATTGAGTAAGGAAGGAGATAGCGTCACCTAACTTTGTTACACTGTTCCACTCTTCTGTTCTCGCGCGTACTGTCCTATGAGAGTTGTACAAAAGAACGAGGACAGAATTGGTAAGAATACTAGGCGAAAAATGACTAGTCGATATGAATTCCATCGCTTGGTTAGCATTTTAAGAACAAATCTTTCCTATCGACGCTGAGCTTGGTCGAAACGAATGCCCCTAACACGAAAATACTAGGGTAAATTAAGCGCTAATATTTAAATTTTATGGTCTTGAGGCTGTAAGTACTCTCAATTGTAGTTAAAAGGTTACGGTTTATTTTTCATTTGTGTGCTGTTTTGTTTTTTGTTCAGAAGAGGACAACTGAGAAAACGAAAGAACATAGATCCACACGAGTACTGTGGGGAGTATAAAATTCAACGCAAGGAAGTGCATGCTCAGTGGATCCACAGTTTAGCCAACTGCACTGAGGTTAAATTCCTTGGAGAAGGAAGCTTTGGAAAAGTAGGAAAATTTAAAATAAGGATAACTATTCTTAATGAACTCCAATCTTTGGCTACTCTTTAGTGCACAAAATTCAAAATTTGTTGAGTTTATTCGTAAAGTCTTCGGAGAAGCCTCGCTTCTGAAAGTTCGAATCTAATTTCTAGTGAAAATCAGACATTTCAGAGAACAAGTATTGTATCTGTGGGTTGGTGTTGTATGCAGCTCAAGGGTGGCGATACAGTAACGCATTACTCTTGTTGTTTAGGTGTCTTTATATTGTCACAACGATACAAAAATGAATTTCGCGGTAAAACAAATCAACGCGTTTGATCAAGAAAGTTACGAGATGGAGAGAAAAATCTTGGCCCTCGGCCGGTCCACTCGGAATCACTTCCTGTCAACACTGTGGGGAAAGTTCTTTGATGAGGTCTGTGAAAATCGAATACCACTTGATTAATTAGCTTAGAGATTCCTAGGGTTCTATCTAGCGAGAACGAGTAAGTTTGGCTAGTGCATATGAAATCCCCCGCCTCCTTCCCCCGCCCCCTCCCCACCAGTCTGGAGTTATGTCTGAAATTTGCCCCCGGTCCCTTCTCTCTTGATAGGGCGCGATGGGGACAATTTTGCTTTGGTATAACTACAATAAACGTTCCTAAGAGGAAAAAACCCTTAGCTTTGTCTAAAAACCTGATGGTCGCGCGAATTTGTTTATTTCTAGTACGTGATTGGTCTAAAAATCTCACGTGACGACTTCCAGAACTGAGACATTATTCCTTAGCAATACCCCTAGCGCACTAAAAGCGGCCTTGCACTTCATAACTGCAACAATAACAGTGGCCTTGTTCCCTTTCCTTCTAATTTATTCGTATTTTAGGACTGCTTTTATTTGGTATTGGAGTTAATGTTTGCGGGAGATCTGGAGACGATCTTTAGGTTCCACGCCAAAATTTTCAGTGAAATGCAAGCTAGGTAGGATGAATATTGAAAAAGTAACACGTTTGTGGCCGTGCGGTTATCGAGTAATCAATATATAATTGCATATCTAGAGTTGACGGGCCGGCAATGAAAATGTGCAGAGAGAAAGGCTATTGCTTATCATAGGCTCCCAATGAGCTCAATTTCAAACGTGTAGTCTTTCTGGCATAAAATACGAGCGAAATCATGTATTTAAAACAAAAGTCGCATTATATTGTGATGTCTTAATTCCTTGTGATTTTAGATTTTCATTTCGGAAGTGATTTGCGGCTTGCAGTATTTACATACACATGCAGTTAGTGGTCCATCGGTAAGATGAAATTTGCTTCATTTTACAGCACTTTTCTCATCAGTTACGAGACACTTGCAGCAAGTACAATACTGTGACATAGAATGTTTATTGTTTAGTGATTCATGTTACTCAGAAAAAGAAATCCGCGTTATTCACAGGAGTGGAAACTATGACCTTCTTTTCTCCGATCATTTTTGGAGTTATAAAATCTTGGTAAAATGTCTAAAATGGGCATGGATATAGTAGGATTTGAAAGATTGACAAAAAATTTAGAGACTCTGTATGGATTAATTAGATAAGTCATTTGTATCAGCTTAGCTCAATTTTACAAATAAGTCATTTTGCTATTTTTCAGCTAAAATTATCAAAGGTGATATAGATTTAGGTCACTTGTACCCATTCCCGCTCTCATGCTATGAGCTCTGGTATTGGGGAACTAGGGCTACTTTGTATGAAGTCACCTCAAAGGGATAATTATTGTAACTGTTTCTATCTTTCATGTTATTACAACAGAGACTTGAAACTTGCAAACGTCCTTATGGATGAGGAGGGACACGTCAAACTCGCCGACTTTGGTGTGGCAGTCGATAACATGCGGCCTGGAGAAAAAATCCAAGAAGATTCTGAAACCGGGACACCTTCCTACCTCGCTCCAGAAGTATGTCTAAACTCAAGCCCTCTAAAATGACAAATTATTAGAAATTAGAGTATCTAGCTAAAGGTATCGATGACAGGAGCGTTGAACACGAGCATACCAGCACTTGAACTTGAGTTCACGAACAGCTAGTACGTGAGCACGTAAGCAAGCTAGCAACCGAGATGAATTTCGCGGGAGACATTTCTGGTTCAATCGAAGAGGTGACAAACAAAGGGCTTTACGTTTGTCTGTGCTTTCCGTTTTAATCTTTCTGATCCTGGCTGATCCCGTCAAGTGTCGCTCTGCATGCTCTTTATACTTTGTTGCAGTAAAATCGTTGATACAACCGTGGCAACGTCTTGATTCTCATTATGAGTGTTTTTTTAGGTGATTGAACACTAGCCATATGATTCCTGTTGCGACTGGTGGTCGCTTGGAGTGATGCTTTTCTACATGCTCACATCTATGGTTTGTAAGACAAGTTGTGATTATCAAGTCGATCCTCTCGTACTATACTTTTAAGAAACTCGAGGGAAGAACTTCAACGCTGTTAGGATAATGGGGCTTTGGTTTACTTATGCAGACGCGTGTAGCCTAGACAAAGGAGTCGAAAGAAAACTGCATTGCATGAGTGGTAGCTAGTTCTGGATACAAACTAAATGCATTTTTTTCTTTGTTTATTTTACTTTTTTAAGTGACAAGAAAAAAGTATAATGTTCACAATATACCTTGGAATCCTGATGAATAAGCGCCATTAGTACATACCACACAAGTGAATAGTGCTTTTCGCGCACGCTGATTGGCTAGCTCGGAGGTGATTAGCCAAGTACTATTCACCTCCGAGCAACCGAAGAAAAACAAAATGGCTTTCCGTTTCAAATAAAGTTACTCTTAAACAAATAAAGTTACTCTTTGGTCTGCTAGTTTTTCAGCTTATGTGGTATATACTAAAACAATTGTACACCTCAGTGTCGGTGAAAGTGGTGGACATTTACCTTGCCGCTTCGCGGCTCGGTAAATATCCACCACCTTTTCACCTCCACTTCGGTGAATAATTGTTAATTATTTTTCGCACTACAGTGGTTACGGAGGACTGGGAATTGTATACTATATAAAGTCAACAAAATTAATCAAGGCCTTTAACTCCATGCCCGGTTTTTTTATTGAATAGATGTCGTTCCGCAAAACAGTCCATAAAGAACTCTACGAGTGCATCTGTATGGATGAGTTGGAATATAAGCCTAAATTGTCCGACATTGCTTGGAGTGTAGTGACACAGTAGGAACACACAGTGCAGAATAAAATTTCTTTTCTATTCCAAATCTAGCGATTATACATATTCAGCCAAAGCTAAGTATAACTGATTCATGTGGTAAGTTTACGACAGCTGTTCTGACATGCATTGTCCTTGTTCAGTTATATAAAGACAACTTTCTTTTACCAATTGAGTATTTTTAAATAAACGCCGGTTTCAGTTGTAGTGTAGAAAAGTTAACTTCAAACACTGACGCCTTTTTCCAGCTGCCACAACTCCAGATATTTTAAACAGTCGCACTTATCACATACACCTCGTTATTCTATACATATGCCTCTTAGAATTAAAATATTTTAACCTTGGTTTGCTCTCTCTAGCTCTTGGAAAAGAACCCCTCGAGAAGGATTGGCTATATGTATGGATCAAAGCCGCATGTCAGAGAGCACGAGTTCTTCCAGTCCTTGAACTGGCACCAACTTGGACAACGAAACATCAAGCCGCCCTGGAATCCAAGAGAAGCGATTTTTCTCGAGTAAGGATTCTCTTAACAC
>Ga0126337_10003424_pt1 | contig 10380 bp, 8 predicted proteins | sample DipCmetagenome_FD_92527 | JGI IMG/M metagenome (GOLD analysis project Ga0126337, IMG submission 92527) | Coral microbial communities from La Bocana,Puerto Morelos, Mexico - Diploria C A metagenome | ecosystem: Host-associated > Invertebrates > Cnidaria > Coral | place: La Bocana,Puerto Morelos... | reverse complement strand
TGGATTTTTGAAGCCAGGTCTGAAAACGGGTGTGGGAAATGGCATTTTTGGTCTGAAATTGGGTCTGGATTTGGAGATGCGGGCGGCAGACCCCCACCAAAAATTCCAAGGAGTACCCCCCCCGGGCTGCATGAGCACTAACATGGCGTCTGCACTCGCAAAGCTCTGTAAATTTGGGTAGAACACTTTTCCGAATAACGCGCGAATGAATTACCGCACAGATCTAAATCTTGGCTAGGTTGTTTATATATCAATCATCTTTCATATCCCAGTTTCATAACCTAATTTATTGAATGGTTACGATTTTTATTTTTGATGGCGTAACACTGCAAACCAGCCATAAACAAAACCCACATCAAACACAAATAAATACCAATAATAGTTTCTCCAACACAAAGCACGAGGTTATGTATTCTGACTATTGTGCCAAGATAACACAGATTAGAACTGAACGACGAACGACGAACTGAGCAACATCTATGGTTCAGCTCACTTCTTTCGCACCCTTTGGTTCCATATTTCACCTGCGTTTGCAACCGTACAAGATCTTGTCTGAAGAATGTTTGGCATAATCGGAAGAAGTTGCTACGGCTAACTAAAGTCCTAAATGGAAATTCGTGATTTTGATTGGTTGTTTACTATTTGATCATTCGCTAACAGATTACTATCACGGCAGCGGATGCGCGCCTTGTCTGTTTAGATTTTTGAATTTTGATGTACTTAAACTAGTAAAGCGGTTCCTTACTGTTATCCTGTCCTAAACAGCTGGATGAGTGGTTAAGATTAAGGTCATTAAAGCACTGATCATAAATGCTTGAAAATTATAGAAGATCAATAAAAGCGCACATTGACTTTCTCTTTCTGAAAATTATCAGATCTCCGGACAGAAAAAATTCAGAAACAAAGGCTTGCTTGAGTTTCAAACTTCTATGCGTATACTAATATCATAGAGTATTTAAATGCTATTATTTATAATATATTTTTTCATTCAATTTATTCCTTTTACTCCCAGTGAAGACAATGCCATGACGTTAGCTACCAAACTAACTTCGGCAGTTTTCCTTCTTAAACAAGGGTCCAGAAGGAACTGTTACATTATTAAGCTGCTTAAGTCTTCCAAAGCCCCGCCCAAAATCTACAACTCCTTCTATTAGCGTGAACACAATTTGTAACAATTAGTTGCTATAATTTCGCATCACTGACAACTGACTAAGTTAAAAGAGGCAAGCAATAATTCGAATAGTACATGGATAAGACAGACTGGTATGAAAAAAGCTACCATGACAAAACTCTGCAATTTTACATTTTGGTAATTAAAGTATTATTCTGTCATTGAACCTTCAAAAAAAGAAGACATCAAAGAACGCATCAAAATGAACAATTTTAGATACACAGGAAAGGAAATAATCTAATTAGATGTGTTAATTAAAGGAAATTATGAATTTGTACTGATATATAGAAGCAGAAAGAGCAATTTAAAAACAAATTTACTAGCTCTGGAAAATAGCCTCTACGATGTTTCTTCTGGATTCCAGACTATGGATTATTACTTCAAACAAAAATTTCTTGGGACAGATAAGCCTTTTTAATTTCAAATTAATGTACTCACTCACTTCTCCAAGATTCTGGATGTATTACTACCTCCGAAGAGATTCAATTTTGTATTTTCATTATTTTCAAAATTATTTTTATCAAGACTTCGTGCTGCGAATTTTAGAAGACGATTACAAAAAACCAATTTCAATTGAATCTTATTTCTTATGCGTTGTAGTAACCAAAGATGAGGGAACGCACATTTCTTATCCAGCTAAGAAAACTTTAAAAAAACTATGACATACTGTAATGTAAGAGCTTATACATGATGGGGACACGTTTCAAAAATTTCTATCGATATCTCGACAGAATTAACGGGCCAAGATTAAACAACTGTCGGCTTATATCAAAATAAAACCATTATAGGAAACGTGTCCCCGATAATTGGACAACATTTTGAATGAATCAATTATTTGCAGTTTAAGTGTCACGGATGCAGAATTAAATGCTGAAAACTATTCAGACTTAGTAGGAAATATCATGCCTTCAACTGTTTGATCACATTATCTCTTTTCAATTTGATAACGTGTAACACAGCTTGAAACTCAACATCCGTGGTTATGTCCGCCCCTGATCCGCCCTAAATAAAATGTGCAGACGATTAGATCGTTATGGCAAGCGGTGATTGAAGAAATAATTTCCGTTAGGTTAATCATATTTATATCTCGTCTAACGTAATAAAAGGAAAACACTTTCATCAGTCCCCGGCGTCCTACGTAAAAGGAAGGAAGAAGCTTAGAGAAGAAAAAAGGCAAGATTTTTAGCAACAAAGGTAGGGCGCGCGTATTTTGTCTAATCTTCTTTCAAGTCATTCACTCTTTTCTTAGCTCCCTCTAGTTCTTTGTTTGATTTCTTTTTTAAGCTACCATTCCACTTGTTCAAAAGGTTTTTCAAAAGTGCAGTGTTGGAAACATTAAGTATAGGCAGGAAAATACGTCCCAAGTACAAAAAGCAGAATTTTTCTGATTCGTCACCACTGATTCGTACAGGAAAAAGCTTAACTGTTTATTGTGCTTTTGTTGCTCTGCATATTTTAAGACCAAATAAGTCAGCAATCTTGGAAGGGCAATAAATTCATTTTGTGATTTTTATCATTTGTTGACTCAGGCATACCCAATACGATATTGTTCAGTAGAGCATGTGTTTGCGTTCGTCTTGTATGAGTACGCTAGCCTGAGAAACGTTTCCAAACAAATTGACATCGTCAGCCAGGAAAACAGTGTTCTGTAAAAGTATTCTGAGCGAAATAAATTTTACAAGACCTTGAAGAATAGAATATTTCGTCATTTAAAAATTATCTTCATTTTACTCCCAATTGAATCGTAAATTCACAGCTATTACTAATTTTATGATGCACACAATATAGTTACGTTGCTAGAAATTAGCTACAAGCGCTTAAAACAAATATAAAAATTATCATCCGCAGATGTGTCATCGCAGACTTGAAGCCATGTGTTTTGCTCTCCTACTTCTGGTGATGATTTCTGCATCAATGTCTCTTCCAGTTGATTATCAGCCTGGTTATGACAGTTACCAGCCACGAGATTTCAGCAAGGACAAAAGATTGCCAGACCCACAAGGGATAGTTCGACATGGAAGGCGAGGTTACTCTGACTCAGCCTACTTGTACGGTGCGGACAGGCAACAAAAGCGAAAAGTACCAGATAGCTACAATGAACCAATCACCGTGTAGCATAACCTTACTTGAATTGTATAGCAAAGGACGTAGGCTCTTTTGAGACAGTATTACATATAAGGCTTGTCGCTTTCAATGTGCAACTTCATAAAAAGTGTTTGGTTTCACTGATAAATGCATCGCCCATGTTTTTAAACTCAGTTCATTACTTTCTTTTAACCTCCTCCATTTTATTCTAAACATCTAAAGAGAGCTGAAAACTATTTAATTATATATAACCTTTTCATCCCCGGTCTAAATGTCAAAATTTTTCGAACTAATGAAAGCAAAGCATTAACAGTCAGGGCACCAATGTGAACACACCCTTTTTCCATCTGATTTACATATGCCGGGACGTTGGCTGGCTTTCCTTGTATTTGTTCTTGTCTAAGTCTTTATTAAGCCAGATTGCCAATAATAAAGATTTCTTTTCCTTAATTTTCTACTGAAGTAGGTGAAACGAAGAGCAAAAAAAGTAGCGCGTACTGTCACGGTTGCAAACTTGACTGTGTCCTTCCATATAGTGCGCCTTGGAAGGACCATCCTCGGAGACCCAGCGGCTGCTAGCCGGGACGATGCGATCTTTTCGGGCGAAAGTTTATTTCAAGTGCAGAAGAGCCTCTTATTCTTACCGAACCAGTTCCAGAAATGTTCGAATTCGTCCCGCTTATTGGCCAGAAAAAATTTTTCTGGCCAATCAGCGAGGAAAGTCCAGACTTAAAATCCCTAGGCAAAGTTAAAGCCCATCAGCATTGCAAAGAAGTAGTGCAAACACAACGGCAAGAGAATACACCAGATGATGTGACACCGTTGAAAACATTCATGACGTTTTCGGTGATCCTTGTCGGAGAGAACTATAAAGAAAGTATCGATTCTTGTCCGATCACCAAAGTAAGTAACAATTCTCATTTATCACTCCTATTTTTTCGCTCTTTATTTTCCCGGCCAATATAAGTTATTTTTTGCTTCTGTTACCGTGTGATAGATCATAGAAGTAAGAAAAAAATGTATCCAGCACGTCTCGTCTGCTCAATAAAGTTGTACGGCGGAGTTCCTACTTGGCTGGGTAACCAAATACCAATACCCCGTGTTTTAATAACTTTTTTCTCTTTTCTTCTTCCCTTTCCAAGCCGATATTAGTAACGGCAGAACTCCTAACCTTGTGTAGATAAATAATTTAAAAATAACTGTCCAATTTCTCGCGCGCTGATTGGCTGGTTTTTATCACCAATAAGAAGGATAAAAGGAAGGATAAAATTCGATAAAATTCGAAAACTCGGAATTGCACAGGCTGCTTTATGCAAATGAGCTACTTGTACGCGTCAGACTTGCCTTTCAAATACTTTATTTATTCCCGGCATTTGACCACTTTCGGGTCTTATTGTAGAAAAACAAATTGACATCAGTTTTTTATGACGCAATTTATCATCAATAAGAGGACAGATGCATACAAAAACTGACGTCAATTTGTTCAATATAAATAGCTAGACGCGTCGTCCGTTGATCGTGATTAAAACCTTTAATCACGGCTTGAATCTTTCGAAAGTTCTTACAGCTCATCCATTCTGTAACTTTCATCTTTTTCGGCGATCGAGTACAGTCAAAACTGTATAAGCGGACACCTTCTGGCATGTATATGTCAATCGTCCGCGAAAATCTATTTCACGTATATCATTTGTCTCAAAACGGCATTAGAAGGCGCGAAATTCGAATCCCGGGGGGTCGTCGTCTCGGTTACAAGTCAAGGATTCAGGAGTCACTTAGAGTGCTGACGACTCACTATCCTTAGCTGTGAAAGTTGCCTTTAATATAAGAAACGCTCTCATTTCATAACCGTTTGAGGCTTGTTTTCCGCTGATCTCTCGAGTATGCGAGTCGCGGGATCCTTTTATGAACAGTGATCAGTAATGGAACCTATTGTTTCAAGTGGTAACTTGGGTCGAATGAATCTCGAGTAACGCCCACATCAGTCTTCTTTGGCAATTAAATCCACATTTTGCGACAAGCATCCGACCTTTTCACATGGGAGTTCCCCCTGTTCATGTCTAACGAGATGTGACGGAGTAAAGGATCACTACAAAGTTAGTAGCGTGACCAACTTCAAGGCTCAACCATTACTTAGTCATAATTGCACACACATTTTTTACGGAGAGTAAACTAGCTTTACGTGAAGCAGAACCAACAGTCGCTTTATTTTGATTTAACTATTTACACTTTTACTCGAGGAAGTTGGATCGACTACAAGATACAAAAATAACTTGACGAAATGTAATATTTACAACCTTGTAATTTACGGGTCCAAATATAACATGTTACAACTCACGGAGAGTTTACATGTACAACTTACCAAGACGTTGTCAGAAACACCACACATCTCTTGTCACATGCTAACTAAATTCCACCATAGTTAACAGAGGGAAATGGTTGGGAAACCTGGAAAAGTTGCTTTTTTGTTGGTTTTTTTTTTTTAGGTTGACGCTGCACACATTCTAGCAAAAAAGAGGTGGCGGTTATGTACGCTCATACAACAAACCAACAGAAGCATGCGATTAGGTATTTCATGCGTAGTCTACGAGAACAAATCAAAAGGTGTGCAATTGTGTTAAAGACCATCCAGCATAAATCTCGGCCTGTTCATTTGCTTCTTTCATGTTTACAGGCCTTCCTAACCATTTTTCTATATTAACTATGATTCAAAACTGACGAAGTACAGCTACCTCTTATGACATTCGCGTAGTCTTATTGGTTTGTACTTGCACGTGAAGAACATGTAAGAGCCAATGAGACTACGTAAATACGTGCAGCCCGACCCAGACACCTTGCATGCGCATCCTTTCTTAATCATTTATTTCCCCCATTTTACGTTTTTGTTTAAATTGTTAATTTTCTTATTCTGTAATCTCTAATAAGCCAATTAAAAAGTGCTACTTCAGCCGGTATGTAATTCTTAAAATCATATTATTTTCAGTAGCGCTACTTGCAAAAGTATAACAACATGTTTTCTCACGGTAGCTATGGAACGTTCTGCGTTTTTTTTGTCCAGTACTGTCTAAAAATTTAAAATAAAACCACAAATCGTTTGAGCCCTGGATATGATCGACTACCAGCTAAATTGTATTCAGGATATCTGTCAAACTGAAGAAATCATGCTACGAGAGTGAAGAAATTGGCTATCTTGGGAAAACTATTAACTTCTGTAAAAACAACAACACAAGAGTTAGGTGGCAGATCATTCTGATTCCCATCCAGGGCTGAAAGATGTACGTAAGACTAGCACTTTGTAGCAGTTAGTTTGGTAATTACTTAGATACCTACTTAATTGATACCTTGCTTTTTGAACTGAATAAAATTATTATACGAATTAAATAGTATTCCTGAACAAGGCATGAATCCATACACTGATAGAGCACACGTAAACAGCCAAGCAGCTGATGAGAACAAACTATTCTCACAAATAAAATTGTACATGTATCAAGGAAGTCTTTGTACAACGGCTATAAATGAAAGACATGGTATGACATGTATGTCTACACAGAGGTAACGAAAAAAAACCCCAAACAATTGTAATGTGTTTAAGCCTGAAATTCTGTGTGCATTGTCACACCCGTATAGAAAATATTTCCGACTCTTTTTTATTTCTCACTTTTGATCAGTTTGCCACTGCTGAACATTCAAGCTCTGACCAGTAAACTTTTGTATCCAAACAAATCCATCAAGAAGCTTAATTAATGGGAATTTCAGTTGACGAAATTTTATCACTAAACATAACCAGTGTCTGAGCATAACACACACTCCTGGCATGTTTTATACATGTATGTTCTGTCCTTGTACTGGTCAACTTTGCACTTTACTGTGTATATATGTACATGTACAAAAAACACATAATTAATAACCAGAATTCGCATGAGGTGACACATTTATGGCATGAGAACATCTGAATTGAGTTAGTATAGCAAATCGATCTGTTTGAGAAACAATAAGGGATTAATTGTACGCGTGAACAGATCAGCCAGCCACGTGTAGAAATTAGAAAAAATCCGATCTGTTCACGCGTACAATTATCCCTTATTGTTTCGAGAAAAAGATTGATTTCCTTTTAATAATACGGCAACCTCAAATACAAGCTACTACTATCTGACGTCTTTTTCGTTATAGAGGCCATGATTGCATATTTTAGTTTTCGACTCTGTTTTCTGGACACTTTTCACAACAGTTCTCCGTAAAATAATTTCTTTCTTTCTTCATGCTTCTTCATAAGAAGCTTTTTGTTTGTCCAGGTTTTATCAGGACTCCCCATTGCTCAAAATGTGACCGATACCAATTACAATTTAATTGTTCAGCTATCGATACAATTTGTGATAAATTGATCCCCTTCCAACAAATCAGAAGCGAGTATTATGGTGGCAGTATTATTAATATTTTAATACGAAGTGCATCGAGTCATTACTCAATGACATCCTTTACTCTCCCCAACAGGAAAATCCAGGACACACGAAAACGTCACCTTCCTGAACAAACAGACACTCTCTTACACTCAATTCAATCTACACCACCTTTTAAAATTAAGCAAGGAACATCATGTGACCGTTAATCCTTGCACATAATTAAGATATCCTTACCTTAGGTATCCACTTATTACAGTTCTATTTTTTTTTGTTTGCAAAGGTTACTAATGTACTACGCAGCCTACTCAGCCTAAACTGTGGAGTCTGTGGAAAGCAAGTACATGTTTTTCATAATTTGCTTAGCTCACACTTTTAATTACAACACTCACCACCTGAAGTGGACATGCTAACTTTATGTATGATTGATCTGTATTTAAAACTATTTTATGCATACTTTTGGGTAGTGCTCCTGTTTGCAACAAACTACCATATTGGCCTTGTTAAGATACGCCTTTTCAAACAACTCCTACTAAAGGAGACTGCAGCTCCTGTGTGGTTTAAGGAAAACCAAGACCACTGTTATATCAGAGCTGTACTACTGTAGCTATTGCTTGGTCCATCAACTGCTGTTTAAGACAGATTTCTGCATCAAACAGATAGGCAGAATCAAAACATGAGAATGACAAAATGGCCCCTTGTGCACACAAGCTGCTTTGGGAAACACATGTGATTGTATGTAGTCTGAATCTGCAGAAAGCAGTTCCTCAGTATTGAAACATCTACCTCTATTTATAGTAAAGAGAAGCCGTAATTAAATATTCTCTGGGCCTTCCTGTGGAACATCCTTGACTAAGATGATACGGTTGAATGCTCTGAGGCGTTTCCAGAGCTGTACATACACTTTGCATTGTACATACATGAAGACCAAACCACCGGTGAATCCAATAGCTACCACCACTAGCTTGGTCCAGAAAGGCCAGTCTAACTGCCCCTCCCTAATCTCCTCTGCAGTCCGCTCTATCAGAACCCACAGTGACCACACAACGCATGTGATAGCAATCACATGAAATGACACAGAGCACAGAATCTTACGACGCTCACTTCTTGTCATGTCCAGAGCTTTCCACTAAAAGAACAGAAGCATTTCAGCTAATGACAAAAATATAAAACTATTGTTTTGGGGGAATCGTGTAATCTTGCAGGAGTTATACATGTATGTGGGTTGTAGACTTTTTTTTGTCATCTGATGTCAACACAATTCTAAAGTGAAAACTATTGACTCTGCATAGCATTAATTTTGTTATGGTAGATGTATATCCTTATTACATTGTATCAATACATTGCAGTTTCATTTTGGGAGATAACTGAGACACCCTGGTTTAACCTGACCTGAAATGCTACGGAAATAATGCTGATATGCCACTCAAGTTAAAATGATAAATTATAACAAGTAACCAAAGCATTTCAAAGTAAAAATATCAGGTGTTGTTGGTAGCAAAATCTATCTTTTGTTATTGCAGACCATAAAGCCACCATATCGGTTCACCACAGTGAGTGTAACCTATGTACACAAATATGGCAGACCCATAAGCCATGTAAGCTCTTTCTTTGTTAATCTTGTGTTTGCAATTATATTAACTTTGTTGAACCAAACACTGCATGTTGAAGTTTGAAGCTCTTAATGCAAGCAACATGGCACATGTAAACCAAGTAAATAATTAGAGATTCCTGAATGACAGGAATACACAGTGAAAGCTGCAACAATAATGCCCTAAAAAATTTCAGACTTTAGAGGATTTCTCACACACAGCACTGGGCAAACTTGGCAACGCAAAAATCAACACTGTCTTCCACTTCTTGGCTTTAGCCAGAAAATTTTACTTGAGGGCCAACATGGCCTCCGAAGACCTTTCTTGGTGGGCAATTTTTAGGAAAGGGGCCAATAAATTGAAAGCCGCAAAAGGAAAAATGCATCAGGGTACAAGGAAAATAAAGCAATTTATAGGTCTAGAATAAAAATTTAATAGTACAGTGGAATCTTGATTATTCAGACATTGATTATCCAAACTTTTCTCTGGTCCCGTTTTTCACGAATATGAGGCAGCAAAATGTTTCAAAAAATGCTTCTCCTGGATGGAAAGACACAACAATGTTGATCCTGACCAAGTCATGCAACTTTCCTGTATACTGGACTTTGTCATGTGACATCATCATAACAATTTAGCAAACTAGTGTGCCTCATAAAGTTAGAAACAATGAATAGGTTTTCATTTATAATGAGTACATGAGTATAAGAGCAACTCAAACATGTATGTGTATTGGTAGGCATTGAAGCAGATTGTTAAAATTAAAAATGTGTTATCTTTATTGTGTTGTTTACATTATTGTCTCATTCATACATGTATTTTCGATTTTCTGAACCCTCGATTATCTGGACTATTTACCAACAAGTCCACATAATCGAGGTTTGCCTGCACATGCAAGTGCTTTTTGAAGTGTTTTTGTTTAATAAAGTTTTTTTGAACATTACAAGAGAACAATCCATAGGCAAACATGAAGTACATGTAGTCTATGATCAAAGGTTTACAGTATGTTATAGGGTGATTTCAAACACGATCAGCCATTTGGAAGTTCTTCGGTAACCGGTCTTTTCGTACCAACGTCTTTTCGTACCACCCATTTTCGTACCACCTAGATACACGTTCGTACCACATCGTATACATGTTC
>Ga0126337_10003423_pt1 | contig 10381 bp, 6 predicted proteins | sample DipCmetagenome_FD_92527 | JGI IMG/M metagenome (GOLD analysis project Ga0126337, IMG submission 92527) | Coral microbial communities from La Bocana,Puerto Morelos, Mexico - Diploria C A metagenome | ecosystem: Host-associated > Invertebrates > Cnidaria > Coral | place: La Bocana,Puerto Morelos... | reverse complement strand
TTTTCTTTTCCTCGTCCCACCTTGAAGAAGAGAAGGCCAAAATCCATGGGACAGTTTGTCAGTACAGCACGAGAGTAATTTAGAATACACGCGCCGCCATTGAGGGTCACTGAGTGTTTTCTTCGTAAAAGTTTCTCAAAAAAATGATTTTAAATCAATTAATTACAGAAGAGCTAAAATATCAAGCGAAAGCACTGATTATAGCAACGGATACGATTAACAGCGGGGGCAGCTGTAGTGGTAACTATTCCTAGTGTAAATGTAGAGAGAGGTTAAAAGATTTTGTTCTTGAACACTTTGACTAAGAGTTAATTAAATACTGTGGGCTCCCGCTGGGGTGTGCTGGTGTCCAGTCAGGTGGGAGAAGAAACCATGCTAAGGAGATTTGACTTTCACTGAACCTGAGGTCAAATCGACTGGCCACGTTACATTCAACTGCAAGAGCCCCGACTTAAAATATATAGTGAATATGATCATAAATTAGTCGAAGGATTTGCTTCTTTAAAAGATTTACCATTTCGCAACGCAAAAAAAAATGTGAAGTGAAAATTCAGTTTGACTGTCAACTCAACACTACACCTACATGGAGCTGCAGCTTGGGTTTATCTCAATCTCAAATTACCAAATGTTTGCTTGAAAAATTAATAGAAGTTGTATCTCTTAGACCTAGAGGCTGATACTATAAAATTTATTAGAAAGTCAAACTTACAGCGCTGATGTAAGACTTGATATATTCCATGGTATCGTATTTATGGACTGCGCCGCTTCCAACACATATCGATGTGGCATTCCTTCTACAGTGTAACATCTAGAACCAACTGGACAATCTGTGCAAAGGAAAACATACGCGAAAATAAAACATTTTAATTGTTGCATGTCCCTTCCCACTTTTCTTTTTGATATTCATTCTTGGGCTATTATCCTATCCTTTCCTTGGCTTCTGTCTAAGAACGATTCTGTGGAGTCAGCCAACCAGGTTTCAAGCCACTCTTTCCCTAACTGGACCGGCCCCGTATGAATACCTACAGCTGTAGAATGGTCCTACAAACCACCTACAAATCGTTAATTAAAAAAAAACTTTCTCAGGATTACCAGGTTTCATCTTGCATCGATCTGCCTCTTCTGAAAATCCAAAAAGAAGCAGTTATGAACGGAACTCTTTCTTCACCATTGACGCAAACTAAAACGTTTCAAGTGGAGTAAAAAGTGCATAATCAATCATCATGGTATGGCAACAAAAAGCTTCGAATGATTCTCCTCACATTCCAAATATGGGCCTGCTTAGTTTCGTTATCTTGCCAAAACCATTCTGATTTATATCGTCTTTTGGAAAGCTTTGCAATGTGTTTACGATTACAGTGAAGGAGTGCTAGATGTTTTTACCGTACCTTCACAGTTTGCGCCGTAGTATCATTAACTTCTCGTCGATTTAAAATGGAACCTTCTCGGCGTTTTGGCCAGTTTGGCTGACCTCATTGTGTGGTCAAGTAATTTTTGTGGGAATAGGCACATTTAAAATTCTAACCTTACTCTAATGTTAACAGAACGAACTACATCCTTAAAATCTGTCTTATTTTCTGTCTAAGTTGTCTAAGTTTCTCGTGGTTTTTATGAGGAAAAGAAAGCACATTTGCAATGGGCCAATATAACATATAAAAATTTTAACTTGGCTTCCAGGTTTGGGGAAATAAAAGAAAAGAAATTACTTATTCATCCCTCAACCTCGATGGGATTTTTATTCCGTTTTCCCTTTATATCAAAATTGGCCTATTTTGTCCTGTAAGCGTTTAGTGCCCGGTTGCAATATTGACACACGTTCTTTGACTTATTACAAGTTGAAGTTATCGGGCACTTCACATTTTACACAAATGGAGAAGGTAGCACAAAACTCAGTTTTACCTTTTCTTGTGTAATACTCTGCTTTAAACCCCGTGCGCACGACTTTGCTGTCAGATTTAAACATGATTAACATGTTATTTGATGAAGATTCCAACATCTCTGGGTAATTATAACCACAAAATCTGCCAAGGGAGGTAGAATCTGTTGAATTCCCATCAAACACCTCAACATAGTCATTTTGGCATCGGGCGTCCCCTCGTTCCAGGTTAAAATAAACGAATTCAAATCTGATCACATGACCAACAGGAGCGGTTACATGCAATTCACACCAACTGTTAGTTGCATAATATCCGGGGTAGTATGGCGACATGATGAGACCATGCTCACCAGATAAATGCTCACTGCAGCCTAAAAAAAACAAAACATAATAATACTATTGGGCTACGTACAGCAATATACTCATTCTAAGAATATCGGTTCTAATATTTGCAAAGTTGAGGCAGTTGTTGCTTTGTACCGTCAAATTACCTACTTAGTCGGTGTTAAAACAGCAGTGCCAACAAGAAGTGTTTTAAGGTTGACCTTACTTAAAGAGTTCCTTCAACGCTTTGACGGCGAATATACTCTGGTGTAATCGTTAGAGTTCTTAGAGATATTCTTATAAATGGGTGTAGAGACCGAGAACCTAGCTTCGTTGTTAGTTTTATCCTCGATTTTTATCGTAATACTTCAATTTTTACCTTTCTTAGCTGCTTGTTGGGGCTCTGCTGAGCAGTAACCATTGGTGAAGTAAGGTGCGGCTATAGCAATAAATCCTTTTTGTTGTTCTAGGCTTCCTTCAAACATCAGCTGAAACAACAACAAGAAAGTAAACCACATGATATCATATATAAAATCTGCAATTTTAACACTGAGAAAATCCCAATAGAGCTGGAGTTGTTTCTCATACTGACCAGAACTGCGATCCACTTAGAGGAAAGCTTGGAACTTTGCATAAATATGACCAATCGAATAGATTGGATGAATAAATACAATTTTATTACCGATTGACCAATTCTTTTGACTCTTGTTGAAAATAAATCTTTTTGCAACAAATGATCTCATGCATTGAACAAAACCCGCCATCGTGGATAGCAAAAGAATGTGACAGTCCCATAAGCAGCGAATCTAACCAGGAAAGGCTTTATACTCTTTGTTTTGAATGTCTCAGAGAGAAGCTTGTTATCTGGCATGCATCGTTGGTCTTTTAGACTCTGTGACCGTATGGAGTTGCTCAAGGCACATTGGAAGATCTGAAGAGCTCTTTTCACCTGATGCTGAGTCACTCCAGATATTGACACCTGTCCATAACGCCAAGAATTATCTCCAATTGATTCGTCCTGCCAGATAGGTCTTTCTCTTGAAAATATATCATCTATTTGATAGAGTCGTAGAGAATTTTTGCCAGCACCAAGCAACATGTAACGGAACTTCAGGCATTTACCATAACCATACGCTGATCGATTATACCACGGACTTCGTACACGGGCAAGGCTTGTTCCTCTGTTGTTAGGTAAGGAGAAGGTAGCCAGGCGGTCACCTGTGAAAAAAGTGTGAAATAAAAAAATAACCAAAGACCAAGAGATTAACAAGGTAGGAGAACCCCCCGCCCCTATAGGCCTTACACTCAAGGTAATACCTCTTTAGTTATTTTCAGACATAGTACCCAGATCGTCCGCGTATCCGCGGAGTTTAAGCAACAACGACAGCAACGCCAAGAACTTTATATTCATTGTATGAATCGCGCAGAATTTAGATTCAATTTGTCTATTACAGTCAGTGGTATTTAACCAGAAAAGGAAAAATTATCCGTCTTATTTTACGTCCATAGAAATACGCGAAATGTGGTTATTACTTGTTATTTTGTAAGGAATGGCAGAGAAATGAACACAGAATTATAACGCACGCAAACGCAGCCATTTTACTCTTTGTCGTTGCCATTGTGGTTTGTTATTTTTTAACTCCGTAAAACCGAATAAACGGTAAAAGAATGAATGCTAAACGGGCACAAAGCAAGCAAAAGCTCACTAACTCACAAACGTGTTTGAGCATTTCCCGTCATTTTGTCTCAGGTAATTGCGAGAAAGTCGATTGGGCTGTCCACGCATCGCGCGAGTATCATCCTCGGAAGAACAGGGTTCCAGGTCTAAAAGTAACTTAAGAGGGATCACCTTGGGTACAACGCCAATTTGAGGGATTCCCTCTCTTACCTTGATAATCTCTTGATAAAAACACCGTTACCTCTTTTCACAATCAAACCCTGTTTAATAGCGCAGAGTAACGACAGCTAAAGACATTAAGAAACATTGTCCAAGATTTGCGATAATTATTGAATCAAACTTATTTTCACAAAAATTAAGTTCCGGGATATACCCTTCCTCGTACATGGCTTGAATATATTTAGAATACATTGCTTCACATTTAAATTTCAGGTCAGGACAATTTCCCATGTAAAAGGTGAACGTCACTGTGTACATTTGTACTTCAAATATCTAAAACATTGAACCTTTGTAGATTCAAATTTTGATGGCAGCTTACAATACCAATCCATTCTTTCGGTGGAGCTACTTAGACGGAGCTATAAGAGGCCTCATAGGCATGCGCCCACTGGAGCATGCGAGCGATAAAAATACTTCTAAATACTACAAACCAGTACGATCTCGGCAAGAGGAAGTGTCATAATGAACGTAAACGTTCCCTCGAAGTCCATCGCGCATACGTCCCCACGACTGTACATCTCCATCGTTCGACTTGCAGCCCAGGGACATCCGATGTATCTCTTCCTCTTCAACCACATTTTTCCAGATGTTGACATCACTCACACGGCCCACACCTGCTTCTTGTGTTGAATTGCTTACATCCGGGCAACTGACAACAAGGCGACCGCTCCCTTAAGTGGATAACAATCATAAAATAGCCGGGATTCTGGCTCTTTGCATAGGAAAAGCTATTCTTTCAGTTAAAGGATATGTATGACTTGTAAGCAAATGAATAAAATATTTATCGTGACGCCATTGTATAACCTTGTATTTAATCCTAGGGCAATGTATAAAATCTTATTTTCTGTTAGTATTACGCTCCCTTGAATGGCTGACAGAGCCCTCAACACCACCTCGTTATCAAAGTTTTATTTCAAAGAAATGTAGCTTGGTCTTAACTAAGACAAATTTTAAGGACACTCTAGTGGTGTTAAAGGTGACATTTATCCCACTGTCGTCGGAGGGGGAGTACTATGACATAACAGATATCCTAGATCTGCATTCTTCCACAAGACACAGCGTTAACCTATCTTGTTAAGAAAGTGGGTGATGAATAGTTATTAGAAAAACGCGGTGGAATGTTGGTTAAACACCTAATGACCAACTCTGAATGAGGAACAATGTTAATTTAATTCTCTTTGATACCTAAGATCACAACACCATCAAGGGCAGCCTCATATCTACTGATCCGTTTCAGACCATCAACGAAAACTTTCAGATACCCGCCAAGTGAAAGCCATGTTATACATACATAATGCCACTCTTCATCAGCCACAAAGGATGGAACTACCCTGAAGAAAAAAAAAGACACGAAATACATTAAATGTCGATGAACTACTTAATACAACGTTTACAACAATTGAAAAAAATATTATTTTAAAATAATTAATTGGAGTAAAAATGCTCACCAATCGTTTCCAAGAACGGTAATTGTGACGCTGTTATTGAAAAGAAGCATTCTAAGGGCAGTGGTCTCTCCACAACTGTCTGATCTCGTTGTGTATTTTATCTCAACCGCGGATCCATTTGTTTGAATCCAGGCGCAAGCAGTGACGGCTTTCAGATCATTTTCTACTGCAACTTTATTCACTGTGATGTTTCCAAACATACCTTGTGGAAGGATAGCTATAAAACCACTTCTTTCTGTAAGTCATAAGGAGTATAACATTAATAATAAAGAATACATGGTAACAACTATCGAGTGATTTCTGTAACTCTGGATACCAGGAGTTCTCCTTTTTCAACAAGTAACTTCAATTTAAGATGCATATTTCTTTCGGTTTTCCGTATTTCACTGACATATCCTATTTTTTTGTACTTTTTGTTGGCGTATCATACGTTTCCTGCGAATCTCCAAAGAGGGAATTTACAACACATTGACTTTTAGCAAACTTGTTCTCAAGTATTACAATCGTATTTGCTTTTCTTATCCTTTAATATAAATTATCACATTCCTTTCGCCTCTATTTTCTTTCCTTTTGTTAATGGACTTGCCTTGATCTGAGTCCTCGGCAGTCGACACGGAAGTGAATTGTTTCTCCAAGTTCTTGGCTTTCTTTTGACTTATAGTCTGCCAGGTGGTGTCACCATCTTCAACTTCCCACTTGCAAAGCTCGCGACCAAGTCCGCAAAAATCTGTTAGTGATGATGTTAATATGAAGTGAAAAACACATCTGCATTTTTAATAGATGCTGCATTTGAAATGAATCAATTAAATTTCAGGTATGATGGAACGGCCATTATTCCATAACAAAGTATCCATTTATCCATTATCTGTTCAGTTGTGGATGCCCAGATAGGTAAATATGTAATATTTAACAATTATTCACCGAAGTGGAATAGCTTCGCGGCTCGGTAAATATCCACCACTTTCACCGGCGACACTGAGGTGAATAATTGTTTTAGTATATACCACACAAGCTGAATAACTAGCGGCCATAGAGTAACTACACTTCTTTAAGAGTAACTTTATTTGAAACGGGAAGTCATTTTGTTTTTCTTCGGCTGCTCGGAGCTGAATAGTACTTGGCTAATCACCTCCGAGCTAGCCAATCAGCGTGCGCGAAAAGCACTATTCACTTTGCTTTCTTTTATAAGCATAGAATGACATGGTAAGTTGATATTATTTTTAAGAAAATGAAAGAACGCCACTATAGTTTTACGGCAATTTCCATTAACCAACCGATGGAAAAACGGTGATATAGTCAGCCATAAGGCCTTAAAGTTACACGTATATCTATTGGTTTTCACTAGACACAACAACCTAATTTGGAACGAACAGCAAACTTAAGCAGTCACCTTTGCAGTAGCCCCATTCGGGCGGGTCTGCTACCTCGTAAACCCAGTTTAAAGAGCACCAAGGTTTTGGTCTGTCTGGGGTCGTGATGCAAGAAGAGTAGGTGTCGCCACCGTAAGAGAAGGGAAGGGCACAGCATTGTCCACTTTCTGTTTTCCACAGACATATATCTGTCACAAATTAAAAATGGCACATTTAACTGCCAAAGACTAGTAATTTGTAAGCGTCTCGTGACATTCAACAGTTTTAACTTACGTTTCAAATAAAGAAATAATTTACGATATAAAGTTATCAGCGGAGAATTTCAACAACATTGAAAGGCCCCGTGACGCGAGTAACAGCGGTTCGTATATATCCAATCACTCTAATCGGGATAATCGACAAAAATTGCCTGATTCTCGATCTTTTAGTGCTCGAAATTTTATTTCAATTTAATTCCTGCTCAGTTCAAACTGGCTCATGAATTGTGCACTAGCACCATTTTATATCCATAATAAATACAACAACTCTACGCATGTTCCATAGAACCTCAACCGCGGAGGTATTCATTCATCTACATTGTAATGCCACTAGGGTTATTTAATGTTTGGAAACGATGACGCGCGCAAAAAAATTTTAACTATATCTCCAAGAATATTTTTTTTATGCTTAAGTCCGCCTTCCACCGTGCATGGGACGCTAGGATCGAGAGATAGTATTACTCCCTTGCACTACACCTTAAGAAACTGAACGAACACCACTGCTCCTCCCACAGAGTATGCATCGCATGAAAGAGTAACTTCAATGCAGTAGCTTTCGGTAAAACGTGCACTTACTTGCATGAGATGAATTACATAGGATTCTATTTAAAGTTTAAAGTAGTCTCTTCGCAGTCTCCCTTCCCTCGTTGTTAGTGACACTTTCTGATAGAATAGAACATATAGGTGTTTTAAATTGCACCTTACCCTGGCAGAAACCATAATCGGAATCAATGTCGCCATCTCTACACCAGTAGCTGTCGCTATCATGACTTGTACATGAGTAGTATTCTGTCCTCAGATAGTGAAAGGGAAACTTACAGCAAGTGTGATAGTTCGTCAGCCAAGTGCATGTGTCTGAATTACGAAACAAAAAGTAAGAGCCCAGCCTCTCTTAGAACTAATTGTTGACAACAATAAAAGCGTCGCTATGTAAATCTTTCGTCTCTTTGTTAACATTACTTTCAAAATTTAGTAGAATCCTGAAAACCAACACCCTAAAATCTTCAATATTAGGAAAATGTATCTGTACTAGAAAACCCAGTACAATAAAACTACACAATTATGATTACAATATTCCTGTTAAAACCAGTGGTATATCATTTTTGTAATAAACTGATCACACTTATCTTCACTTCTCTAAACGACCCTAGTAACTCGCTTCAAGATAAATTTTTGTCTGGGTCACATGGGAAATGCATTACAAACAGAAAACAAATTTGCGGGCAAACTAAAGTCAACGAGAGAGCAAAAAGTGTAATGGACTGGTGTGGAATACTGCAAAGTTTTTCTCTTGTTCACTTGTAACATAACATCTTAGAATTTTTTTATAATCCCTTTTTAGTAAAAGCAATAAGTTTGTTGTTGATTTTAGCCATTTACCTTTTAGGCCATCGTTTGGAATGACGCTACAGTTTTCTTTAGAAAACGTTATGTCATCCAGTCCCAGTAAAATTTCTTCGGGAGACTGTAAAGTTCCTTCAAACGAGACCTGCCAATAACAACAAAGGGAAATGTGGCTAAAAAGCCAGAGGGTTAGTAGACAATTTGCCTAGCCCGCGGGATCGGCCTATTTGTTAGCGTTGCATGCGTTCTTCCCAGTAGAGCGGGTTTTGTTTCTCAATTGACGTTCCTCTTGGAGTGCTACTAGCCTAGTCGAGGCTAAAATTCACTGCATGACGAAACAACAGCTACGACAACCGATGAAGAAGTTGCCGTGTACTTCTTCAGCTATCCCAGGCTTCGCTGTCAGGAAGATCTTGAACCCAGTCTCCTGGTCCGATTTCACCTAGTTGGAGGGGAAGTACCAGACTTTTTTTTAAGCTACTAGGTAACAGGTTCTTGATCATTCGATGAAGTTTTCAAGTCTGCGTCACTCGGCTCAGACATTAGACTAGGACAACTATTTCACGGCTTAACGGTTACTGGGTTATAATATTCGGTGCCTTCCATTCACAAGGTAACATGAAACCTCAGCATGGCCTCAATCCTGCTGACAAATTATAAGCCTCTGACTTTTAAAGCATTGAAATGAATCAAGACTTCAAGAGTCCCTGCCCTTAAATATGAATAAAATAAACTCGGCAAGGGTCGAAAATTCGATTTCGCTCATATTTTTATGGTACATTGGCTAGGGCATGACGAAAGTTACTGGATAGAGTTTTTGGCAAAATATCCTTTTATTTCAAAGAAAAATGCAAATTACCAAATTCCGTTAAAATCGTCATATCACAATTTATTGAACATATGAAATAAATTTCAGTTAATCAACAACTCTTGTTTCTATTTTGAACTACGTGCTTTGTTAATAATCCATTCATTGACCTTGGATGACCTCACGTGAGAATCCTGTAAACCACCCAATCAGAGCGAACTTTAGCATCTTGATACGTGCTTGCTAAATTTGGCCACTGTCTTTTGCTCTCACACAAGAAAAACTAGTGCAGTATTTTGTCCAGAACATTTTCTTTCCCTCCAACCCACCCAAAGCACTTGCCCACTCTTAGGACTCCGTAATAGCATAGTTTACCCAAGGGCTTTCCAGCCATCTAGGACATTTTGTAATACAACTAAAAATGTAGGGCACCACCCGTTTTTACACCTAGGTCGTAATGTACACAAGTAATAACTGGCATAACATGTCAATCTTGAGGGTCCAAGCACCACTTGAAGTTGTAGTTGATAGGGTTAGAAAACGAACATTTATAATTTTTAGACTAATTTCATACCACATTTGAGGTGGTTAAGATATGCCAATTTATTGAAGGATCTTTACGATTCTTAGAGACTCTTTAAGTATAGTACGTATCCGAACGAATTATAGAATCTCAGTATCTCGCCTAGGTTTGCTATGTAGATTAGAACACCTTGCCAGTCCAGTAATAGATACTTGTAATCATAATTCACAATTTATACTTTTACATTGTTACCATTCTTTGCAAATTCTGTTTAGGTTAGTCAAATAAACACGGGAATGGGGGATGAAGTGCTCCTCTCGTCACAATCTCGTCCCCATAGACTCGAATTTCGGAGGCCAACTCCCTCCAATTTTACCCCCTGGAGTTAGGTTAGTGGAGGCCCACTCCCTCCTCTCTACCCAGGAATGTTTACAGTGGCCCTGAGTGAAGGCCTACTCCCTTCTCTCCATCCACTGTCTACATCTCCTTGGGCTGTAGGTTTAATTTTGTTCACACTCCAGGGGTTCATGGGGC
>Ga0126337_10003419_pt1 | contig 10384 bp, 4 predicted proteins | sample DipCmetagenome_FD_92527 | JGI IMG/M metagenome (GOLD analysis project Ga0126337, IMG submission 92527) | Coral microbial communities from La Bocana,Puerto Morelos, Mexico - Diploria C A metagenome | ecosystem: Host-associated > Invertebrates > Cnidaria > Coral | place: La Bocana,Puerto Morelos... | reverse complement strand
AGATTTTTTGCAGAGGCCGGTAATTCTTGTTGAGCTATGAGTTCGTTAATCGTATTTTTAACGGTGTTTTGGTTAATAGAAGTGAGATCTTTGTCAACCTTTTGATAAAAAGAGGTGTCAGAATGTTGCCGCAAAGCTTCTTTTTGGTAGAGGTCGGTCCGCCAAACAACTAAAGCGCCGCCTTTGTCGGCCGCTTTGATAACAATGTCTTTGCGTTTTCTTAAAAAAATAAAGCTGCGATTTCAAATCACTCAACAGTAGTATGTTGGCCCCCTTGTCGCAGACTTTCTGTTAGGATTTAAAGCCTCGATCAAATATTCCAATCCCACATTTTTAAATATGACTCATATATGCACACTCTTTACGCATCTCTTTTACTATTGTTATCGAAAAAGAAAGTAATTTGAAGCTATGGACTAAGGAGGACCAATTCTGTAATGCCCTTGCAAATTCTGGCGCGAAACTTTTGAACGTAGGCTCGAATTTACATTGCAAATTATTCCAAGGCGCATGCTAATGCTGCTAATTATTCATCACAAGTTCAGTTTGCATCACGTTCATTAGTTTTTGTTCGTTTATGTAACCGCAATGGAAAGGAAAGGTTTGCTGTAGTAAACCAAAACTGCACATTAGAATTAGTGTGCAGATCGACTGTATGAACACGTATCAATGTTTGGAGCGCCACTCAACCTAAAGAAGTAATATTGACGCAATCTGGCCGTAGCGACGAATGCACGACACGTGCATAACTTTGCAGATTTGTTTGAGCTTTGAGCTTGCTCTGGTTATGGCTTTTGACTTGTTGGGAGTTTTCAGGTTTGTTGAATCATAGAATCAACTATGCGAATATACTAATATTTCTCATTAGTATTTTTCATTCTCCTTCACTGTCGTTTCTAGCGCCGTCATATGCGTTGAGTGCATTAATTAATTAATTGTGTGAGAAATTACTTCGGGGGCAGAACCATTAGTTTAAAAAGAAAACCTCGCTACAAGCACTTTAGATCAAAACCAGCTTACTTTCTCGTCTTTATTGTATTGTATTTATGACTAAAAACGCTTTCATTTTTTTAAAACCAAAATATGAAAGACAGTCTTAAAATTACCAATAGGCAAGACATGATCGATTTAAAGCTGTACTTTTGGCACTTTTAGAAGTGATCGATTAAGCGCTATAAACAGGCTAACAATCAAAATTTCACGATTCAATTTGATGACTTCAGAGGCTTGTCACATTAGTGTAATGTACTTCTCAGTATAGACAATGACTTTGCTGCTTGACCTTACGGTTACCGGGCTTGACTATAGCTACTTGCCTTGCGCAGGAGGTCTCTATAGTCTACAACGTGGACAAGTGCATGGGACACATTCAATGCCGGCTTTGACTGCCTGAGCAAACAGCAGTGAAAATATTGTCGCAAAACATAATTTTTGGGGTATCGAAGAGGCTCGTCTTCTGCCAGCGCTGAAGTTCACTATCCGTGTCCTCCTGGATACTGTGGTCGAAATGAACAGGCAAATTCATTGAAATGCAATAGCTGACAAGGAAACCGTATAGGTGTACTTTGTGGTTATTGCGGAGTTTAAGAAGCTACTACGGCGAGGACAACGTCGATTAAAAATCACCTCGGTGTAAAAACCTGTGAATTTTTTCTTTGTTCAGGGGTTATTGTTTGTGTGCTCTATATTGTTTCGGGGCTCTTTGTTGTCTTGCTCGTTCTTTGTTTTACGTCACTGGTGAGTTTCACAGGTTTTTACACCGAGGATGAGCCCAAACATCTTCATGTCAGTGCTGTCATTTAATTCTTCCCTACAACAAGATCAGACCTTGGCACAAACAACCACCTAGAATCTACGGTTTGCCGAAGATCCAGAAGGCCGACGTCCCCCTAAGACCTATCGTCTCATGCGTTAACACGTTCGCGTATGATTTCTCCGCCTACTTACCGGCTTAGCCAACATCTTGTCTCCTTTAACAGGTAGCACGGTTTTTGCGGTGAACAATTCAGCCCACTTAGTATCCACCATCAGCGGTGAAAGTATCCTACACAACGAGATCATGGTGTCCTTCGACGTAGAGTCGCTGTTTACCAACGTTCCCATCGACGCCGCTGTAGAGGCGGTTCTACAGAAACTGGAGAACGACCCCAGCCTTGCGGACCGCTCGACGCTAACACCTGCTCAAATCGCGGACCTTCTGAACTTCGTATTGAGATGCACATACTTTCAGTATAACAGATCAATTTACGAACAACAGGAAGGCGCAGCCATGGGAAGCCCGGTTTCTGCTGTTATTGCCAACCTCTACATGGAGAGTTTCGAAGAACAGGCAATAGCTACCACACCGTACAAACCTAGGATCTGGAAACGCTACGTGGATGACACCTTTACCGTCCTAGATCGCAGAAGCGTCGACAGCTTACAGCATCTCAACAACCAAGAACCTTCAATCCGCTTCACCATGGTACACACGCAGGGTCAAATAGGCGATTCACAGAAGACTTCACCCTCACAACAACAACTACGGGCATAGTGGAATTGAAATTCCAGAAGCATGGATGCCCACGATGAAGAAACACAACAACAGGAGAGCTGCGAAAAAGCGGACCACTAAGAGAACAACCCACGGAAACAGCGAGGAACGAAATGAATCAATCACAGCTGTTGAAAACCAACCAATCATAGCAGAGTATAATGGTTTATAAGGTTTCGCGTAACCAGTCGACCTCATCACCTAATGCAGACTAGCAGTATGCAGTCGAAACGTCGTGACATACATCCTACGTGACTACATCGTGAGACAAACGATAATATTTTATTATTATAACGGTAATGTGGTTTGCAATGAGTCGTGGCAGTACGTCTTGATTGTATTTGTTGTCAGGTTCATTATGCCTTTCGAGTGTGTGTTGTTTTTGGCTGCACTGAAATTGTACAGGGAAGCGCTATCTGTCAAAAATGTTTTGCTTGCTTGTATTCGTCCTGCGCCATTCCTAATTCACTGGATAATCACGGCTATTCTAGGGGAATTCAAATGATGGGCCCTCTTCTCAGCTGTTGACAGCATCAATAGAAATGGTTCTTCACGAACCCTTTAAAAGATCTGTGGATAGCAAGGCAGGTTCTTTGAATTGTAATTTCTGTTATTTTTATTTTATTTCGACTTTTCTTTTTCTTTTTATTTCTGGGGGCCACAAGTTTATCGGTTTTATTACTGTCAAGTGTTACCCTCTTAAAATTAAGTCTCACTTACTTACTTACTGAATCGGTAAAGCATTCTGATTGGTCGTCGGTTGATGTTATTCATTATGAAAGCAGTCATGAGTGAACCTTTCTATTCCTGATCACTTCTTCTCGTTTTTGGTTCTTCTTCATTATTTAGCAAAGCAGTAATTCAAAGGGGAACACAGTGGAAACAATTTTTCTGATCGCTTACTGTGTTGGGGATGGTAAACCTGTTCCCTGCCTCGTTTCTTTCCTTTGCGTTTCATCTGCCGGCCCTTATGCTGATTGGCTGAATGTTTGCTCATTGGTGGAGCTTTTGATTCTTATTCGTCTTACTCTAGGGAACTGTTTTTCTGAGTACTTCGGTTGTTGCAGGTTTGGAGACACCGAGTTGCTGTCTTCTGTGACTTAACACTGGGCGATCAACCATCTATGAAGTAATTCAGTCCAAAAGATGGACTAATTAATTCCTTGCGGACTGTGATAAGACACCGCATTTGTAATGGGTTCAATAACATTCAGTAGAACATAACCCTAGTCTAGCATGCAACTCATTTTTACGATCTGTAGAGCTCTTTACCCGGCAAAATATTTCTCCCATAACTTAAACTGACTATCCAGTATAGTTTTTGTCCGGCGTACTGTGAATACTTTTCTCGTGTAAAAAAGACTACTTTACTCGCTCGCTGCCCTCGTTCGTAAAATATTGTTTTAAGCAATCGAAGATACAATTCATATCTTTGCGCCGACGTGTGATAACCCCTATGTATCTGCTTATATATTAAATATAACAACACGAATGCCTTAAATAACCAAATCTGAAAAGACCGATAAGAAAGTTAACAATATGTAGAATAACAAAGTCAAACATGTCTTGAGAGCTTTGCATTTCTTTTCCATCGAAACTGACACTAAGGGGTAAAATTAAATTGTAAAAATGTATGCTAATTTCTACGATCTGTACAGCTCTTTACCCAGCAAAATATTTCTTCCATAACTTAATCACACTCGGGCAACGATTGACTGTTGCGCTAGAGACGATATGAAGTGATATCAGAAATAAATGATGCATAAGGTATGGCAGAGCGGCTCCATGGTCTTTACTTGCCTTGATTTGGCCACTTGCTTTAATTATTTTTTACGTAAGAGACAGGAATTTTTTCTATTTTATTTCTTTGCTTTTTTGCTATTTTATTTCATAGATTGACATAATCGACGAGCAAAAAGTAAGTATTTTACAACTTGTGTTTGTTCTTTGGAAATGTAGATCATCAAGTTGACGTTATCCATCAAAACGTGTCCACCTTTTCAAGTCAACGGTTTTTAAGGTTTACCTATAAAATGGTTTTGCGATTATTTTGTTGTCGTGATGAAGAGAACCGCATGCATGCGCGGTCTTTATCAATGGCGCCTTGATGAATGTAGCAGGAGACTCGCTAGGCTTAGAGCCGTTTACGAGAGAGACGTAATCTGTAGATTTTCTCCTTTCTTTGTAGTTTAATTTTTTGAATAAAATCCCTAAAACTGTTGTATGTTCGCCTTTGAATGTATTTGATTTTTTTTTCAATTACTTTGCACTTCTGTCGCCTCGTTCAATAGACCATATCCATATTCTCGGCATTGGACTGAAACTAGATTTCAACTGAGGCTAATGCAGGGAGTCTTTTTGAATGCTCTTTTTAGAAATTTTCCGCAATAGTCCCCATTACAAGCTAGCACCAGTCCGAAATCGAGAATACGAATATGACCTATTTTTACTTAAGGATTGGTAATCTCCTTTTGTTAATCTCGACATATCAAGGCATAGCAATAGCGATTGGGGAAATCTGTTTTGTTTTCTTGAAATAACCAAGACGTTTACGTTCTCTTTCATCATTTGGGAATGACAAACAACAAGGGAATACTAATTCTTCAAGGTGTAAAAGAGAGAGTGAGACCAGAAACAATTTAATGAATTTACTTTTATTGATATTTGGAAGTTTTCTACATGTTGTTTCATTCATTGTGATTTTCTTAATGTTGTCTTTACTTTGAGCATTATTGTGACATTACTGAAGCTGCTGTTGATTTGGTTCTGTTTTGCAAACATCTTTTGCGGCAACGCACAGGTTCCTGATATTCTTCTGGCGGCTCTCCAACTTCTGAAAATCGAAACAAATACAACGTAAGGTGGCATATAAGGTCTCCAACAGTTGTCCTTTGATGAGTCAATGCTGACACTCTTTTTCAGTAGAGGCCAAACCCTATCAAAAGCACCCCCAATTTAAGTTTCGTATCAAAGAAATGGCCTATTATGAGTAGGCAGCTGATCATCATTCTCGTGATGCAAAGGCTACGATAACAGAAGCACAATCCGTTAAACTGGAAGCACCCTCAATTTTAGCTCTAAGTGTTTTTGACTTAAACTGCCTATCAAATTGATACTGAAATACAACTACCAAAATACAACTGCCTTTTCTCGCGACTTGTTTTTATCTGTTTAACCATGGACTGAATTGTCCCAAATCCAATAATTGGTTAAAGCATAATGACAGTGAAGTGTGTGTCCCTTCTCTAGAACGCCAGGTGTTTTGTGGTTCTACCTTTTGTCGTCTTGTGAGCCCGATTTCTGGGAAAAAGACGTTTTATTGTCGTAGCGAATAATTGCTCAGTCGCTGTTTGAGAGATCCAGTTCATGAGTGATATTGTTTAGAATTACAGACAGGATATTCAGTTCAAAACGTTATTGAAATAGTTGATTGGAACATAGTTATAACTATGGGCGTTAAGCTCGAGAAATTATAATGCAAAGTGAAACATACCATTCCCATTGATCGCCTTCCATTGAAATCGGTGTTCTGACCGTACAGAGCCTCGGTGGTGGACATCAACCAGGCTGCAGACAAGAAACAGAAAACCAATATGAAAGCCCTACTGTCCATTTGTGATAAGCGAGTGAGACACGGGAACGTATGACTCTTAGAACAAGCGTTGACTCTGTGAATGTTTTCACTAGCAGACGTCTACTCTGCAACCAAATTTAAAGCGAAGTTCGTGCCCATCATTCGTTGCAGGGAATGTAATGTTTCGTGACTTGCTATTTGCCATTATTTTACGTGGCTGTGTAGACTAAGCAGATTTTCTATTGTGTAGATCTACACAGTAGCTCCGTGCAGACGCCTAAGACTACGAATCAGAGTCACTTTGCCGCGTAAAACAAAGGTAGACGTCTGCACGAAGGCTATTGTGTAAAGCACCTTTGAAGAGTTAACACATTGAAGCTTTTAGTTTTAACTTCTACATTTTCACTCTCACCAAGGGTGGTTCTTAAACTCTTGGATGCTTCTTTTCTTTTGCTTTGAAAAGACTTTGCAATGATAAATCTTGGGTTTGCACACATATGTTATTCAGTTTTGTTTATTACTTCAACAAAGAAAAAGATGTTGTGAAACAAGATGTAAAATTTTCCTCGGATGATTATCATTCGTGATTGCTTAACGGTGCCTTTGACAGCCGGCACAGTTTTCTATAAGCATCTGTTAGAGGTTCGAAAGTTAAAAATTGGAATACAGGAGACTCGTAACCCGGGACTCGTAAATACTACGTACAATGACTATCAGTCGGGTAAATTCCTAAGGCATCTGTGTTTTAAGAATCTGTTGCATCGTATATAACTGCACGATTTCAGTAGGAAATGGAGAATGCAGCTTGAGACACATCGTTCTAGTTTTAAATATTATGGAGTTGTCCGAGACGTTTTCCTGTTTTACGTGTGACATTCTCTTCAGGAAAACCTGTTCATATTTCCCGGGAGCGTATTATCGCAATTACCAACACATTTGTTTAATTTTAAATGTTATCAGGTTGTGGGAGACGTTTCTTCTAACTAAACTCAACACTGAGGAAGGGCTAGACCCGAAATGTCTGCTCTAAAAATTGAGTTTAATTTGGCACTATTATCACTATTTTAAAACTTTTTAACTGTGTACTTGTGCCACGCAGTAACTGATTCTCTTGGATCACTAATATTTTACTTCAGGCGTTTCTTACATTCAGTGTTGAATTTCGGGAGAAGATGGTCGTGCTATTCCCGGGACTGTGTTATCGGCATTCTACGGATACTGGGAATAACAGTGAAAAAGTCCGTTCCGCAGTCTACTGGTGTTTGCAGACTTTAATGATGTATTCTGATTATCATACCAGGAACGTTTATTTTTAGAAATAGATATTTAAGAATTTTTACACTTTGTTTCGTTAAGTTTGCCTGTTTTTCTTAAATTCCAGCCCTTGTGTCGAATTCTTCTCAGTGCCACTCTTTTACAAGCACTATCCACTGCGTCACACATGTCCCGCATGATCCTTGAATTTTTTTGACATCTAAAAGATTGAACAATAATGGTGACAAGTTTTTCAGTTAGCCTAACTGAGGACTACACGGACTTGCCTTTTTATATAAAATAAAATTAAATCAAATGACAGAATCATGATAATTTGATATGCTGAAAATTGAACACATTGTAAGACTTGTAAGCTCACAGTGAGTGAAAGAGCAAAAAATGCGAACCTCGCGACATCAACGTCAAATTATAGTGTATTTGAAAGTTAAAAAATTGACCATTACCAAAATAGCTGATCGCTTTCCATAGGGCATGCAATTATACTGTGGATTGAAAATTGCGTCAGTTCAAGGCGGTATGTCACGGGCTACGAACAAAAGAAAAATAAGCAATGTACACGTCTTACTGTGCATAACGGATAGCGAACTGTGTATCTAGCTGTTCTAGCGCCACTTAGTCAGTTGTCCAAAGAGGGTGTCCAAATTTAACTCATCACTCTCGCCCAGACTGCACCGTGGGAGTTGACAATATGGTTTTTGGAAGAGGTGACGGCCTCAAGATGTTTTTGTGACAGAGGCCTTCGTGATGTATGATTGAGTGGGGTGTGATGAAAAACTTGAAATAATGCAAGATCCAAAGCCAAGTCGACTTTAAATCAGTGCTACAGGTGTGTGACGCTTTGGGAAAGTGAACAGAAGAATTTTGTTTCTTTTTGACATATGGCGCTCATCCGCTTACGCTGTCGTTTCTAATTTCAAGCCAGTTGTGGTTTCTTTTTTTTTGTTAACAAACTCAAAGCTCAATTATTTCTGAATCCCTAAAACATAAATTTATTTATTATAAAATGGAGACAAAATGGCGCAAGATACCTTTTGTTTCAAGATTTCTGACTGTGTAAAACGAATTCAGTTTCTGCGATTACAAACATATACAGGTTCGTCTTCTGGTGGTAAACTCAGAATTTTTATCCGAGTTCGCTTTGCCATTGACACGAGATCATCTTCTCAAGACATCTGATTATTCAAAAAAAGAAAAAAAAACATTATCTGTAGCAAATGTTAAAGAATTAACACATAGCATATCGGCAGCCTGGAATACAACGTTACGAAAAATAAATGAAAACAAAAATTATAAACGAGAAACACAATTGCTCGGAAGGAAAACTGGAAATCTTGGAACATTATACAAGTTCTCAAAGAGGAAAAAAATACAAAAAAATACGTGATATGACAAGATTTAGTGTTTTGTTAAGAGTTCGAAACAAGACGTTCAATAATTTCCATTAATGGATCACGAAATTTTGAAATGTCAAATAAGAAAGAAATTGATAATTATGAAATTCTCTTCTTAATCGAAGCCATCTATCCTGGTACACGTTCTCTAAGAGGAATGTTTTCTTATCTTTAAGTGGATTTTCCACGGGGGACGCTTGGAAGACCGCTCAACCACCCGGAAGAAACAATTTTCTTAATCAAGATGTAAAATGTCAATAAGAAGTACTCGCTTTTGCTTTTACTGTTTCACAATAAAACTGCAAAATATTACAATCAGTACAGACATTGTAAAATCTGTAAAAACGAAGACTAATCGAAAAAAAAAATGATGAATTACCCCAGGGGAGAGTACTCCCTTATTTGGGCTATACGCGGACGTCCCGCTGGACAGGGTATGGCTTTTTGGCCTCGCTGTCTTGCAAGAGACTGCAGATCCTGCAAAAAATGTATTAAGTTTCAAAAATCGCTTGCGGTAATAACTTTCCGGTTTCATGTGTGGCTCATCATTTCCATCAACATGCAAGGCTTCTGCAGTGCACTGAACACGTGAATCTTTAAATCCAATGACTTCGGAGATCTCTGAAACCTGTACGGCTGAAAGTATGCAATTTATTTTTGTTAGCATAAGCTACGGTGTAATCCAAAGTTTAGATTATTATCGTTTTCTTTTCCATAAACACAACCCAACACGATTCACAGGCAGGGTGGCCGAGTGGTCAGCGCGTCGGACTCCCAATCCAGTGGTCCCGGGTTTGACTCACGCTCTGACCACTTGCTGGATTTGTTTCACTGTGGACCCAAGCTCAAATTCTCGGCCACCTTTGTAAATAGTCAGCTGGTTTGCCTCTAGCCGGTTTGGATTCTTAACTATACTTTGTGAAATTTGAATTGTTAGTTTCAGCTGTTTGCTCGACCCCACTAGCCTTTGTGCTATAAGCACTGCCGAGGGTAAAGATAAGTTATTTATTTATCTATTTTATTCACGAAAATGTTTGTTTCATTCGTTTTGCCCCTCGCACAGGAGCTTAGTGCATTTAATGCTAACAATGAGCTTACCTTTACTTCTCCTTGAAGGTCTCTGCAGACTCTTTTGAGTACCCTTCATACAATCAACTGGTACTTTTTCGATAATATCCAAATGTACCTTAGACCCAATCGATAGAAATGCCTGTTTTGTCACTGACATGTGTTTTTTAGCAAGACGTTTCGGCTAACTCTTAAGCCTTCATCAGTTGAAAAAACCGCTTGATATTACGAGTGATTAAAGAGATTGAAGACGACAGTACTGTCCTCAAAGGCCAACAGTAGATCCTTGCTGTACTACCGTGCTTACCGCAAGTGGAAGCAATTCCCCACTAGTATGACGGGAAAGTTTTCCCTACTAATCCCTTTTATTTTGCATTGTACCTGCAACACCTTATTGAGCAATCCCTTTCCCCTAGTGTAATCGATTCTGCCTCTTATGGCATAAAGTGGGCACATAGTATGGCTGGTATCCCCTCCCCCACGGATAACCATATTGTTGAGGTCGTCAGGTCTACTTCAAAAAGAATTCTTGGTACTGCTGTT
>Ga0126337_10003418_pt1 | contig 10384 bp, 9 predicted proteins | sample DipCmetagenome_FD_92527 | JGI IMG/M metagenome (GOLD analysis project Ga0126337, IMG submission 92527) | Coral microbial communities from La Bocana,Puerto Morelos, Mexico - Diploria C A metagenome | ecosystem: Host-associated > Invertebrates > Cnidaria > Coral | place: La Bocana,Puerto Morelos... | reverse complement strand
CAGACAGTCTTCGCCTTGAGTTTCGTTTACTCCAAGTATGCGAATGTTAAAGTCTCTCGAGTATCTTTCCAGATGTTCTACCTTTTTCGTTAGCTCCTCATTGCTTTTACGGAGGCTCTCTACATAAATGCTTAAGAGCACAATTAGCAATGCACTCTATTCCCCTGTGAAACGTAACACAATACCCCTTAGGGGTGCCCCGATCTTGGGGCTTAGCACGCCCCAGGCTGGCAGTATTTGTTTGCTTCTTAACAGAATGTTGAGCCTGCATCCATAACTCCCAGTGAATGACACCCCATGGGAATGAAGCAGGTTGTACCTGTCTTAAAAATCGAAAGTTTTCATCATAAAACTTCCAATTCCCACCCCTGGCTTCCAAATCCTGAACCACTTCCCCATATTTCATGAGGGTGGGGGCCTCGTGGGGAAACCTATTAGTATACACCCCAACAAAATTATGAAAACAACTCAACCAGGTTTCAATAGACAAGTGCTTCCTGGCCCTAGAAACCGGTTCTACACATAGTGATGGCAATTTCTCTGTGCTAGAATTGGATAGTGTCACTTGATATCTATCTTCAAAAAACTCATTGTTCCAAATCTTGGACCGAAGCTTCTCTGACACCCTTGCATCAATCGGAAGACTGGGGGAGGTGAACAGCTGCACAGGTATTTGCACCTCACCTGACAATGAAGCCTGTGTGGTGCCAACAGATCTCTGCAATATGGTTCCAGGCAATCCAGAGGCGGCAACTGCAGTACCAGGCACTGGGATGGCTCTGGCTGGTGGCAATGAGGTGGAAACTAGCGGCAACTCAGACGCAGCATTAGACAACAAGGTGTTGCTGTTAGGAGTACCACTATCCTCTGGGGGTGAAAGACGTCTTGTTACTTCATCCGCTACTCGAGCGACCAATTGGTCTAAAACTCCCTGAGGGAGAGAGAGGGGTTGAGGCCCTCCTGCTGCAGCACCTGATGAGGAAGCAGACTGGTCGGTTTCAACAATGTCAGGGGGGTTACGGCTCTCTGGGGTTTGTGCCGAGGTACCAACTGGACTTTTTGCACTGGGTTTCCGCGGCGGGCTGCGAGGCTGCACGCTTTCGTTGCTGCGACGCACCACCAGCAGCTATCTCGACCGCCTGTACGGAGGGATTCCGTAAACGTTGAGAGCGCTTTGGAGGCTTTCTCGATTCTGCAAAGGAACATGAAAAAACACCCTAGATACTAACAAAACAAAATTATGACAATTAAATTAAAAAAGATGAAAAGCACCAGTCACGGGACAGAACCAAAATAAATGGTAAGGGTATAAAGACGAATCCTCCTAAGACATGTGTAGGACCAGACCCAACATAAAATTAACAAATAAGTGGGCTAGCCACAAAAACCATCAAGTTGGAGACGAACCCCCAAAGCAATAGAAATAAAACAAAATAAAATAAGTGGCAAGGAATGCCTGTCAGACAAACAGTTGACGCAGCAGCTTCCTTATAATGTCAGAATAAATCAAATACTGTGGATGAATCCACACCAAAACAATGGACGAAGCCATTAAGTCGAGGTCAAAACCTCTATCAAAACTGTGGAGGACGAATAAAACAAAATAAGTGGCAAGGAATGCTTGTCAGACAAACAGTCGACGCAGCAGCTTCCTTATAATGCCAAAATAAATCAAATGTGGTGGACAAATCCACACTAAAACAATGGATAAATCCATTAAATCAAGGAAAAATCCTATCACAAATGTGAAGGACGAATCCTAACAGAAAAATAAAATAAGTGGCAATAATGCCAAAATAAATCAAATATGGTGGACGAATCCACACTAAAACAATGGATGAGTCCATTAAGTCGAGGACGAATCCTCTATTGAAATTGTGTGGAGGACGAATCCTCACACACAAATACAGAATAAGAGAACCAGCCATAAAAATCTTAAAATTGGAGACGAATCCCCAAAACAATAAAATAAAAACGTGAAATAAAGGAATGTTTCAACCCTAAAAGAAAATCCCATGACTGGACTAAAGTTAATAACTCGTAAAAGGCGAGGGGTGGAATGTGTGAAAAATTACAAACATGCAGGGAACGTGTGAAGTGTCATAGCAAGCGCAAGGCCCACTGGCGCCTCTGTAACTACGATATAAATGATATTGACCCGCTGGGTTTAGATTGACCCCATCAGGCATATAAAAATCCTTCCCTGGGTGAGAAAAATCTTGGGGAAGCCAACAAAAAACATTAGGGATAGGAGAAAGAACAACCTCAAGATACTGCTGAAGAATCTCAACGCGTTCCACAAAAGAAGCCGCCTCGTCGTGTGATTGACCACATGGAATGACATGAAAAACACCAAAGACAGGAACTTTATAAACCTCCAATAGATGACAAACAAGGCTCACGATTTCAGAGCCAACAACCTCAAGACGTGCATCCACAAGATCATTAGTCCCGATCTCGAGAAGCACAACATTAGGAGCAATCTGTTCAACCACGTGGGGAACGACTGAAGCTTCGCCACAGTACATCTGCCAACACCGTGCAAATGAACAGTCGCAGTACCTGTAAGGTTAAAACTATGAACAGCCCAGGATCAAACTGAGAACGTAAATCGCTTTAAGACACTTTACAAAAGGATGACCCAAAATAAGAACAGATGGAACAGCTGCTGCCATAATGATGAACAAACCAACAAGCTGCAATATTGCAAATTGTTCGTGTAAAAAGTAAAATAATCACTATAAGTAACTTCTAACAATGGGAAAAGTGTTTGCAGCTTGTCAGAACCGTATACAATGTACAATAAAAAAGACTGAATATGCTTACCTCTTAAAAGGTCGAAGGAGGAAAAAAACACTTCACCCAGTAAGTCAAAGAATAGAATGACGTCTATGATAGGAGAAGTCAGATTTCTTCTGTAATCCCATATATATAATTTAGCAACAAGTAGCAAATAGTTCAGTAAAGGGTAGTTTATGTAAATGATGCCAATTATAACATCTTGCAGAGTAAGGACGAATTATTTTGTCAATAGGTAGAAGAAGCATTCAAAATCTTTCCAAAAAGGTCGCACAAAGCTACAATTAAAAAGGAGATGGTGAAGAGTTTCTGGTTCTGATTTACAGAACGAACATTTATCCTCTGAAATATAACCTATCTTAAATAACTTTGCATTGGTAAATAGTATTGAATTAAGGACTTTATTGAAACGCTTTTATGTATGGTTCAGAGGAAACCTTATGCGGTAGCAAGAAAACCTTTTTCAATTGATCTTCTGACAAATTAAAAGTTTTTCTCAGATATTGAGAGTTGTTAGGAAGCTTGGTTTTTGTGCTTTTTATTAATGTGTAGTAGTCCTTAGATTTCTTTTTTAACACGTCAAAGTCTTTGTTCTCTATCATCATCAATAAGGAAATACCGGAGGAAGCGCTTTTCTTGGTTTTTAGATACGGAGAAACGGAATGACGAAGTCCTGCCCAAGTTAAAAAGTTAGTTTTGCTAATTTGGCTTGAAATAGTCTTAAAGGAATTTGTGGTATCCGTGTCAAATAGAAGATCCTTTACATAAATGATGCTGCTTTCAAAAAGAGTTTCATAGAAGACGGGCTTATTGTTTATTCGTATGTCTTTGTTGTTCCACACTATTTGTTGCCATTCTTTTTTTAGTATCATAACCATCTTGGAATTCTGACCACCACTGAAGTAACTCAGAAAAAAACAGAGAAGGAACATAAAGGTCTTTGATATCATAATTGCAATAAAATAAAAAGAGACCTCCATAACGCTTCAACGAAGCTCGTAGGTAGCTGTTCCAAGCACCTTCATTCTCTCCAAAGATTCTTTTCAGCCAGGCTAGCCGCAATGATTTAACCATACTTTCAAGATCGATCATTTTTAATCTGCCATTCTCATATTCATTTCTTGTAGATAGTCTGGTCACTTTATCCATTCCTTTCCATAGAAATTTAAATAATCTGTGGTTCAACTCTTTAACGATTTCCTTAGGAGCGGGCAGAAGTGACAAAATATAAACAAATTTAGAAATAATTAAGGATTTTATAATTGTCACCTTTCCATAAACAGAAAGACCTCTTAAAGATGAGACATATGTCTCTTAACGCTATCCAACCTCTCAATAAAATTCTTTTCGTGCAGTAATTTGGTATCATAGGAATAGTAGACCCCAAGGGCTTTAATTGGTTTGCTGCTCCATTTAATATCAAAAGGTTTTGACTTGTTATTTCTTAAGGAGCCGATCCACATTCCTTCGGTTTTAGATGTATATATCTTAAGCCCTGACAGTTTCCTGAAAACCTCAAGGAGGTTGAAAAGGGCATGCGCCGAATCTCTATGTGGTAAAACTGCTGTCGTATCATCGGCATATTGGAGAAGTTTGTTTCCTCTTTACCAATTGAAATGCCTTTTATCACTTCATTTTATTGAATTGCAAAGCAAGAGTTTCAACTACAACTACGAATAAATAAAGAGACAAGGGATCCCCCTGTCTTACTCCTCGTTCCAAGGCAAAATAACCTGCTGTAAGACCATTATTAACGACACAACTTTGTATACTTTTGTACTGTGTTTTAACCCATCTGATAAAGTCGGGACCAAATCGAAATGCCTCCAGGCAGTTAACAAGATAATTCCAATGCTTTATGAAAGTCTATAAAAATCATTAGACCTGGGATGTTTTCTTTAAGAGTAAAATCCATTAAATCAAAGATCAAACATACAGTTTCTCCTATTTAGCGATCCTCAACAAAGCCACTTTGGTTATGATGGATAGTATTTGGTAGAACATTTTTTATCCTGGTCGCTAAAACCTTGGACATAATTTTTGCGTCTACATTAACAAGAGAGATTGGTCTCCAATTTTCCAAAAAACAGCAGTCTTTTCCTTTCTTTTCAATAAGAGTTATTACTGCTTGTTTCTGGGAACTTGACGTTTCATCTTTTTGAAAGCACTCATTCGCACACCTAATGACAGGATCACTAATGAGCGGCCAAAAAGTTTGGTAAACCTCAATCGGAATTCCGTCGTTTCCTGGGGTTTTGTTGGGTTGAAAGGTTTCCAGAACCTTGGCACATTCGTCTGATGTTATTTTACCCTCGCACGATAGCATTTGTTGTTCTGTGAGGCTTGGGATACTTAAATTATTCAAGAAAACTTTCGTCGCTCGGGGGTTGTCTACATTCTTTAATCCGGCTTGTACATAATTCTTGATAGAAATGTTTTTATAAGGTCGTAATACTAGCAATATAGATAAATATTGAAGAAAACGTACAACTATTTTTAAAGACATGTTTCGGCATGCTTATGCCATCTTCAGTTTAATAGTTTTGTTCGGAAAGAATATTGTAACGCCATGAATTTCCAGGCAAACTCAGCGTTAAACCTTGTTTAATCACAACAACTCAACTCTACAACTGAGCACATGGTATTGCACCATCTGAGTGTCATGTGACTAAAAAGTTACCAAGGGGGGGTTACCTTAGGCACTTGTCTAACATTACACCACTCCTCCCTTTACAAATTGAATTTAACACCACAGACTAAAAGTCTCTAATGAATGATCATGAACATGACAAATATCCACAGTTCTCAGGCAACATTAAAACACCTGAACTTGTCAATTTGCCTTATCTGTTCCATAATGTCTATCAGTTCTTGGAAAAATCAGTTAACCAGCCACCCAAGTTCCGTACCAATTTGGTGGCTTTCGCTGTCTTGAAAGTCTTCCACGAACACTGGAATCTGTCTCAGGTACAACTTGTCCACTTGGCTCCACAGTTTGACGACTGAAATCCTCTGGATTACTGTTATCTGCACTAGCCATTAACAATTCCACCCGAGGTTTGAGTTCCCTCACATCATCAGGCTGGTCACGGTTATCAGCCCCATTGCAATCGCTCTGAAGTCTCTGGGTAGCATCTTCATTTTCAGGTCTCAGAGTAGCACCAGTTTTCTTTCCTCCCAACGTCAACTCTGTTTCAACAAGCTCAACTCCCTCTCCATCACTAACTGGAGCTGACTGTCTATCTTAAACAAACACCGGAGAATCAACATCCGATGCCTCTTTTCTCTTCTCATGCTCTCGCTGATTCGATGACTGTGTCTGCCTTTCTGTAATCCATCCTGTATCCCGTAATCAAACCCGTTTCTGGAAGAGGAAACACTTCTTTGGCTTAAGCTTAAGTCCTGCACAGGCTAGTCGCCCAAACACCTGCTTCAACCGCTCTAACTCTTCTTCAAATGTGCGTCCCATAACAATCACATTGTCAAGGTAAATCAAGCAGATCTTCCAATGAAGGCCCTTCAAGACAAGTTCCATCAATCTGGCAAATGTACTTGGTGCATTGCACAGTCCAAATGGCATAACATTCCACTCATATAACCCGCTTGGAATTACAAATGCTGACTTTTCCTGAGTGTTTGGATCCATGGCCACTTGCCAGTAGCCAGAAGCAAGATCTAGTGTGGAAAACCATCTTGAGCTGCTTAAAGCAGCAAGTGAATCATCATCTCGTGGCAAAGGAAAGGCATCCTTTACAGTTGCTGCATGGCTACTGTCCTTTTTGGTGACCAGCACAACTGGAGAAGACCAAGGACTTGACGATTCTTTTACCTTCCCTTTCTGCAGGAGGTCAGCGACTTCTCGTTTGATTTCATCATGTTTCCAAGGAGAGGTGCGTCTGGGCTGTTGTCGGATTGGGGGCACATTGCCCGTTTCAATTCTGTGCTGGATGAGATGTGTGGTGCGCAAATCCCCATCTGAGAGAGAGAACATGTGTTGGTAATTGTACAACAACTCCTGTAGTCTCTTAGTTTCGCTGTTAGTCAAGTGCTCGGTACTCCTTCCAAGAAGTTCCTGTAAGGCCCCTGGTAAAGTCTCCTCAAATGTTTCCTGTGATTCATGCTGATTGACTACTCTAGCCTGGCTCATGAAAGCCTCACGATTCTCTTCAGTAAGCTCCAGTAAGGTGACATCCACAACCGGCGTAGCTAGAGCAACTACAGTCTCAGCAGCCAAGTTGTAAACTTCATCAGAAACATTGAACACACGCAAAGGGATGACTCTGTGCTCTCTCACATCCACCAGAGTCCTTGCAACATAAAGGCCCTTTTGCTGCAAGTGTGAGCTGAGGCAAGGCTCTAACAATCGCATGCCTAATTGAGATGCCTTCGGATCAAAGGACACAGAACGCTTGTGAACAGTGACTGGGACAACCACTTCAGTATGAGGTTCAATAATTGCCAACCTTCGCACCACACATCTGGAATGGAGAGGCTGGTTCTTGAAATCAGAACAGTCAAACACTTCTCCATTAATTGAAACTTGATTTTTAATAATGTCAATCTCTGAATCAACTTGTGACAGGAAGTCCATACCCAGAATAGCCTCATCCTCAATGTCAGCCACAATCACACACATTTGAAACTCTTTAGTACCCAAGTGCACTACAACATGTCCCGCACCATGTGTTTTGACTTGCTGACCATCAGCTAGGGTAATAGCTGAATTAAATGAACTCAAACTGAACTTGACACTGTCGGGTAAGGAATCAAAAATCTTGGATGACAAAATGGAACAAACAGCACTGGTGTCTATCAACCACATCACACGAGTTCCTCCAATGAAACCTGGCAAATAAAGACCTCAAAATTTATTATTAACTTGTGATCTTTCCATGGGAACAGCATTGTTCACATCATGTCCAAGTGTAGGGCCATCATTCCTATTCACGTATCCCCCGGGCCCTTGGGTGACACCCTGCTCATGTTTCCCGAGTCTGCACAGACTCCATCATGTGACTTGTGTGTTGGGCAGTTACGACGGTAATGGCCGAATTCTTTGCAATCCCAGCATTGACCATTGCAATTGGGATAACGTGGAACAGTTGAGCATTGTTTGCTTCCAGAGGTGTTCAGAGACAATGTCCGGGAAAGTTGCTGTATCTGCTGGACTAATTCTTGGAGAGCAACTTGCCGTGTCTCCTGACTCTGTTGTTCCATTTGAATATCAGATCGTAACATGTCCAACTGACAACCTTGTTCCCAAGATCTCTCTTTCCCCCACACCCCCCCCCCCCACCACAAAAACAACACAAACCCCCGAACGCCCCAAACCCCCCTTTTCCCCCCCCCCCCCCCCCCAGAGCGAGAAGGCCGGAAGAGCAGGGAGACCCTTGGAATGACGAGGGCTCTACTAATCAGAAACAAATTTAGCACGCTACCCAAATCTTTCCGCAAATGATAAGTTCATTCCATCCTCATATATTTCTATTGCGCTTTTCAACTAAAACAGTTGGAAAAGAGGCAAAGGCTCGTAAAATAATAACCAGATACCATGAGGTGTCTCAAAGAAGACTTTGATTTATCAAGCACCGGATTAAGAGGACAGTTAAAATCCCCTCCAAGAATTATATTTTCTTCTTCATCCAGATTTTCTTTTTGTAAGGTAGATCCTAAATCTCTTAAAAACTCGACAATATTGGTATCTTATTTGGTACATAAATATTGATCAATAAATACATTTTATCTTTTATCTCCACCTTTAGGATCGCATAACGTCCTATTGGGTCTAAAATTTTTGAATGAATAACACAATGACGTCCTTTTTTAAAAAGAATGGCAACACCGTGTGAATTTGGGCTTCCATGTGACATTATAATCTCACCTCCCCATTCATTTTTCCATTGTCTTTCAGTTTCTTGTTTTGAATGCCTTTCCTGAAAAAATATGAAATCTGCCTTTTGTTTTCGACACCAAGTGTAGATTGTTCTCCTTTTTCGAAAGTTATTGATGCCCCTCACATTCAAAGAGACCAATTTACATGTATCCAAAATCATTAGGTCTATTGGACCCCAAATAGATGAGTTTATCAAAAAGGCACACAAACATAGAGAATGCAACAATACAAATATGGACATTATGCGTGGATGAAAAAAAAATTGTTCCTAAAAAGTGTGCTTGTTTGGACTGTGCGCCTGTGATCGAACCAAAGGGATATGTAAACAACACTATACATACTACTTTGAAAATATGTTAAGAAAAAGGTAACGCATAATAGAAACACTAAACAAAACATTGGGAGATAAATAATTACAACCCTTACCTTATGCTCCGGAGTGAAATATAATCGAGCCTTCTCCAAAACAGTAACATCCATAATATTCAACCGTATTTCTCAACCATTCGCTCCTTCCCGCTTATAAAATTTAGAATACAGAAAAAAAGTGCTAATGGACCTCTAATTTGTGAACTAAACAAGGTATTACGTAAATGCGTCGCAAAAGGTAAAAAAAAAACAAAATAAATGAAGAGTCATAACACATAAAATTACTTGTTACAGCTTAACATATCTGCCGTCAATATAAAGCTTATCAGGCTCAGTTTTACTAAAGAAGGCGCGCTTTCCATCCTTCCTTGCTTGCTTTAGTTTGTCCATTTGCTTTTTTCTTAATTCGTGTAATTCTTTAAGGATATCTTCATACATCTTGTAATCCGTACCTTTGAGCTTCCACATTTAAAGACTCTAAAGACTCTAAAGACTCTATCCAGAAATCTTAGAAAACGGGCTATAATTGTTCAACTGTCGTTTCTGTTCATTCTTGGCTTTCCCATCCTATGCACCTGCTGAAATTCAATATCATTCGCATCTTCGATTCCCGGGACATTTTCTCAGCTATAAAGTTTATGTTACTTTACCTTACAAAAGTGGAAACCAGGTTATGTGACATGTCATGTTCAAAATCCTGGCTCGGTTCCTAGCTAGAATCCTGGCTCGGATCCTGGCTCGAATCCTGGCTCGAATCCTGGCTCGAATCCTGGCTTGAATCCTGGCTCGAATCCTGGCTCGGATCCTGGCTTGGATCCTGGCTTTATTCTTAGTTTATCTCTAATAAAATCTCAAATTCTTTATTTGGCTCAGGTTAGAAAAATAAGATAATAAATTAATATTCTGCACTAATTTTGGTTGTCATGTTCTAGTGAGTGATTCAGAAGTAATCATCATACATATTTTGAATCTGTGTATATATATATTCAAATCCCATGGTGTTACCATCTAAATGAAACCTCTCAAGCAGTGCTTTATGCATGCTACTATTCATTTTTTTTTCAGAAAGTTTTTTCAAAAGAACAGTTACATCTGGGATTTTTCCCAAACATTTAAATTGAGGTGAAAAAAAGGTGTGAAAGGTTATGCCATTTCAAAATAGTGCATGCAATTGAAATAAATGCTTACTGTATGAAAACTGCTGTTCATATGAATTTTGTATGTAATAGTCATACAGAACAATATCTTGCCTTGTTTTGCTCTTTATACAATCTATTAGAGGACAGATACATGATTGACGTCATCACCACAAAGTTTTTTTTT
>Ga0126337_10003416_pt1 | contig 10386 bp, 8 predicted proteins | sample DipCmetagenome_FD_92527 | JGI IMG/M metagenome (GOLD analysis project Ga0126337, IMG submission 92527) | Coral microbial communities from La Bocana,Puerto Morelos, Mexico - Diploria C A metagenome | ecosystem: Host-associated > Invertebrates > Cnidaria > Coral | place: La Bocana,Puerto Morelos... | reverse complement strand
GGGCTCATGTTACAAACGCGCGACTATTTAACAGCACAATGGATAAAGACCAGTCCACAACACCGGGAACTCCGCGCCCTACTCTTTGCGATAAGTGTGTGGGTTCTTTAACGTCCCCTGCTAGCCTATTACAATGAAGATGCAGGAGACGGGGCCTACGGTTTAACGTCCTTATCCGAGAAGGGTTCAACAAGTAGACTTACAGTCGACCACTCGTTGCACCCACCTCTCCTCAGCTACCAGTTTTCCAAAGTGCCAAAAGTGTCCAAGTCAAATCACTATATTTGGAAGCCTCTCGTAAGCGATCACCTCTCTTGGAACTAACTTTGATTTTAGCCTCCCGTATGCGACCACTTGACAGATAAACTAGGTATTGTAACATTATCGCAATCCTGGGTAGTACAAGAGACGGAAATTGCTCAATGGGAATTACTGGATTTTTCTGAAAATTGACTTGTCATTTGAATAAAACATTTAATACATGGGGTAACTAAGTCTCAGAACTTATAATATGTTAATGAGGCAAAATTCTGATCCCGAGCTCTCGTAAACGACCACCTAGGCTTGACATTTTGGGTGGTCGCTTACGGGAGGTTTGGACGGGCGGACGGACGGACAAACGGACGAACCGACGGACAGACTGACTGACTGACCTGACTGACTGACTGACCCGACTGACTGACTGACTGACTGACTGACGATTCATTCATTCATTCATTCATTCATTCATTGACTTCTATTGTCAGGTCCAACGCTTACAAGAAGACCACGTTAAAGCAATCGCGCAGAAAGATGAAAGTGACGCCACCCATCGCTTGGAGATTCAAAGATTACAAGAACAAGACAAACGACTCGCTCAGGATTTAGCGCGGGCACAGGAGCAAAATGCGACCCTTGTAGAGGATAACAGAAGCTTTGCTTCTCAGCTTGTCCTGTACCAAGATGATGCGAAGGCGACAAGCGAGATGTTAGTTATTAAAGACGCCGAGGTATGATTGCGCCTGGTCCAATACCTTTTTTTTGTAGGTCAGTTAAAAATATTCTGAAGGTACGGTCTAACACCAGCTTATTCTGATAATTTTAAGTGATTCTGAATGGTGTTAAACAAATTGTTAAAGTCTTAGCTTGGTCAATTAGACAATATCATTTATTTACGGAGAGAAACTGTTGTCGAGTTCTTATTAATAAGCTGAAAAGATTTCTAGCTGAAGAGAAGCGCGCGTAACCCTCGTCTGTGTTTGTTTATTTATTTTTTTCTATGGGGGTACGTCGAGCTGTTTACTAGCAAAGCAAACAACGAAAGTTTTTTTCATGCAACTTGTCTAAACGTCATAAGCACAATTACACCCTTATTAAAGTCTATTCAAATATGTACGAAGTTGTTTATCGGCATATGTTTAGCTGTGACAGAATGCCACGCCACGACTTACATCTGTCGTTTTTCTCCACGCCACAGATCGCTCGTCTGGAGGCCAAAGTATCCGGATACGAACGAGCTACATTCGGTACAAGTGCTCGGCTTGATTCGACAGGCCGAGCTACTCCGAGAGGGGCAAGAACAGCCACACACATGCGCCATGTAACCTCGCCGAGAACCGTGTCGAAATCTACTGTCAGCGGTATGAAGAAAAGCAGCTCGGACCAGAACCTTCACGATTTGTCGACCAACAGCACGCTGGTGACATTCAGTCATATCAATACACAAGACTTGTTAGAGAGTCGTGCTTACCCCCAAATTCCAACTGTACATGTCAGTCAAGATCACTCGTTACGCAGTCAGAAGTCGTATTCTCTCCCGCCAGACCGCAGCCGAACCGGAAGGTCAAGTCTGGAAACACTTGAGGGACTCCTCAAGCAAGCTAACATGGAGATGGCGCGAGAAAGCCTACCCTTGCTTCTAAACACGTCCACTTCACAGGCCGGTGACGTCACACTCTCTACCGCTGACCTCAACAGTACGCAGTCTTCTCCACCCCAGAGGGAAGAGCACCACAGAACTGCTGAGGTCGAGAATGGTTCAAGCGATGAACATAAGGAGCAGGTCAGCGGTTTATATGAAAATCTTCATGAACAGTTAGAGAGAAAGAAAGCGTCACTGGGTATGTCACGTGATCGAGCAAACGATGAGGATTCACTGGATCCTGAGAGATGGTGAGTTTGTGTATATTTGGAACTTCTTTGAAACATCCTAGAAGGACTTTTTAGCGCGTTTTTTTTTTTTTTTTAACAAATCCGGTTATCCTTGTTATTCAGTATGACAGCCCTCAAAGTTTCTGGCTTTCCGTAGTTACAAAACTGACAAGCAATGGGCCCCTACAGAGTTTAAAGCATTACTGAGTTATTGGATATCCCTTTTTAAATTCTTAATTGTGAGTACAAGTGCATAGCGTTCACTGTCGTTGCATAAGCACCGATATGGCCGATCAAATTCATGGATTCGCATTAAATTACTCGTTGTTTTCAACCGAAAAGAGCAGGCTGTTTGTGCGTGTAAGGACCTTGATAGCGGTAGCCTTTTATTATTCTCCCAGGCTCGAATTGAAGAGAAAACGTTTTTTGTCTACTAAGTATAGCTATGTCGGAGCACGTTACAAAGTAACAGGCCCGCTTCACTTTAACTCTCAAATTTGACTGCATGCTGGTTGTTTTGCATTGTATCTCTTTTCTATTAATCTCTATAACTGAATGTCTTTCTTCTTGCAGTCGTGCCAGCCTTCAACAACGCTTGGCTCTCAACGAAGCAAGGAGGAAAAACATCGATCAACAGTTACTGGAAATGCAACAAAGCGTCGTGTCTTAGCGCGTTGGGACCCATAAATACATGACTGGATGCCAGCAGAGAAGCTAATTACTGTTCAGTCGCTCAAAGAGTCAAACGAACGTTGCATCGAACTGGAATCAGGAATGCGATCAGCGGATTGAAACCTGTCTTTTCTGCCCGTGTGTATGTAAATAAGCTTTACCCAATGCTCATTAGCCAAATATACTCATCAAACGTTTTAGACCTCGACTCCAAACGGCATTCAAGCCAAAAAAATATATAAAATTTAAGAAAAGGACAGGTTCGGGAAAACGGGGTACAGAAACTAGGCATGGCCATTTGCTTGGCTTTGGCGACTTGAAGGCGATAGTTGATGAAAGTCGAAGAAATTTTTTTCATGATACGGAATTATCTAACTTCATAACATGCTTCAAAATATATCTTGTCCGTTTTAAATATGATATATCGTACGTATTAAAACAGAATCACGTTTTTCCATTTTGACAACCATTTGTACAAGCATTAATTAAGCGACAAACAGATGTAATATATTTTTGAAGATATTTGATACATTAGGGGATTTCTTTAGTAATTTTGACAGAGATGATCGGTTATATTACACTAAGAAATTATGGCAGACGTAGATAGTAATGATAATTTAATAAAACGAGCTTGTTTTTCAGTAACTGGTTGTGTGACATTGCCTATTTCTGTTGGGAGCTATCTCATTTCGTGGTGTTTAATAAAGGGAGTTAATTCTACTAATGTAAATGCTGCAATCTGATTGGCTGAGCCAGTCGTCTACTATCGATCATTGGTGTGCAGTGGCCGGAGATTTTGAAAGGTCATTTTGATGCGAATGGATAATTACAGTCAAAACGGCTGAAGCGTCCCTCCTAAACAATGATTAATGCTTTCATTAATCCAGGGCCGAGCCGCTTCGATTCAACTGAATATTATAATCATCCAACCTTAGCGTCCATTCGGGGTTTACTCGGTGTTAAAACCTGTGAATTTTTTCCTTGGTTTGGGAGTTATTGTTTGTGTGCTCTATATTGTTTCGGGGCTCTTTGCTGTCTTGCTCGTTCTTTGTTTTACGTCACTGGTGAGTTTCACAGGTGTTTACACCGAGGATGAGCCTCCATTCGAATATCGAATGTTAATTGAACTAATGACAAAGTGTAATAACGGAATAACTGGATGATTTCAGGGTAGCCATCGGAGTCTGATTTTCCACTACTGGCACACTAACTTACACAGCACATTTTCTCAGGACGTTTATCGACTCTTCAGCCGTTATAACTCAATTCCTCAGAAGACTAAAGAAGCATGAACGTAGCATAAAAGCAACCTCGTTCCCAGGGTCCTCTCTGACCCTGGGAACGAGGTTGGTAAAAGCTGACGTTTCGAGCGTTAGCCCTTCGTCAGAGCGAACGACGAAGGGCTAACGCTCGAAACGTCAGCTTTTTGACTCGTTACGGTGGCCAATTTACATTTTCAACTTAGTTGATATAACCAAATTAAAATGTCGTTGACGAGTTTTCGCCGACCATGTGACCAGCAAAAGAAATGGAGGCTGCCGGGAACATAAATATCTTGCAATACCCGTTATGTATTTGCAAGGTCGTTTGACTCACTAGCGTGCCCAGGGGCGCCAGTCAGACTGTGGTGAGTTTTACCGGGGTGGAAATTTGATCAAGGTGCCTGGATAGAAATAGTCTGCATTGAAGGCATTCAAAGGTAAAGGACAGGGGAAAACTAAAAGGGTGAAGCGCAATCAGAAAATCCAAATGTTTTAATAGTAGTAAATATACCATACGGCAAAGTATTACGTGTAAATTTTTACAACATTGCAATTTTGGAAGTAGAATGATGTTTCATTATTCCTGCCAACCATGTTTGTAATTTGCATGGTTTTGTTGCGATGACCAATGATTCCAAACAAGAACAAACAGATGACAAACAGGAAATGCTTCTACACTTTGTTTTGATTGATGAATAAATGGTGAAAGTTTCTAAAGAAACTGTGGTGCTGCGTCGGTGGGGGTAACAAGGTAATTTGGTTGTCAACCAATTGAAAATGTAAATTGGCCACCGTAACGAGTTATAAAACTGACGTTTCGAGCGTTAGCCCTTCGTTAGAGCGTTTGTTTTGATCGAGTCATGTTAACTTGATCCGTTGTCAAAAGATGGACTGACCAACAACGAACGTTTTGTAGGAATAGGTTAACAGTGTGTCGAAGTATAAAACAATCACACATCTGAAATTTATAATCAACTGGCATCTTCAGTTTATTTTTCAACAGCCTTTCTTCTGTTCATTGCACAATTCCAAAATAATGAAAAATCAAATGTTTCCATCAAAAACTTCCTTTAATAGGGTATGTTTTTACTTCAGGCAGCCACAGTTTGCCGGAGTCACAGGTTATCCAGGGTTAGGGTTAGGGCATGGTGTCATAGGGCCTGCTAAAATGGACAATTTACAAGGCAACATTTAAAAAAGAAGTGGCCATCCCCAGGACACCATCCATCTGGCTAAAAGTCCGCCGAGTAGCAGACATTTTCTTTCCATTTTCCAGGTTTGGAGATAGAACAATAGGGCACAAAAATGGGCCTACATAGCCAAGCAAAAAATGGGGAGAAGAAAGGAGGGGTTGAGCAAAAAAAAGAGAAATGTATCTTGTTTTTTCCACAAGCTTGCAGTTTTATTCCCTTTGTGTACATTTGCAAATAATGAATGCCTGTTACACAGGTTAAGTCATAACAACTGCAAACAAGAGTGCTTTGAATTTAATTTATTGCATTGATAAGCTCATTCATCGTCGCTGCCATCGTCATCATCATCTTCACCTTCACCCTGCTGCTTTAGGAAGTATGCCTTCTTCTGAGCAACACGAGCCTTGCGTTGTTGAAGGGACATCTTCTTGCGGTTGAACCTAAACAAGATAACACAATTTGAGAAACAGCTATGCCTGTTGCTAGAAAGGGGAAAATAAATGTGTTAAGGATGTCTTGGTCAAGAGAACTTGATCACAATAAAATTATGACCCATGTAAATAGTGGACATTGTTATGGTAACTGTATTTATATGTTTTACTTCCTGAGGGGAATCACACTAGGTTAAATAAAATAATTGCCCATCCTTCTTGACCTGGGACCATCACATACAGGTGAGGGGAGCAAAAATTAAAATAACAGTTAATAAACCAGCTACGTAGCTAGGGGTCACTGATTTAAAGTAAGTACATGTACCACCAATGTCAATATGATTATCTTTGAAGCTGGAGATTAAAAATGTAAAAGGTTAAGCATACCGCTTGGGTTGTACATCCTTCTTTGGAGCAGGTTTGGCCTCAGGATCCTCGCGGATGGCAGCATGAGCCTTCTTGTAAATCTCCTCAATCTATGAAAACAAATCAGAATCTATATCAGAAAACAAAACCACCTTTACAAAATAGCATTCTTTCTTTGGCACAAAATGGACTCTATTTATAAACCAGCAAAAAAATCACCCTATCAGAAGCTCAGTTCACTATGAATTTCCTGTGGCAGAAAATAAACAATACCGATTGTCATAAAGCTGGAGTAAGCTATTAAATCAAATGGTTCATTTACAGCCATGTGGTAATAACTTAATCTTAATGTTTGATTTACTATTTTGTTGTTTAATCATCTTAAAGCTTCAGTTTGATTTCTTGCAAGGCAAAAGAGGACATTTCACACTACTAAATGAGTTTCAATGCTTTTAAATACTTGAAATTCAAGGAGATGACCTTAGCATTGAGTCTCCCATCTGAGAGCTGTACATGTAACTGACAATACTGATTGTGTAGTCAACCCTTCTGAGAAAACACACCCAAGGGATCACAAATAGAGGCTCACACTTTCTTTAATTTTATTTGGAGGTCTCCACTCATATTGCAGGTACACACAATGTATCAAATTGGTGTTTGTTTGTGGATTGAACCAGGACTATGAGTTTGCTTTGGGAGGTGGCCATGGGCAGAGATCATTCAACTGTACAACGTAACCACAATGTGACACATGTACATTGCTATCATTACCATATCTGGCTCAATGCCATTCTTGATGTATTGAGAGAACTGTTTCTTGTAAGTCTCCTCATCTTCATCCTTTAACTCTCGCATGTACTTGGCAACATTCTGTCCAAAGATGTGGTTACGGTGAACTTCAGCACTGAATTCCTTGGACTCGCTATCATAGCCAGGGAAACGCTTCATGCTGTGAATAACAGCAAAACAAAATAAACAAATGTTTCCCTTTAGTACACTTAGCTGAGAAATGTTCCTCAAGTATACCATGCAAAAAATGCCCTAAGTCGAGAAAATGAGTATATTCTAGTCATACCTATGAGGGATGTCAAGGCCCCCATCAACAGCTCCTTTCAGAGCACCAAACACCCTTGCCCCAGTGGTAGTCCTAGCAAGCCCCACATCCAAGAAGGCTCTGAAGGCACCAGGAGATCCGTCAACACTTTCAACATTGTACTCATCTCCATCGACCTCCTCTGTTCCAGTGTAGATCTCATGCAGTTTCAATTTAGTGAGCAACTGATAAGGATAAGCACACATAAGATGTAAGGTAAAACCAGAAGGATACAATACAAATTAAATTTAATTCAACTGAAAGCATCAATTTCTAAATTTCAGCTTTAAAGAGTCTGCAACTGTCCTTTCTTTGAATTTTTTTGAAGGAGAAAAATCGCCTCATATACAAGGAACATAGAAAATAAGTAAATGTTTGCACCTTCCAGGACACAAAATAACTTGTTACTAGTATGGTATTCTGTTGCTAAATCCAGGATACAGGCTAGTAGATTACAGTATGCAAGTCCCACATAGGAACCAAGGATAACCGGGCTTTTTCTTTCTAGGGTGCACAATGCTGGTTTATTCAACTCCAATAAGTGACAACTACTGGCTCATCATCAAATTTTGAAAAGACAAACAACAGTTTCTAGCTGTGATCATGAGCTGAATCAGATTTCACACATTTACAGAAAACTACAGACGAAATATACTTACACGCCGAGCTAGCAAAAGACCCGTGCAGTATGATGCAGCATAATTAGTCAACCCGACCTTGACGCCATAACGGGGAAGTTCATGTGCATAAGCTGCACATACAATAACATCTCCTTCAAGTTTGGCGTACGCTATCTACAAAGTACAGATCGTATTAACCAATTAATGAAGTTTTAAAACTCTTTTGCTTGATTCTGATGATCTTGTTATTTGTGCTAACTACAACTGTACAACTCCAGGCTGTGAACGAGTGAGGAGGTCTCAAAGACAGGTGTATAAGCAAGGCCTAAGGGTAACTTGATATGTCCCAACAAGCTTAAAACTGAAGTACATGACAAGAAAAGGAAAACAGATGATAGGCAGAGTGTCAGCAAGCACAGCTAGTTTTGAAACACTGCCATCAAAGAAGCAGTTTTTTTTAATTTATTAGTGTCAACAATACACAATCCCTGCTGAGGACGATAAAATCAACAAATCATTTAATTTGATATCATTAAAAAGCAGCTAAATTGCAGAATACCCGGCCCAGCCATTTGCATATCATTGCATAAGAATACCAACTATTGTTGTATACCTTGTTCTTCAAATCGTCACATGCAATTAAAACAATTCCAATATCAATTTTTACCCATTGAACACGTCAGGAATACCACCGTCCACTAAAATCAATCACTTTCATAGCTCTGATGTTTTGACCTGTCTGAAATGGTGGCAAACTTCCTATAGCATGGCTAAGACGTGAAAATAGTTCATTAAACACACAATCACCCTTTCTTACAATAGACGTTTGTATCTCTGCACCGTTTCAAATAAAAAAATGTAAAAGACATTATGATTTTACCAACCTGGCAAACTATGTCCTTGTTAGTGAAGCGAACAACAAAGCGGTACTTCGGCGTGTTGTACTTGTTTTTATCCTGGGTCACCAGACGTTTGCGGGCATAATAATCAGTTTTACCCTCTGCAATGACAATGTACAAGCCACCATGTGACCGTGAATTTTCGAAGACTTCTAAATTTTATCGAGACAACTCGCGGATAGCCGGTCGAAAAAAATTGACAAATTAAAACTAACCTCGTCTTCTCTTGAATTTGACCTGAAAACGCTTGAAGTACGCCTTGTTCTTGATTACTTTAACAAATCCCTATTCGAACAAATTAGAACCCTTTTAGTCGGGGTCCCAAACTCGATGAATTCATCCCTAAATATCAAAGCCATCTCTATATCTCTTCAGTAAAGAATATCATCAGAGAAACGGTGGGACATTAACTAAGTTAAGTATTGCTCTCTTTTTAATCAATTCTTACCATTTCTCAGTTAAAGAAGGGAATATTTAGGACACTCCAGGTAGCATCGGCTGGAGGTTGACCAACTCACAGCAAAATGTGAAGAGAAAGGAAGCAAAAAGACGGCGCGCGAGACATCATGGGAAAACCTTGGTCCCAGGCTCTCTCTTCGCTGCTTTGGGGAGGACAGTGATGGGGACAGTTGGGAGAAGTTGGGCCACAAGTGCAACAGACATTCCGTTGTGTTAGCTCGTAAAATTTGTCTTTTGAAAAAATTGCGGAAAATTTGACCTTCCTATCTTTCCCTGTTTTCCTCCTTTTTCTACCCACTAAAAAGAAGAGGAAAATTATTTCGCTCAATACGTTGCGGAGTTGTTCACGCGACGCTATTTTTGTGCAATGACGTCGGTCTGGAACCCATTCCCTTCTCACACTTCCGGAAAGCCAACATGGAGGAAACAGAGATGTAGAGGGGTTAGGAGATAGCGGTAATTTCGAATATTCGTCGATTTCTGATAAAAAATGGATAGTTCTGGTCAAACTAACCGTCTCCTGTACGTGATTTCTAACGAAATGCGGAACCAGGACCTTCAAAATCTCAAGCACTTGTGCCATGAACGCATTCCACTCGGTGAACTTGAAAAAGCGACGCATGCAAGTGCCCTGTTCAAAATCATGCTTCAGAAGCGATTGATAAGACCAGAAAATTTGAGCTTCTTAGAGGGTCTGCTGAAACAGATTGGCAGAGCTGATCTAGCTGGGAAGATCCAGTCAAGTGGACAAGATGTCACGATGGAAACGGAGAGCGCCTTGGGAAGTAATTCAGTTGACAGGAATTATCGAGCTTTTCTGATGAAGCTCAGCGACGAGTTAACACGGGACAACGTCGAATCACTAAAGTTTGTCGCAAATCTACCGGGTTAGTCACTAGTAGACTACTTGTTTGAATATTTTTTTAGATGTTAAGAGGGTGAAGGTAAGTTTTAATATAAGTATCACAACGACAAGTGCTGGGACGAAACACTTCAGTAGAAATAAACGAGTTTAAATTATAGAATAGTACAACTTCAGCGTCACATGTAAGCTTATATGTAAGGTTATAACTCAGAACTTCCTTTGAGATTTTACTTGAAGTTGGCATCATGGAAAAAGTTTTTCTTTCGTTTTTTGATTACATAGCAACTAAATAGAATATCCCTATTGCTTTTTCGATGGAATTGTGCAATCTCGAAGCTGTGTGTTATGTGAAGAGCACGCACCAGTCAACCCCCACCCTTTGGGTCCTGGGGAAAG
>Ga0126337_10003414_pt1 | contig 10389 bp, 7 predicted proteins | sample DipCmetagenome_FD_92527 | JGI IMG/M metagenome (GOLD analysis project Ga0126337, IMG submission 92527) | Coral microbial communities from La Bocana,Puerto Morelos, Mexico - Diploria C A metagenome | ecosystem: Host-associated > Invertebrates > Cnidaria > Coral | place: La Bocana,Puerto Morelos... | reverse complement strand
TTCTTGAATGGCAGGGATTCATCCATGTAATCCAGTCGCGCAGTCAAGGAAGTCCTAAAGTTGTGGCTATCATGCAGGATGTTCTGAAGACACTAAAGCTGCAACACGGGGAAATAACGAAGGCATATTTCAGGCAAGGCAACACCGGTCGCTATCATTCATCATGTACGATCCTAGCGCGTGCAGCCATTGCTGAGTACACTGGTGCCCAGTTATAGGACAATTGAATTGACTTTTCTGACCCGCAGGGAGGTAAAGGCGCCGCAGACAGACTTGCGGCAAAATGTAAAGGACACGTAAGTGTCTACATAAACGAAGGCAACGACGTGTGTGCAGGAAGTCAGTTCCAAGAAACTCTTCTTTCTCACAGAGAAATCGAAGGAGTGAGAGTAGTTGCAATTGACAGCATGGAGGATTTCGTCATTGATGATGCAAGGAAGATTCCCGGTATCAGCAAGCTCAACAATTTTAAGTTCAACCCACGAAAGCATTACAGCTTGGCGTGCCGGGAGTGAGGAAGATATCAGATTAGAGAAGCGATCTTCCGGTAAGTGCTAGTGAGCTGCATACAGTGTTGACAAGTAGCATATTTTTGATATGTTGCAATCTCCTTTGCCACCTGTCCGCGCGCAAGTCCCCCGTCCATACTCGATCGACCACACACGTGTTCGTGGGTGTGTCCACCCGACCGTCTGACCGTGCATCCATCGATTCTTCTTTCTCTTGTCGATCATGTGGCTCTTAATTCATCGCCTCCTTCTCGCTTACCGTTTATCCTACTTTTCCTGTCGGTCAGATCCGTTAGCCAGTCTCACTTTACAATCTACAGTCAATTTACAATTAACATAGCAATATTTTTTTTTACATTCATGGTCCATGTCGTACCGAATTTTCTTTGCAAAATCGCATCAAAAATTTACCACAATTGAAGAACGTCTTCATTACGGAATCTTCTGATCCGGGCTTCTGATGACCACAGCATCATTCTATTTTCAGAGTGTAATTATCGCTGGATGGGGTCAACATTTTTCGCAGGTGCTTTTAAGTCGCTCGGCAAAAAGCAACCCACGCAGACGGAGTCGGAGACTACAGAGAAACCTGAAGTCTCTAAGACACATGAAGATATTGCTGGTGATGAAACAGCAGCATTTGCCTGCCTCAAGACGGGTGTGTTAGAGTCTTTCAAAGGCATTCTGCCTTAGAGAAACACCTGTCCTCAGAAAAATGCGCAAAGTCTTTACAGAAGAGATCTTTGCTGAACATATAAATCTGCATTGGAAGAAGGTGTGGGAACTATACCAACTCTGCAACCAGTTCAAGGAAGTGAACGTCGAACTGATTGCTGTAAGAAGGAAGGCTGGGCTCTTAAGTCAACTAAGAAGGCCTACAGGGTTAGTGAGAAGCAGAGGGCGTACCTTGACGCCAAATTCATCTAACATTGGCCAAACTGTCAGGTAGAAAATTAGACGGGGAAGTAGTTGCAACTGAGAGATGAGACGTGCTCAAGGACCTGACGGTACTCGAATTTTCACCGTTTCAGAGTTCCTGAGCCCACAGCAGATCTCCTCCTACTTCTCCCGCCTTGCTGCTAAGGTTCGGAAACAACTACCGGATAGTTGCGATGTTCAGGCCAACGAAGAGGAAATCAAATTCACTATGACAAGGAATTTGGCCCTAGAAACCATCTCTCTTCAGTACCCAATAGTGCTCGATCAGTCGATATTTGTACCATAGTGAAGAACAACATGTTGGAAGAAGCTAAAGCTTGGCATACGGCAGAGTATTTGCCAAAACTTGGAGCTGAATGTTCCTGTACCTGCCATTCGATGAAAAGGACCATACCTTGCCTTGCTTGGTGGAGCTGTTTCCCAGCGCACATGTCAGATCCGCCAGTAAACCATCTTAATTCTGATCGGTTACCTCGTTTGCTTGTTTTTAATACCTAGGGCTGTAATGGCTGAACAGATCGCCTAATTGATATTTTATTTAGATAAGTAAATTGTAATCGGAAGTTTTGGCATTTTACGTGGTTTAGGAGTTTCTGTTTTGGTTATTTTAAGTTAAATAGGACAGGAGGGTAATTGAACAACAACAACAACAAAATATATGTACGTACGAGATAAGATTTAAAAAGACATGCAACCAATGGAGTAAATGGATAACTTAACATAGGATCTTTCTTATATATGATCTTTCGAATATTCATTTGTTTAATGTAACTCTGAGAAAAAGCGAGCAATGGACAAAAAGAACACAATCACGCGATTTTAAAATTTCCCCCGTAACTGTTCTTAATGGTCGTTTTATTGCTGGAGTGAGATTTAGTTCTCAGTAGACGTGTTTGAGACCCGAACAAGTGTCCCCTCGTTTATGTTATTATACTGCGATTATTACATGTTGGTTGACTTAACCCTCCAGGGAAGTGGAAAAATGGTCGCCTTAAAACAGCGTGACGATCGACAGGTTCGCAGTGAGCTGAAATAATTAATGAACCGTCACACGCATGTCAGGTACACTTTGTTACCAGGAAGTGCATATGTGTTTTATGAGTGCATGTGTAGAACTCAAATACATATTGTTATTTCGCAGTAATTTGATGCTCCCTCTGAAATTCGACGGCTTTTTATTGTTAACTGTAGCCTAGATGTTAAGTGTAAACGGTCACAATAGAGTCGAGCTACTTCTGTTGTATCGAGAGAAAATTACTCTGACTGCGACAATAACACAAATATCATTGATAAATTTCATGTAATCTCATTGGCTACCTACGCTGTACATGTTACACGGCGTCGACGAAGGCCACGTATTTTTTTACACTAAAACGGGTATTTATTTGCTTTTACAGTGCCGTAAGGTGCTAGTCATTTGCTCAAGTTTGCCTTTCTTAAACTATGCAATTGTGTTTTGACAGCTGATAAATTTGACCACTCGCGGCCCATCTCAAATTGCTTTTCCCAGTCATACCAAAGAGAACTACATAAAGAATTTTTATATGCTTTTATTTTGCAGTGGTATTGTAATTATTGTACAAAGTGTGATGGTGAATGAACTTGTTTAGCGCGGCCAACATCTTTCTAAAGTTTACATCTTTCTAAAGTTTACCTCTTAGGCAAGGCGAAAATGGCTCTTTTAACGAGTTTTCAAACTTTTTTAAATTTCAGCCGGAGAAAGAATCGCTGGAAATTATATAATTAAAAAATTTTTTTTTGAAACTAGTTCACAGAAAGGGATGTTATGGCGAAATAAAAAAACACTTCGATTCTCGAAATATTCTGGCGGCTCCTCTTAAAAACAAAAACCTGGAAATTGCGAAATACTAAAAGATTGCAATGACTATGAATGTTTGTTAAAAAGAATATCATGTTCTAATGTCCAGGTAGTGGACATGAATTGCTGTCCGCATTGGGAGTTAGTTTGGTATGCTGCGCTTCCAGTGTCTTTCTTGTTCTAAAACCACTGTCAATGATAGAAGCGTTTTCAAAGTCAATAGCGCGAGTGTAAACAGGCATGATTTGCAATCCATGAGCCTTCAGCCGCTGTTTTCAAATTTCTGAAATGTTCCTTTCCCGGTTGGTGTTAACGTGATTCTTGTTTTCTTCTATTCCAAAACAAAATGAGGGAAAAAATCTCCATATTTTGAAGGCACCACACACACACACCTTCACAACAAGAACTGACCAACTGTCGAACATCACCAGAGGAATATCACGAATTGTCTTTTGCAGTCGAAATTGCGACGGCGAGAGTATCTACTTCAGCTACTCATGGGATAAGTTTGATCCTGTTCGCCCTTCACAAGGGCAAGTCTCTTCCCCCGCCACGGACCAACGAGACTAATATTACTCGCGCTTTACATATTGAACTAATCAAAGAAATAAGACGTCTGCAAATGATCATTGAAGTTACCCTTTCTTTAGTATTCCTCTTTGAAATCGTCTCGCAATCTTGCTGAGATTGCAAACAGAAATTAGTGGCCTTTGTAACAAAGCATTCCACATTAATTTCTTTCAAACGCCAACTTTGTTATATTTTCGCTGTTTTCACCGTGTGTGGTTGTTCTGCTTTGTTTGTTCCCTTCCCTTAATCAATCTCAATATTATAATTATCCTCGTTCCAAAAATTCATTCATATGGTAATAGGCATAACTAGGATGATTTTAATACCATTCGATAACAATATGTTTAAATTCGCTGTTTAAGGTCAACCACATATGCAGATGCACCGATATTGTTTGTGAATTAATATTGTGCCAATTTTCTGAATCAAATTCAGATATTAGCTTTTTCTTATTTGCTAGGCTGGCATATTAATTGAGAAAGCCCATGAAGGCAAAATTTCACTTCAAGAAAAGGGACCGGGCTGTTTTGCGATCGATTTCCACAAAAATTTTCTTAGCAAAAGCGCGCTTTGTTTCAATCAACAATAATTACTTTAATTGAAGGTTTGATATGCTTACAAATAGCTCGCGACTGTGTTTATATCAGAGAATAGTATTCTCTTAATTGACGAACTTTTCTACACTGCAAAGGATTTTTGCACGTCAAATCCACATGATCTTACTTATTATTGAATTTTTATGAGGTAACATGAGTCCAAGTGGCAACGTTTCCCGTCCAAAAGAATACTCGAGAGGTTTTAGCCTGATTAAATAAGATAAGCACACAAAGGCAGAAACTAATAGAAAATATTATTACCTCGCTTTGTTAAACTGTCAACCCCACACCGTCAGCACCTCACCTCAACGCGGACAACAACGCGGAAACAATTTTTAATTAGGGCGAGTTTTGGTATCTTCTATTCCAAACAAAATAACTTGTGCGACTGACGGAATAAAGCTTCATATTTTAAATTAGCCAGCACACGCGCACATTCACAGCAAGAACTGTCTCGGATTATTGCAACTAATGTCGAATATCAGCAGAGAAGCAACCCGAATGCTCTTTTGCAGTCGACATTGGGACGCCGAGAGTTACCTGGTTGACTTTTACACATGTGTTGTGTGTTTCTACGTTCTTCTAACCATAACAGCTACTCTTGGGAACAGTTTGATCCTGTTCGTCCTCCACAAGGAAAAGTCTCTTCACCTTCCATCAAAGCTATTGCTTCGTTGTCTTACAGTCACCGATCTTTGTGTTGGTGTGATCGGGCAGCCGGCAGCTATCATCCTATTATTATCCGCTGTAAACGAAAATTGGAACCTTTGTCGAGTGGCTAAATACTTGGCGTATGTTACAACCACGATTTCATCTGGCGTTTCTTTGGCGACACTGACCGCTATAGGTGTGGACAGACTACTCGCTCTTTTGTTGGGCTTGCGATATAGACAAGTTGTCACTGTAAACCGCGTTCGTACCATCATCTTTCTCTTCTGGTTAAAAAGCAGCGCGGTTGGTGCTCTCTACGTTTGGGATATGACTGCCTACTTCATATCAAGCGCTGCATTAGTAATATTAGAGGTTATAATTTCTACCTATTCTTACGCAAGAATCTTTCGCACTTTTCGACGTCAACAAACACAAGTACAAGATACTCTCGGAGGTCGGAAAGGAAGTATTTCGCCAAGTATGGCGCGATATAAAAAGACAGTTTTTAATGCGTTGTGGGTTCACCTCAACCTAGCAGCATGTTATCTTCCTTTCGCTGTAGTAATGACTGTATCGGCTGTTCAGGGATTAAGCCCGTCCCTTTTTGTAGCCGAGTTTCTGGCAGTAAATTTAGTTTACCTCAATTCCTCATTGAATCCTGTTCTTTATTGCTGGAAGATCAAAGAAGTTCGACAAGCAGTAAAGGAAACTTTAAGACAGTTTTGGGGTTATTTCTCGACTTAATTGAGAAAAGAACGAACAGCCATTACAAAGAACTGAAGTAGTGGAGCCTTAAAATGGTAATCAATTAGTGTCCTATACTTTCACCTTGTAAAGTGTTTCGTTCTTAAAGATGCGTTTTCGAATTTTGCTTGGTCTCCCATACGCACCAAATCCATTTGGCGCGTATAGGACACCAACTGATTACCCTTAAAATAGCGTTTAAAATATCTGGCCTGATTCCAACTTAGGGCTTTACACATTATGCTGAAAGTTTTCATTATGTTAATGATTGAGACTAAAAAAATTCACTATAAAGCTCGAAAGTCCTCATTACGATGCTACATAATGCTCACACAAAAAAGTTAATATTTACCCGTAACGTTTATTCTTTGCTCTCACTTGTTAACTTATAAAGAGATCAGTTTTCAAGTAATTAAAAAACTTGTTCTGATGCAGCACTAGACGGTGGAATGAACAAAACCTGTTGACATGTTATGTGTGCAATCGGTAGACTGGTGACGATACGATTTTGTGTGTACGTGCTGATGTAGAAATTTACTACGCAGATATACAATATCCTGTTTGAATTTTTAAAACTGACTTACTCGTTTCTTACCAATGTTAATCCTAATATTGCTATTTTGTATTTTAAAACATTTGCTCTTAAACCAAGTAGCTAAGGTTTTCTATTTTTCAGCCTTTTCCTTGTGGCTAGAAGGTTGAATATCTAATTACTTTCCTTTGACAAAAACACGAAAGCCAATTTTAATTTTTTTTTTTTAATAAAATTTTCAGTTGTATTTTTCCAGCTGTTTTCCAAGATCTAGAATCTATTAACAGTAGTACGAAACTATCATTAATTAATTTTCGGGCTTTTCTGAATAACTTCAAGAAACATGGGAAATTCAGACAGATGGATAATGCATCTACGATCTTCACTCGGCTAGCTGATCGTTGAGCTTTCAACTGAACGATGAAAACCATTTTGCTCTGAATTTTGTCTTTTGAGGAATCGGAAAGTACGCGTTAAAGCTTCATTGAATTCTTCGTTTCGCAGGCAATACACCCACGGGTTTATAGCCGATGATGTAAATGCGACTGCTTCGACGGGTGCCCACAACTTGGTGAAGGTAAATTTTCCGCTTAAATGATGCACAAGAGAAGTAATTAGACTTGGCAACCAACAAACCACAAACAGCCCGATCACAATACTGATCGTCTTTGAAGCCTTCAAGTTCTTTTTTCTTCTTTTCACAGCATCTTGGTTCTGTACAGCATGGACAGACATTTGACTGCACTGCACTGAAGCGGCTTTCAAAATCCGAGAAGAGCACAGAATGATGATAATCATCGGTATCAATACCGTTATGATTGTAAAAGAAATATATAATGTCGATAGACCTTTTTCATCCTCCACCAAGAACCTGGAGCAGGGGAGGACCAAGGACAAAAACCACACAGTGGCTATGAGAACGTAACATCTTGGGAAAGTGAGAATGTCTTCGTAGCGGAGAGGATGAAAGATGGCGATGTGCCTGTCCAGGGTAACACAGCATAAGTTGAATGTAGTAGCCACTGTTGTATGGATCCAAAGAATGTCAATAGCTTTGCCATAGGTTTGTACACGATCGACATTGTAAGCCGTGTATCTAATTGATATCCACACGGGCAATATAACGAATCCTACTAAAAGGTCCGCAGCTGCTAACGAAGACAGGAACGAGTTCGAAATTGATCTTAGTGACCTCTTTCTGGTGAACAGCCACAGTACAACCCCGTTTCCAATAATGGCCCCCAAGCCTGTGAGACCATACCACGACGATAAAATTGTCTTTGAAGCTGCGCTCAAATGGTTGTCATGTTCAGTGTTGTCGTTCATGTTGACATGTTAAAAACACAGGGTGAAAATACATTTGGCAGGTAGTTGATTTGCGTTTCCAATTTATCTGATAGAGTAGCATTATGTATTGGCTCTTTCAGTTTCAAATTGATCTGTCATTTCGTCAGACCGCGCAGCACTAGCATAGTAGAAACAGAAAGTTTTATTTTCCGGTGTTGTACTTAAACGTCATTTCACTTGTTGTCAGTGCTACTTTCTTAATTGATTTTTAAATTTCTTTTTTGTCGTGGCTGTTGGTTATTTGTTCAATGAGTTACCATTGCACTTTTAAACACGGCAGTACAACAATTTATTATTGATGTGATAGAAGCCACGAAATAATAACAAATTAAAAATGGAAACAAAAGATACGTGTGAATGGATCGAAAGGTGATGTTCTCTCTGAGGCGACAGATGCTGACAGAGATTTGTAAACAGGAATTCGAAAGTTATAAAATTTTACAACAATGGGGTTCAAAACCTTAGAGAAAAAAAAACACGGACAGATATGATGAGTGTAACTCAGTATTCTGTATTCGTGACACAATTTTTACACAAATTAATTTACATCGCACCCATGACTGGAAGAAAACATGAGTATCCCATTGTTTGTCTTTGTTTTATTATTCCGACCCTAATGTGGGTTTGATATTTTATTGTCGAAAGAGCTTCCAACGGTAGCATGTCCTACGAACGGATGAGGAAGTGTATCATTTTTGTATCCTGGTTCAGCAAGGTAGCGTCTGTCTTGAAAACTGTATTTTAAATCGTCCATGCACTGATCACGTTAAGCGCTGTTTCATTAAAACTTCAGTCGAGTCGCCACCCTCAGGGAAACGAAAGTTGGTGGCAGCTTAAGGAGTTAGAATGAGGCTTATTATTCAAGCACAAACATACCGTCTAAGGCGACATGGAACCACACCAAACAATGAAGAGTGTGTTTGAAAGTTTCCTTTTTTTCCCCTTCACTTTGTATTTCGGACTATTGTATGTAATCACCTTTACCTAAACAAAACCAAACTAAGTTTACTAAATTTTGAGTGGTCGCTTAATATGGGTAAGGACAATAAAAAAACCCTCATTAGGAAGCCCAAAAGGTGGCCTTGGCCGCTTAATAGAGGTGGCGTCAAAGAAGTTTTATTTAACGCAATTTTGTTAACAATTTCGGGACTTTGATAAGTGGTCACTTAACAAATCCCATTTTCCCGCCCAAATTATGCCCAAATCCCATTTCCTAGCTTTTGGGTTGTCCAAATCCCAAATCCATTTCCATTTAGTTGGTTGCGATTCCTAGACGAAGTGTCTCGGCTAAGTCTCATTTAATTTCAATTTAACCTCTTCAGGCCTCTCACTAAAGTATCACTGGCAGCGGCGAAATCCGGTTACTAGAGAAACCAAAGGAACAAGCAAAAATGTCCGTATCATCTGGGTTTAAGCCGGCTCTCAAAATAAACGCCACGGATGCATGTTTTGTAAACATCAAGACTGACGTATACAATTTTCTAAGTGACAGTCCCTCAAATACCTTTTGCGTATTTTAAACTTGAAGTGAAAAGAACTATAGCGAACGGACATTTACCACCGATGCATGTGATTTGCGCGTCCATAAGCGGTGTTCCTTTGGTATAACTTAAATACATGTAAATTTATTCGAGGGCAATATGAATAAGACCGAAGGAAACTCGGGAAGATAGCGAACATTGTCACGGAGGCAGAATCCTTCCATTGATTACCATTCCTTTTAGCGCGGCACGTCTGTAGCTCTATTAGCATCACGAAAAGCGGATCAAGGCTACAAACGTCAATTTAACTGGGGATTGCGTGATACCATATTCAAATAGTGCCACTACGCCAATTTTTAAGCTGGCCATTTTTTATTGTTCAGCCAGCTTATCTGCATATTGGAAGCTCTCACTTTAATATCGCATTTTAGCGAGAAATGCACCATTTTGCAGCTGTAACATAACTTTTATGTGCCAAACTGGTTCACAATAAGGGAGAATTTTCCGAATGTTCCGAATTTTGTAATACGGAGCGCTATTGAGATAGGCAGCTCGAAGTGACGAGTGCTCCTTTTTTTAAGAATTCAGCTGATATCAGACTCTTCAATCGATTAAATATCCGCCCTTCAACAAACAAATGCACGTCATACATTATGTCATACAACCCTCACATAATCAACAAAAACGCCAATTGCTGAACCAACACCTGCGAGATGTAAAATAACCGAAGGCAATAACTTCGGGGCGGGGGGTACTCCCAGAAAAGATGGGCGGGGGTGTGCAGTCCGCTTCCACAACCCCTTACCCTATTTATGACAAAATCTGCGATTTTAAGCTATTTTCCTAGCCTATTTATGACCTGACCAAAATTTGATATCCTATTTATGACTTCTACGGCTGGCTGCCCTAAATAATTTATGGAGGGTTTTTAATCTTATTGATAATGATGAGAAAGTTGCTTTTGCTTCTTCTAAAAAATGTACTTAATTCAAGACTAGAGTGCAAAAACCATATCCTATTTATGTTTAAAATGGAGAAAAGCGATACCCTCTTCATGACTTGAACGGCTGAAAACCTATCTCTATCTCTATCTCTATATCTCTTCATGCCATAAGGCACATAAGGCTTTGACATTCTCCTTCCACCCACTACGGTTTGCTGCGAGAGTCCTAACAGTTGCCCATGACTGCCACCCAGCTGT
>Ga0126337_10003413_pt1 | contig 10389 bp, 10 predicted proteins | sample DipCmetagenome_FD_92527 | JGI IMG/M metagenome (GOLD analysis project Ga0126337, IMG submission 92527) | Coral microbial communities from La Bocana,Puerto Morelos, Mexico - Diploria C A metagenome | ecosystem: Host-associated > Invertebrates > Cnidaria > Coral | place: La Bocana,Puerto Morelos... | reverse complement strand
AGTAGTGCAAGAGTCTCGGAAGTCACCTATGAAACAGTAGTCGCTGTCAGATATCCGGAGCTAAATGCTGACACCCCTACACGTGTGACCTTTGGAAACTATCTAGCTGACAGGCAAGCTAGAATTGGTGGATATCTACCAGTTTTCTGGAGGTCACCTCATAGTGTGATCCATGCTACAGGAGACATTGGGCAAATGATAGGTTGGATTTCGCAACAGTTGGAGCTCGAAACAGGAGAAAATGGCTGCTTAGCTGTCCTTCACAACAGGAACGATATGTCAGGCGCCTTAAACAGCTCAGTGTGGGTAGCTAACTCAAAAGGAAAGGTCATTTCCAGAGGGGTCACATCGTGTGCGGGAATGACTGCGCAGCATGTACTCCTCGCACAAACCAAAATTGGGTTTCTGACCGGAGGGCGAGGATATAGCTTTCAGGAACTCTCTCCTGAGGACAAGCAATCTCAACGTGAAGAGGCATTCGCTCGAGCTACAGTAGCTCTCACCAGAGCCCAACGCTTTTGTTTTATCATGTGCCCACTCAACATGAAAGGAATCATCGGAGCTGCCACTGTAGTGGGTTGCCTACAACATGGTGTAGGGATCTGTGACGAGCGGTCCACAGGTAGTTCGCTGTTAGTGGAACTGAAAGCCAGAAGTCTAGCTCACTCAAGGGATGATGCGAACTTTCTGGCTGCCTTCCGGCATTCGGCAACTGTCAAGACAGGGGAGTTTCCTCCAGCTGCGTTAGTGGAATGCTATCACGAACCAGACGCAATTGCAGCCCGGCTCAGGCGTCTTCACCTCGTTATCGTTGACCTATGCCACCCACGGAAGTCCGCAACCAGAACCGAGAAGCAATTCTACCAGCAGATCACTCGGCTACGAGGTTCTAGGGGTGTCAGCATTACACCGATACCGCTTTGCAACCAAGAAGAATGGAGATGCCGCTATGTCTTTGGCTATAGTCTTGACGACTCTGACAAACCGGTATTCTTGATATGGCCAGAGAGAACTGGAAACAATGGTTTTTGGCTCCTCGAGGTTGCCAGGAACCAGTACCTCAACCTTTGTCAGGCTACCAGCATCCGCAATTTGGGACTGGAGCACTTTTATGCTGCCTTTGGTCTAGGGTGCTCTCCGAACCTTCGTACTTCCTCAGCCCGTGCCTTTGGCATTAGTGTGAATAACATCAGTGAAGATTGTTCTGTCCCCAGTGGAATCGCCAACAGTCTGCGACCACTAACACATGGCACTCCCTGCGAAACTCACATCCAGAAAAAAGCCAAAATTGCCCCGCAGGAAATAGAGGTACAACCTGCGGAGGACGTAATAGAGGAAAGCAGTCAGAATTGCTCTGACTCTGAGGACTCTTCCAGCTCGCAATCATCCAGCACGGTTGAGGCTGAGGATATTGAAAGTGATTTGGAAAGTCTTGAAGAGCACTATTATTCTGATCTTCGCCAGTACTCAGCCACTCTGGAGAGGGACTTCCCTGCACATTACACTACTCAACAGTTGAATACGCAAGAGTGGGATTTTCATGGAGACCGTGAAGGCATTCAAAGGTTTCTCTCGCTCCCTACCACGTGGCCCCTTGCAAGACTTATGTTCCCTATTAGGGACTTAAGGAAACAAATGGAAACGATTCTTCAAACCTATTGTTTTGAAATAGAAGTCACTTGCGCACAGGCGAGTGAGCATGACGCATTTGTAAGACGAATGGCACTTCACCTTGTGCAGTACCTAGCAGTGTTTCTGGCTGAGACCATCACAGGACTTCTGCAAAAGGTCCTCACACACCCTGCGCGTGGATTGGTGGATGAAACAAATGCAGCACTGCTAACGCAGAAGTTCTGGGTCCAAGCCACCTATACAGAGCTGTTGTGTGCCTCCAGTCGACACAGAGCTGTCAGAGAGAAGGAAAAGCAAAGACCGCCCAATGGCTTAGTCAAGGTCGTCTGCCTTCCATTTGATGGTGCTGCCGCCCAGAAGCATGGTCGGAGGAAAGCCACTGATGCGAGGTTCGAAACGATGATTGGCCGTAGCAGTTGGGTTGATTCTCTGTTTGTCTGGTTTCCGGCAGCATGGATGCCTCTTGTTGTCGAGGCTATACGCGAAAAAAGCTTCGCATACAACCAAAGTGATAGTCAGCTGGGCGCTGTTGCCTTTACTGACCAATCACATTTTGAGCTGCCGGAGGCACTTGAGTTCACATACAAGGTCAAACGGTGGCAGGCGGACGCAAGGGGATGCTGCCCAGTGCTACAATCACGCATCAATGTGGACTGGCTGACACTTGACCCGAACATGTTTGTTCCTCTTTTCCCCAGACTGAAAGAAGGGATTCTCCACGATGTGTTCGTTCAGAAAGCTGTAGTGGCCTGGGATTATGCCCCTAGCAATAGAATCATGGTCAGTCTCCTGCTGCCTGGCCCCATGGAAGCTGACCAATGGCTACACGATGTCAGAACCTGTCGAAACATGTGGCCTTTGCAAAAGACGTCACATGCTATGGCAAATCAGCTGGCAACGGAGATCTTCATGCGGAGAGAGCGCAGGCGATTAGAAGCGCGCCATATCTGGGAGAAGATTGAACCCAAGTGGTCCATGATCGAGGAGCGAGTCTGGACCAAACAAGCTACAGGCCTTCCATGCGAAGCGCTTTACCGGCGCTCTTTCTCCATGACTATACAGAAGAATCTCGGTGGCTGGAGAATTCTTACACAGGGCCACATTTTCACTGGATCCGACAGCAGTGGGAGCGTACCCGTGCATGGTTTGCTGAGCAAGCCGCAGCGCAATCTCCGAGTAGGTGGGTCAGCACTTTGTATCTCCACAGACTGGATCAGATAGATGCTCTGTCATGGCAATGGCTTGAGTACCATGAGAATCTCGTGGAACAGGTATGGCACACACAGCAGGGAGTTTTCCGACGCAAGCGACCACCTGATGTGAGGGATGACCCCATGACAGGCCACTAAACGCCTCTCAAGGGACTTCTTTATGAGTGACCTTTGGTGGCCTACCTGGCAGGAAGTTCATAGCAGTACTGTTCTTTGTTGGATTTCCTACGGCAGGAAAGTGGCCGGTGCTTGGACCGTTCAGTACGACCCACTGCACCACCTGTCGTTACGACAAAGCACACACGTCCTGCATGTGACCACTCTCACACTTTTTGCCCAGTGACTATTTCGAATGAAAACAGGTATCCCTTGCCGGTGAAGTATTAGTCTGTCTCATTGGCCTGTCCTTTCGGACGGACTGGCGCTTCAAGGCAGCAGTCGTTTTGCCCCATTTGTCTGGCCGGCCCACTCTTATCTTGACGAGGAGTATGTGGTCTGCCTAATGCCAACCCAGAAATTTCTCGTGGAAACGCACATGTCTCGAGTTTGATGTGCGAAGTTTAATTGACATTTCCAGTTGGTGACTGTTTGGATATAAATGTGATGCTCTCTCATGCTACTTAGTGGTTATGTCGAGATGGCTGTTTGCTGGTTCTTTCTACCTTCCTTTCCAAGGAAGTGAGTAGATCATCTTACTCCTTAGATAGTTTGCCCCGACTCACTCATCCATGAAGAGTGTGCACAAGGAACTCGCGCGCTCTTGGCACACGCAGAGTTGGCTCAAGCTGCCCAATTGAGTCAGGCACTTATGAGAAGTTGATTTGATTCTTTTGAGTGGACTGGGCGCTGTTGCCTTTATCCACTTGTAGGTAGGTATTGGTGTTGTAGGGTGAGAACTGTCCCTTTACTTTGTTTGGCTGTATTGCACCGAGCTAAGGGTGCGTCTACGTGTCTTCCTCCATTTACGTGCTTAAGCAAGAAAGGGAGCTACTAATGCCCGTGGCTGGTTATATGGCCTGAGCGTCCACGTAACTCGATGGAGCCCCAGGGACCCTACAGTGATTACACAGGAGAACTGAAGCGGCTACTGATTCTCTGCTAGGTGTTAATGGCAAGGCCTCCCTATGAATGGTGCATGTCAACTGCTCCAAAAATGGCTTCTTTTGGCCTCGTCTCCTGCTGGTGTGTCTCAGTGCAGGCATCTAGGGTAATTCTCACCCCTTTGGTTCGAGCAAAGCGGACGGACTGGATGGGGGCAGACACGTGGTGGCTTATGACTTCAAACAACTGGATCAATAGGTCGCTACGAATTTTACGCTCATGTGCGAGTTTGGTCGAGTGGACTGGGCGCTGTTGCCTTTATCCACTACGGGATAGATTACGATGCTTTCGGTTGTGGTGGGCGCAATTCTTTGTTGCACTACTTTGCCAAGGACTCGTAGCCATATTGTGACTTACCACTACACTCTTTTGTCATATGGACTCCTTCTATACTCGCCCTGCATTGTGGGTATGCTGGTATAGCCGCGGAGGAGCCGATGGTCTGCTCTGTGCGAGGTCAAGTGGCTACACATGAACATAGAGAAGACCCTAAGAGTTACTCCAGAGAAGGGCGGAAGCGGCGCATGCCTCTCCGCCATTTTTTGAGGGCATGGCCTCACGCTGGATGGTGGATGCCAGCTATACCAACTTACGCTTCTGCCTCCTCTGACAAAGTTTACTGCTGGTTGTTCTCAGTGAAGGACCGCATGGTACTTCTAACCCCACCGATTCTGGAAAGTATGACGGACTGGGCGAAGTCAGTAACACTGTTGCTCCTGGCTCAAGCCACACAGGCTCATTGCCGCTATGGCTCGAGCGTCATTATCGAGTTCAGTCGTGACTACTCTGGCTTGGGAGCACATGATGCACAAACGAGCCATCCATTCTCTACGCTTTCACGGGATGGAATACTGCTTAAGGTGGGTATGGGATGCCTCATCAGACTCTTTGGTGCTTATTCACTCATACCGCCGACCACATGTCTTGGAGGTGTCTATATAGGTTAATATGGGCGTCAGTCACGAACCCCAGGCTCTTTGACCCTCGTGTCGGTGACGGCAAAACATATATCACTACCAGGAGCATGCAACAACATCTGTCCATGGTAGTCTACCTAATGCTACAGGACAGACTGTACAAACAGAACCTGGTGTTTTCCTTCATCGGCGTCAGGGTGTACTACTTGACCACAGTGAATACGAAGGAGTCTCTTCCAGAATCATCTTCGAGTCATCTCGACCATTGAAGCAGGACGAATGACTTGTCTTTGGGTTCTAGTATTTGCATTGTGGCTATTTCCAGCTCAAGGGTCCTCCTGTCTCGAGCAGTGTCGCCTACGTGGAGGTGAGTGACCTAGCTTCCCGCCCTCGTTAACTGACTGGGATGATACAGGATCACCATCATTGAACTCCTGCTCCAACTCGTGCTCTTAAACTTTGCATTAGTCGACTTCCCGTTATTAAGGTGAACGGTTAAGGTTCTGGTCGTGCCTGCGCCGTGACTACGCTGGCAGCCGTCCTGGATGATCTGACGGTCTGAACCGTGTGAGGTGGACTGCCCACACACGAACTATCTGTGCCATGGAGGATTTGCGCTCAGCAGTATGGCGTGCATCCTCGGGCGCGAGTGCGTGCAACAAACAATGCAACCGTTCAAGGGCACTCGGAGCATTCTGTGGTCTTTGAATACAGGAGGTACCAACAATGGAAATGACATTTTGGACTGGTTGACCTTGATGCAGGTGTTCCCAAGTTGCCACAAGTGAATATGGCAGACACATGTCAGAACGCCAACGATGTTCTTTACTGTTTCCAACATCACAAGAGACTTGGCTTGCCGATGAGGTGGCTGGGCAGGCTACTAACGAATTGACAGTGTCCGTTGTGGAAACATTGGTTTTACCAAGCTTCTGAACGCAAAACACTCAGGTGGTCAATCCAAGGCACATGAGATAGCAATTCAACAAACGCGTCCTTGTGTGCAACACAAGATTGAAATGGGCATAGCAACTCTGTGTTCTCCTTCGGATCCTTCATGTCCGGTCTGTAAACAGTCTCTCCGCTGCAGCCTTGACGACACATTGCCGTGGAGAATGCTGCCAGAGAGGGCGATGTTATACAACATTGGGTCCACTTACCTCCTCAGGCGACGCCCAAAGGGAATGGTGGGTGAGGTTTGTGATTGACATTGGCTCCTTCACCTGGCCCCAGTAGAAAAATGCAGAGGCATAAATGAATGCCAGCAAGGAAAAGTCCCCTGGGGCAATAAGGGGCACTACCTTGCATTCAGGCAGTCCACATGGGGTTGCATGTTCAAGTGCATCCATGAAGCAGAAAGGAGTCTACAGTCTGTCCCAAAGAAACGGCTGGGTTTGGCGGAACACAATTGATAACGTCACGCCTCCAACTGACTGCGCTTGCCCACTCAACACAATTGAGTGTGTACACAAGCCCTGGGGCCCTTGAGTGTTTCTCTTCCTCAGATACACCCCAGGCGTTATTCCAGAGAAGGGCAGAAGCGGCATATGCTTCTTCCGTTTCCAACTCGTTGAAGCCCTACAGGACATCCACTACCACGAGGTGAACGCCGTAGATTTCATATGATTTGGAAGGTCCTCAATCTCGGTAAAAGGGAAGTCATGAAACCTCCAGTTCTCGGCCTTGCTGATCACCTACTAAAGGTCTCGGTTGCCTCTGACACGACACATCGATGTCCATCACTGGCGCCACTGCTCCAATGTATGGAAAAGGCGAGGTGACACTCGAGGTGAACACTGTGCTTATGCTCGAAGGATCCAGAAGGGGAAGGGGTCTATACTCTCGAGCGCTTTTCCCATTTTCTCCTACTTGGGCTCAGCCACTTGGGCTCAGGTCGCCATACTGGTTCAAACACTCACTAGCGAATTTTTCAAGTGGACTGGACGCTGTTGTCTTTATCCACTTAAGGGTAACTCGGTGTTGCTGTTGTTGGCTGGGAACTGTCTCCCTTACCATCAACCAGAGTTTCTTGCAACCAAAGACTCCAAGAAGGCATTGGGGCGTTTTAGGTCTCTTTTGACGGTGCCTGTGTGGGTGTTCCGCTTACGCACATCCTGGGGGGGTCCCTAGACCGAACACCCTTGTTGACTCCCAGCTCCACCAGATGCATCTGATGCATCTGACGTGATTCAGAGGAGCCCAGCTTGTACGCTAGACTAGCAGAGGACACTCCTTCACGGTATCCATTATGCTCAAACGATCTCCGGGCTCGCAGGTCTATTGGGTGCCTAGCTCCGCCACTGAGCTGCCTCAGGGATCTTTTCAGCATGTGATCCTTTTGCTGAGCGCGGCTGCCTCGCCAAGGATGGAGCTTTATGGCTTTGTAGCGGTAAGGGTGGCAATCCCCCTTGCTTCGCTACCTCTTATAGCTGGTTACATTGGGTATGGACCTACTGGTGTACAAACTCCCCATACGCTCTGACGACTCTGCTCTTTGCAAGTCACTTTGCAGTGGGAAGCGCCACCAGGAATTGTGATGTTGCCAATGACAGGGACCATACTCACCCCGTCAGGAATGGTGATGCTTTTGAGGCCACGGGCTACTGTGACCCCATTGTCAGACGGGAAGGACACCCTGATTCAGTGCCGTGTCTTTCTCAGCTAGGGAGATGACCGTGTATTGACTTAACTGCATGGCCATTCATTTGACCAATGGCCCTGGATTCGGGTTCGGTTTCTACCGATGTCTATATATACAAGGGTGCTTTGCTACCTGTGGAACTATTGCGGAGACACCCTCACGTTGTTTTCTGCTCTTCGACAGGAGGAGCTGAACTCACTTTGACATGGGTCAAACCAACACGTTCAAGCAACATCTTGCCAGAAGGGATTTTCCTTACTTCTAACTCTCAATACCCTCAAGTGACAGCATTTATGACGTCACGGCTGGGCGCTGTTGCCTTTACCGTGCTATGGTGCGTGATGATCTTCCAATATGTTAAGCTCCCATGCACTGTTGGGCAAGGACGGGTGTGCAATACCACTGCGGGATCATCTAGTTGACCATATATAAGTGGTACCACATTGAAGTGACAGTTGGCGTGCCATCAGGTCCTACTTGATGCCTTGGCCTGCTCCGTGTTCTTGAGCCCTCCCGATGTGGTGCACCCTCGAGGGTGCCGCCTGGCTAGCCTTCGTCAAAGAAGCAGCAATCCAAGATGCCCCTGGGCGCTGAAGCCATACGTGCGCCCGCTATACCAGAGGCAAGCACTGGGATCACTCTCTCCAGTGACCCAGCTATGGGAGTGCAGCAACCTGCCTCCATGAGAAGACAAGGCTAGCGCGTGGAGATGGCAGTTTCAGTTTGGGAACATATGATGCACCGACAAGCTGTATGCCATTCAAAAGCTACTTGCTATTACGCCTTTCTTGAGTTTGCGCCATTCTTTCTGAGAGATCAGAGGGTGGCCAACCACTAGGGCAAAAGTAATGTGCCCGCGGAAGACAACAACCTGACCCTGAGAAATGACATGGGCTCGTGGAGAAGGTAGTGTGAGATTGGGACACATGATATACAAACGTGCTATCCTGTACTGACTTTACACTGTATGGAATACTGCTTAATGTGGGTATAGGATGCTGCATTGGCTTTTTTGGTGCGTATTTACTCCCTTACCGGCTACGTATCCTTGTGGCATCTTTCCATGGTTACACATGTTGCAGGCGTCTGTCGCGGACCCCAGGCTCTTTGACCCTCGTGTCGGAGACGACAAAACATACTTTGCTACAATGGGCATGCAACAGACATCTCTTCATGGTAAAACTACCTAATGCTCAAGGCAGACTGGGAACACTGAACCTGGCAATCTCCTTCATCTGCGTCAGGGGTTAACATTGACCACAGGTGAATTGAAGGAGCTCTTCCAGGATCATCTTTGAGTCATCTGGACTATGGAAACAAGAACTACGACCTTTGGTTACTGGTGCTTGCATTGTGGCCTTTATATCTCAATGGCCCTCTGCTTGCACAGTTTCATCTACATGGACGTGGGGGAACCAACTTCTCACCCTGGTTCAATGACAGAGATGATATCGGACCATTACCTATCTGCACTCCAGACTTTAAGGCACTTTGGACATCTATGAGGGGGACTTGCTATTACATCGCGGTACAGTACTGAGCGGCTTGGGGACTTTTCTGAAAGCGTATGTTTCACGTAGTTTCCTAGGTGTCTTTTTGGGTTGCTTTGGTTTTGTTTTGGTTGTGTTGTTTGCTGGTGTTGGGTTTTTGTTGTTTGTTTTGGTTCTATGACACCTAGCTTTTTCGTCTCACCTATTCTCCAACACGTGGGAATAGCCGATCAAAACCAACAGTGTGATGACCGTCAGAGCCTCGAGCGCGCACGGCATGTGCTCAAAAAAAACCTGCTGTCTGCTCTTTGAAAGTCGGACAGCACCGAAGTCATATCTCTCTCAGTCTCTCCTCCTGAGCACTTTGGAGTCCGACGAATAGTTTAGCTCCCCGCAACGCGTCCCTCCGTTGCGGTGTCCTTTGCTCGTCCGTCTTCTCCTAGTGCTCCTCTCCCACTTGGAGCCCTCCCAGTGTGGTACAACATGGAATGTGTCGCCTTGCTAGACTTCATCGAGAAAACAGCAATCTAGGATGCCGCGGGGCGCCTAAACCCCACGTGCACCTGCCAATCCAGAGGCTACTACTGCGATCCTGTCACCGCTTGACCTGTTGCTCAACCCTTGAACCTCCGGTGCCGCAGATTGGGATCGGCCAGTAAAGGCAAACTTTTCTGTGGGTGTGGCAGTTTGAGCTTGGGAACGTATGTGCTCCAACTTGCGGCATACCATTGAAATGCTATTACATATCATCCCTCTTTTGCGATATGCAAAATTCTTTCTGAGAGGTCAGAGGGTGGCCTACCACTAGGACAAAGGACAACGCGCCCGTGGAAGAGCAACAACCTGACCCTGTGAGAAGACAACACAGCTCGTGGAGAGGACAGTTTGAGCTTGGGAACACATGATGTATAAACAAGCTATCCATTACCGAAGCTTGCACAGGATGGAATACCACCTAAGGTGGGTATGGGATGCTTCTCGGCCTCTCAGGTGCTTATTCTATCTTGCCACTGAACGCAAATACCTCGTGGTTTCTATACATGGTTACATTGGCGTCGGTCGCGGACCAGGGGTCTTCACCCTCGTGTCGCAAGGACAAAATATACATCACTACACTGGGCACGGAACTGACATGCGCCCATGGTAGAGCTGCCTTATAATACTGGACAGGCCTGGGAAACAGAACCTGGTGGTTTCTTTCATTATCGGCAGGGTCTACTACTTCACCACAGTGGAATGGAAGGAGCTTATCCCAGGATCATCTTTGAGTCACCTGGATTACAGAAGCAGGAACAACGACCCTTCTTTGGGTTTTGGTAGTTGCAATGTGCTACTACTATGTCTATGGCTCTCCTGCCTTGCGCAGCTTCAAAAACGTGGACGTGGGTGAACCTACT
>Ga0126337_10003412_pt1 | contig 10391 bp, 7 predicted proteins | sample DipCmetagenome_FD_92527 | JGI IMG/M metagenome (GOLD analysis project Ga0126337, IMG submission 92527) | Coral microbial communities from La Bocana,Puerto Morelos, Mexico - Diploria C A metagenome | ecosystem: Host-associated > Invertebrates > Cnidaria > Coral | place: La Bocana,Puerto Morelos... | reverse complement strand
TTCATTTTGGTGTGAATCCCTCCTTGACCATTCTGGTCACTGAACGAAAAAGCAAAACCACTGTAGGTCGTTCCAAAGTCGATTGCTACCACTCCCATGTACGTTGAGGATGAAGCCATCTATTATGTTGATGAAGAAAAGTTGGATATCATTGATAATTATAACATAGCTAGCAGAGCCGCGCAATCAAATTCAGTATACGTAAGCGTGCTCAAAATCCCGATAGTGCACGGTGATAGCGTGAGCAAATCTCTTCGCAGAAATCGCGTCGGATTTGATGAACAATTCCACCGGCTATGTTATAAAACAATTGGTTCATGCTTTTAGCTGTGCACTATCGAGTTATGGAGCACGTGGAAAGTTTGGAGAGCACTCAAGAAGCTAGAGTTGCCCTCGGCTATCGCCTCGATGGTGCACGTTAAAGCATCCAATTGTTAAATTGATTCTAATCACTCCGATTTGGATGGGCTAGCTGCCGCACATTTTGAAGTACGGTTCAGAAAACGAAATTTTAATGCAATAGAAAAGCAACCAGCTTTTGGTCGATCAGCCCGTAGGTACTTAGTTTCTATTGTAGTGTGTAAAATACTTTCAGCTTTTATTTATTTTTTTGTACAACAAAAGCAAAAACGAAGAGCATCAACAAAAAACAATAAAACAACAACAACGACATTAAAAAACACAAGAAACAAAAACCAAAAGTAAAACAACAAACAGAAAACACAATCAAAACAAAAAGACAGTTAACAAAACATTAAAAGGAAAACAAAAAACGGAAAACAAAACAAAACAGAAATCAGAAAACAAGAAAACAAATTGATTAAGAGCAAGTTAAAACAAAACAATACAAATCAAACCGACAAGAAAGAGTACCTTCATTCTTCTTATTTCATGGCTTTTCTTCTTCATGTCCTGGTTTAGCTCCTCCATCTTGTCCTTCAGCTCTCTGTTTTGCTCGGCCATCGCATCCATATCTACTTTGTAAAGATCCACTTCCGCCTTAATACGGTTATCTATCTGTATTTGTTGTTCTTTGATCTCCTTCTGATGCTGTTCTTCAAGTCGTTTCATGTCGCTCTTCGTTTTTTGAATTAAGAGTTTCATCTAGAATTCGAAACGGGCTGTTACATATTACCTCCACTAAACCAACAATTTACTGTATATTGCCACACCACTGGTAGGAACGTTCGCATGACCACTGACGCTTTGTTTTAGTTTGAAAACTTTGGCTTCCATCTTTTCTATTCAAAAACCTACATTTAAGAAATGAACGCTATGTTTCGGTTTGTCAATGTATCATTCTGTGTAGACCGTTGATGTAACATACCCTAAGGAAGCGATCCCATGGCACGCTTACGTCAGTTTGTTTATTTGCCCTTTTTCTCGGTTGAACAAAGACATTCGGGGACAACAACAACAGACCGGTCTGTATCAGCCTTCGAAGTTTGTAATGCATGGCGGAATTTTAACGATTTGGTAATAATAAAATTTAAGCACAACCTATCATTCTAAAATTTCTGTCGTCGAGAGTCATTTAAATGCTCTCGGCGAACAAGACATGTAAATGGGAGTTTTAATATATTTTTGTCTTTTTAAGTGAAGCCTTACATACGAAATTCTTCTGTTCCAAAATCGTTATAAAGATAGTTTTACTGAGCTTTAATCAAGGAAGGTTTAAAAGATATTGGTAGCCTCTGAATGAATTATCTCAGTCGGCCCGGGTTTCAGTTTAATTCGATCATGAATTGAAATCCTGAAGGAACATGCAGTCGCTTGAAGGAACGACTGTATCAGAAAAACTATAACCTCGCATTTCTAACATTTTCCTTTAAACCTCAGTTTTCCGGTTTATTTTAGCAAATAACGAAAGTAACAGAGATCATCGTTTTAAAGCCATTCAACGTGTTCAATTTCAACCTTTGACGCGCAATTTTAAATATAAATTAAAACGAAGTGGAAAGGAAAACGTAGCCCAAAAACCTGCTATTAAAGAAAGACCAAGAAAAGCATCTTAAAGCCAGGGCTGTTTGTTCGCCTCCTTCACCACTGTCTCTTTTAAGAAATGTCTAGAAATGTCTCCGTATTGTTCTTTTCTTTTGTCGAAGACGCCAACTATACCAAAAGTCTGTTTTCAGTTCTTCAGAAAAGAAAATCCAAATTTTACTAACTTTTGAGAAACGCCTTTTTAGACAACAATTTTCGTTTGTTGTTTAAGACCCTTTGTCACTCATCGTGATGCATAGCGGGCATCTGTATCGTTGAACACGAAACAGCCATTTTTATGAGAACCCTTAATTCGAGAGAAAATCCGTATCCATCGTGTTTTCCATCGTGTTTTCCAACTCTACAGTTAAACCCTAAGTCTTCTAGCGCTTTTGCTTTTACTTGGAATACTCCTTTATGATTAGTTGCGATTTCGTTTGGATATTATTTATGGCGTAATTCCGCGGCAAAAAAAGAAAAGAAAAATTGGTGAAAGTTTGGTTGCGAGTTTCTACTCTATGTGGAAAAGCAAGAAAGACCTCGCGTGTCGCCTTGTGAGATTTGTGAATGAATATTTTCGCGCCGTTGATCTTGTGATTTTGAGTTCATGTAAGCAGGAGATTCAATAAATACTTCCATCCAAGGAAAGTTGTTAAAAACATCAATGTTATAAAAGAAATGGTAAGCGTGTAGCAGTGCAACTATGGAGTTATGAATGGACGCGGGAGGTTGCTAAGCACTCAAGAAGCTAGAGTCGTACTCGGCTATCATCTCGTGCGACTCTTACGCTTCTTTCTTGCTTAGCAACCTCCCGCGTGCACCATAACTCGATACTTTTTTGCTGCACGCTTACCATTTCTTGATGAGTACAAATTCAATCTAGAACATATAAAAGCTGTAGTATAGAATACCATACGTGAGGAATTAAAACCGGAGAGCTTCGATTCCAAGTTTTCAAAAAGAAATACAAATATGTTTTCTATTGTTCCTGTTTCGTATACATGTCTTGGCGTATTTTCTCGATATCTGTACTGTATATATCGATCTTCCGTTTCCTCAGTTATTCAGATCAGCCATTCATCCACATTGGTTTCTGTGGTTTATATTCTGGGTGGTGTTTTACCACTTATGGTCTCTTTTACTATATTGCAATTTTTTTTCCTTTGTCATCCAAAGGAAGATAAACAGGTGCTTTGTTGGTGTTGTTAATATACTCTGTCAGGTCGTCCCTGACGTGATGAAACTGGTACTCCGGTGATTGTTTCAATGCATCTAAACAAGTTATGCACTCTATCCGAGCATATAAAAGAAAGACTAAGGCGACCTTTTTTTTTGTGAATACTAGTTTCCAGTCTCTACAACAGCACCAATTCTACTTACAATTCTAACATTAGTTACAATAGGAACATTGATAACTTTTTAACAATACTTACAATATTGTAAGTAAAAACAACTTAAATTTTTCTTGTGGCTAGCTGACATTGCGGAAATCAAAATTTGTCTAGGCACTCCATCCCTTAAAGTTTACCTTTCTCTAAAACCTCTGAAATAAGCGACAGAACAAACCTCCTCCTGCTTTGTCCGGGTTTCCTTTAACAAACGGGCATTTTCCTCCTGAAACAACGAGGAATGTATTTTCAGAACTGATAAAACGGTCAATAGAAATAAACACGCATATATTTTGAGTGAGGAAAGGTTACTCGTGTCCTTTCCAGCGTGATATTCCTGGACGGAAAGCACATTAAGTAGGGTGAATGGAGCATTTGAAACTCAGTGTGGTAATTGGCCCATGGCCCACCCTTTGAATTTGGCACAAAACTGAGTGACCCATCCCCTAAATGAAGATTAGAAATTGCATGACCCACCCACTATAAAACATGGCATTTTTGGTCGCAAAATCCACCAAAATCACCAAAGAACACAAAATCATCTAAAAACGATATTGTTTTCCTTTACTCTTGCAACGTTACGTCATGTTCATAAACTTGACCTAAATTTTTTCACATTTGGCCTCTAGCCTCGCAAAGGTTTGAACAGATGCATTTGGACAAAAGGCTTTAGAGAGTCACACAGCCAGTAAACTACGAGTCCCAGATATGAACATGTGTCCCGTTCCCATGGGGACAAGAAGCACGTAGACACAAGTTGGTCATTTGGTTTCCTTGAGCCGACCGGCATGTCGAAAGAGTGCAGTAGTTTCAAAATTTCTGCTCTGGGACTCCTTGCTCATGCTGATGAAGATGTTGATGATGCAGAGTGAGGAGAGTCATTCTCTTGATTTCATAAGACAATATTCAGGGCACTATGAAAGTTCTAAGTACGTTATGCATGCATTTTTACCAGTATCCGTTGCTTTTCTTTCTCCTGGAGAGCTCTATCTTTCTTTTCCTGGGTCAACTTTGCATCGTAATCCTTAAGTTGCTCCAACCGGGCCTTGTGTTTCTTCATTTCTGACTGCAGCTCCTGCAGTACATAAAATGTGACTATTTATTCAAAGAACATAGTAGCCAAAGATTGAAAGGATTTCTCTCCTGTTTTTATTTTGTAACTGAATTTTCTGTACGCAAGAGCTAATTCCATGATTAGCCAGTTTTGTTCTCAAACTTAAAGTGCCTATGAAATGAAAAATAATTGCAGCTTATTTGACAGGATGACATTTTCCTTTTTGGAATATCTTTTTTCATTTTAGAGATATTGACGTTTTTCTATTGTGCAAATTAGGAAAGTGATGACGTCATAACGTGTGCAACTAAAATTGTAAAATACTGAATAAACAATATCTCTGGAAATATAAAAGCAGTGTTCTTTAAACTTGACAACAGAAATGTTCATCACAAAAGAAACTAAATAATAACCATAGTGTCGTTGTCATGGAAACTCTCTTGGCTACAGTCTCTTTCTGTCAAAAACCAAATGTCCTCATTTTTAACCTGTTCAAGTAGGACAGAGGGCTCCTTCTTGTAACAGACATGGTAACCATATTGTCTTAACTCTGACTGGAGTAGATGGTCCTTGGTTAAGAAAAAAACTGGGAATTGTTGTTTTAATTAAGACAGGACCAGCGGCAGAATTGTTGTCATGGCAACAGCACAACAGGTGTCGTTTTGTGTCTTTTGTGATAAACATTTCTGGTGCCAAGTTTGAAAAACGCTGCTTCATTATTTCCAGAGATATTTTTCATTCAGTATTTTACAATGTTAGTTGCACACCTTACGACGTTTATCGCTTTCCTAATTTGCATAATAAAATTATTATTTTTTTGAAAAGCCTGTCAAATAATCTGCAATTATTTTTCATTTCATAGGCACTTGAAGAATAGCTCAGTGAAAAATTAATAACCATGAAATGTGTGACTAAATTAAGCTAGATTAATCCATTATGTTCAGTTTTTAATTTTTACGTAAATACTTACCTTTTGGAACTTGAAAAACTCTTGGGCACAAACATCTTTGGCTCCCTTTGCTAGCTTCTTAAAGTCGCGTTCAATGGCCAAGAAACTATCTTTTATTTCATCAAAACTGACAGAGGCTCCCATTGGTCCCGTAAGCCGCTGGAAAATGGGATCCAAATACTTCTTTTTGAGGCCATTCTGCAGCTTCTGACAGCTCTTCTTAGTATGTCGTTCGTTCTCCTCGTGCCATCGTTTTAAATCTTTTGCTTTGTGTTCCTGAAGATAGACAGAGCATTGCATTCAGCTCGTTTTGTAGCGTTGGTGACTTGATTAGTTTTTTTAAGACTGGGAAATGTTACAAAAGGCGTGTAAGACCAACTATTGTCGGCCATTCTCGGTGTATCCAGAGTATAGTATTTATTTAAAGTCGCTAACGTAGGGAGTCGTTGCCTAATCTCCCGAGCCAGGGGCTCATGTTACAAACGCACAATGGATAAAGACCAGACCACAACACCGGGAACTACACGCCCTACTCTTTACGATAAGTGTGTGGGTTCTTTAACGTCCCCTGCTAACCAGAACAATGAAGATGCAGGAGACGGGAGCCTACGGTTTATCGTCCTTTTCCGAGAACACTAGAATATCTAACCATTTGCGGATGTCATTGCAAAGGCAGCATATTCTCGTCAGTTATTTTAAGACCCTGAGTGTTGGTCCGGTCTGGGACTCGAACCCGAGACCTCCCACTTCGGTAGTCCGACGCTCTACCAACTGAGCTAAACGGTCGGTGGGTAGCTCATGATGCAAGATGATTGTTCTTAATTCTAAATACACGTTTAAATTTTGTCTGTGCTAACTGTTGAAGCTTAATTTTAAATGTGGAACTCCCGAAATCCCTTACATTACGCTCTCCGGATAATAACAATAATTAACTATGTCAAAAGCGGATTGTCTACTTTTTTTGATTTGGGGTTGGTCCTTTTCGGTAACACAGAAAAGGAGTGTTCCAACTCAAAGTGAAGACGTTTTCTCTCTGATGTTTCACAATGCAGTTTCAACATTTTAGCCTAATTTTAGAAGGCTAGAATACAACATCTACATGAGAGGATGACCGGGTGCAAGATTAATAATGACAAACCTTAAATATAAATTCAAATGCCATCAACATTATAGTGGATTCCGAAATCGTTGTCAAAATATTCCGTCTAGGGCTTATTTTATAATATTTATCTAAAATTGTTTACCATGAGCTCTTCCAAGTACTTATTACAACTTTCAGCAGAGATTTGGATAGTGCCTGTTTGAAATCCCTTCAAGCTTTCCTCCATTGCCATCTCATGAACACGGCGGATGTCATCACTGTCACATGGTAACGCACCATCCAGCTGAGACGTTATTGTACCTTCATACAACCTCATGGCAGCTGCTTTTACCTCAAAGCACTTTGTTTGGATAAAGGTCTCCCATGCACTTTGGACATTAGGAACAATCCCGGGAGTGTTCAGGGCCGCAACGTAGTTGCTGATAAGAGCAGCCAGGGCTTCAAGTTAAAAGAACAAAAAGAAACAGATAAATGCTGTTAGGAAAATTACTGTCCTGTCTCTGCCAGTGTGGAGACGCGGTGGCCTCTTGGCTAGTGCCCTTGTCTCCTTATCGATTCTGGGTTTGAGGCCTCGCCAGGGATACTGTGTTGTGTTCTTGGTCAAGACACTTAACTCTCACGGTGCCTCTCTCCACCCAGATGTATATAAAGGGTACCGGCAAGCTCAGTACTGGGGGTAGCCCTGCTATGGACTAACGTCCTATCGGGGTGATAGAAATACTCCTAGTCGCATCATACTAAAGAAATCGGAGATAATACGCCGGCCTGTTGGGTCGCTTGGCTTGTATTCAGACGTTACCTACTTGCCTGCCTCTGCCTGCGTACCTTCCTTGCCATGGTTACAAGAAGTGACCATACTTGAGTTCAACAGTCAAAATAAAAACGGAACTAGGTAACGAAATAAAGTTTGTGAAGCTCCAAGGAAATTGAAGAGTTAGAACATACTAACAAACAGAGGGAAAAAAGCCTTTACCTTCCCCAGTGACGAATTCCCCATCATTGCAGCTGTGTTTAGGAGATAAAAGTGTGTCCAACTTATCCTTCAGCTTCTTTAAATCCCTCAGAAAAGAGGGGTTAAGCTTGCTTTCTTCCTGGTCTATATTCTTTAAAATGTCTTCATTATCGGTTGGAAGAGGCAAAGTGAACGAGTCAAACCCAGGGAAAAAGCGCAAAAGACTGTCAAATACATAAGTTCCTTGGTTTGTGGACGACGAACCTTTTTCACGAAAAACCTGCAAATAAAATATAGTTTTAGGTCGGCCTGGCAATGTGAAACGAACCATCAGATTTAGTTTTAAAAGGACGATTTACTCCAAAGGGCTGAAATTTTCAGCAGCTGCGGTCGACAAAAGTAATAATACTACCCGAATTCGATCGTGTAGTCACGGCCACGTTTGCTTAGTTTGTACTAAGCAATTTCCTCTTGCTCTTCAGAAGAAACAACTGCTGGAAACGTTACGTGAATTCTTGGAGCGCAGCGGAGCAGAGGAGTTGTGTTAAATTAAAAAAACACTAGATACGGGTGCCACGAGAAGACTAAAGCTTGGGTAATTACAAGGACTAACAGCTAATCTTGTGATATTTGATGTTGATTAAGATATTTGTTTCAATCTTTTTTTATAACGCTGTAACTAAAAACCGAAATGTTTTTTTTTAATTTTAGTTCCAAATAGTAGTCTTACAGCTGCTTTTTTAGGTTTGGAAAAAGCGAATATATAGAATATATGTGGACCTTTAAGATAGCTATTGGCATAAGGAAATTGAAATGGGCCAAAATATTGTCGAACACTCCCGGGGAGAACTACTACTTGAGCGAAGAAGCACTTGCAGCGATCCACTTTCATTTGATTGGGTATATTTAATAAACTTTCTCTTCTTCTTTTTTCTCCCCTCGATACTTGCCTAAATTATTTTCAAAGCTCTATTCGTTTTCTCTCTCGAAGAAATACATCTAAAGAAAGCGTAGACATGTCACAGACATTCTTATCGGCAAAGTTTATTTTAAATTAATCTTGTGTTGCGATCGACCTCACTCGCCTTAAATATATATATCCACTCGGGTGAAAATCAACATTCTGTGTTCTGATTGGTTTAGCGGGTGTAATATTCCAGAGCCAATAAACCAGCCCAGACTCGAAAACGCAACTCTATTTTAATTGAAGCGAATAACACGTGTTTCATCCGACCGAACTACTGGAAAACTACTGGAGGAGCGGTTACATAGCTCACAACATTCTACAGCGGGAGCATACGCAGACAATTGAACCCTCTCTCTTCGAGAGTGTAGCTTTGCGTGACAGACAACGCTGGACTAAAAAGGTTATTAATAATGACTTTTTGATGTCAAAGAACAATCATATATAATTTCTGTCATCTGCCATGATATCAACCTCGTTCCCGGGGCTTTTCCCTTGAAGGTGGGTGGGGCCCACCTTCAAGGGAAAAGCCCTGGGAACGAGGTTGCCATGATATGTGAGTAAGAAAAGCAACCTCCCGCAGTTCCGATCTCATTGGGCCAACATAGAAAGATATATATATATATTTAAATACTTACGTTTCTTAAGAAGTAGTCCGTGATATCGTCATACTCCTCTGGAACGGAAAGCGTCACATCTCTCAACAGCCAAAAGAACCGAGGAAATGTTTTACGAAAATAAGCGGAGTCCTTGTCAGTACTCGTAGATTCACGGTGTGCCTGAATTTGCTGTGAGAGGTTAACAACCAATCTATACATCGTTAAAGAAAATATGTAACAGTTCTGCTTTTTTTAATAAATAAAGGTTCTTTTGAGGTCTTATAGTGACCAACTGAAATATAATTGTCTTCAGTCCGGCGAGTGTTTACCGGTACAACTACAAATTGTCAGAAAATTGCAAGAGAGTATTTCTCGCCACTTCATAGCCAATCAACATCCTACTAAACAACCCCTACCCCCCCCCTCCCCCACTCCCCGCATAATCAGGTCCGTAGAAGGTACCTAAGTTTTATTTTGTCTATGAAATGTTAAGGTATGAAGCCAACTGGGAGCTGGGCACATTATCAGTTCGTAATATACCCGTAGAAGCTAGTTGAAGAATGCAACCCGCTCCGAGTTGGCTTGATAGCTCAGCTGATAGAGCTCTGCACCGGTATCGCAAAGGTCATGGATTCGAATCCCGTTCAGGCCTGAAGTTTTCTCAGGCTTTAATTTCACAACAGTGTATATAACTGCGATGATTATCTATTTCTTCATATAAATCTTACTCTAAAGAAGTTTTAAAGGATACTCCAACTGCTCTCTGTCTTTTCTCTCGGGAACACCTGAAGAATTGTATATTAATAAAGATGCCAGCAAGACAGTTAAGGTAAAGATCTCACAATCACCATGGTTTTCACTGGAAGTATCACCAATTCCTTCACAGTCCAAGAGAACAACTCTAAAGTCCTGGCCATTGCAATCCTATACAAGCAATGTTAAAATAAGTGCAAGGAACGTGTAACAAAGTAATGCTAACTACATGGTTGTGCGGAGGTGCAAAGCGAACGCGTAATTCTGTTTTTATTATTGAAAATTATCATAATTAATAACGACGTTTTTAGCTATTTTCCGAAGATTCTCCAAAAAATATCCGAAGGCCAGACGAACGTTTCCGAACAATTTCCGAACATTTCTGAAGATTTCCGAAGACTCCGCAGAAGATCCGAAGATTTTTCTATCATACACCACTGAACAAATGCTTTCACACATGTGGATAAAAATGATATCCTCACATGTGGGATATCGTCTTTATCGGATTGCTTCCAGTCGGCTTACCACTTAACAAATAGATTCCATGTTGCCGTGCGTCTGTTCAGTAATAGATCACAGATGACGTCAAAATGTGGTAAGAACAAAAAAGTGGCACACGAGGCGATAGCCGAGTGTGTCACTGATGT
>Ga0126337_10003411_pt1 | contig 10391 bp, 4 predicted proteins | sample DipCmetagenome_FD_92527 | JGI IMG/M metagenome (GOLD analysis project Ga0126337, IMG submission 92527) | Coral microbial communities from La Bocana,Puerto Morelos, Mexico - Diploria C A metagenome | ecosystem: Host-associated > Invertebrates > Cnidaria > Coral | place: La Bocana,Puerto Morelos... | reverse complement strand
TACTAAAATTACTGTTACACGATCTCCTTTCGGCTCTTAAAAGGATTTTATCTCGAAGATGTCGTGTCCATTCACTTTTGATAATAATCAATGTCTCATCCGGTTCTTGTTTACAATTCATATACATGTGTTATCGCGCTATGCGATTTTCTATTGTTTTAATTTCCCTCGTGCCACGAAGGTATTTCACACTACCTCTATTAATATACATAAGCGTCGTTGTACATTTCGTTCTTCGTTTTAGTTTTACGTATATTGGTCGGAGTAATTTGCGTCGTTTTTTATCTGTGGCTTCGTATTGCCGTTTCTTTAATATCCTGGAGTTTCACCGATAAGGTTTGTTAGTTCTTCCGCACTGTATTTAATTTTGTATATTTTCTTAGTATTTTGTCGTCTTTTTTTTGCTAGAACGCTGGGACGGGCCCGTTTTATTCTCCCGTACAGTCAGTATCTTCGGTGTACTCTCAAATTAAATGTATAGTGTCCGCCTGATGATTCGCGGCTACAATATGTTTTGGTTAATTGGGAAGTTTTTTCCGTAGTACAGTGCTCAATACACTAAGGTAGAGCGTCATACATATTGAATGAATGAATGAAAGTGTAGTTTTTTCTATTTTCAATATGTTTTGGTTAATTGGATTTATAAGTCACGAGTTGCGTTACTTGAACAAATAAATCTTTTGCGACACCAGGTATTTGTTCTACTGAATAGCCATAAAAGTTCTTTGTTTTTGTGTGATCCGGTGATGTGCGGTTTCTATTTCAATATGCCGTCGGGCGCGGACTGCGCGGTTGCCATTCCAACCATTCCAGTGTCTACACCAGAGTGAGTGAGTGAGTGAGTGAGTGAGTAACACATTTGCATATCGGAGTCCCCATAAAAACTTCGTTTCAACGCTTCGCGTCTCCACTCGTTAAAAAGGAAAGAACTTTATTTAAATGTCAGGCTAAAATACCAGTAATAAAACAACTAAATGGTAACACACTTCCATAGAAGATTAAAATAACCATTTCTGCTATTAGGTATGTTTTAAAGGTAATCAAAGATTTTTTACATAAAAATATAAATAAGGTAAAAATGCCTAAGGTATATACAATAAAAATACATTAAGGCATCAAATACATGCAAGGACATACATGTAAAACAACTAAATGGCTGTCTTAATATTATTTGATTTACAAATGTATGTACACATTTTGGAGCCAAAATAATGGAGGTTAAAATAAGTTGACCATACTGGTAACATCACTTCCAGCCAAGTAAGAGAGTTTGGTTGCTCAGTTGAAGGTGGAAGTTAAAAACTTAGCTCTGTTCTGATTTCACAAATACACAGATACATGTATACAGTGTAAGAGAAGGAGCAAAACTTCTTAAGGGTAAAAATGCTTGGAAAACTAGGGGGGGGGGGGTCTTTGTTTTAGAGTTTTTGTTGGAGTTTCCATTTCTTCTGTGTATTGATGATTTTTGTCAAATTATATCTGCATTCCAGTCATGACATTTGCCCCTGTACTGTTAATACGTCCACCCCGTAAAACAGACAAATTTTCAAGGCCCATTAGTGACTGTGTTAAGATTCCACTGTAGTTAGTGCATATAGGTATCTAGTATCTGCTTGATATAGTGAATCAATTGTCATTGAAAGGTGTCACAATTAACTCCTGATGGGAGTCAAATTTGTAGCCTGTGTAGCAGTCTTTTCCGTTCCTCTTAGCGGGAGAAAGTCGCGCGAACGCATGGGGCGAGAATATAAAGAGGAAGCGGGGGGGGGGTGGGGAGGAAAGGAAAAGCCTTCAGCTGAGCCCTTGCATTTTACCAAACGCTGTTCGTGGACAAACGGAGGCAATTAGGCATAACGATTGGTCAATTGTCAATCAAAACGATCAATGTCAACAGCTTGTCAATAGATTCAGCGAAATGATCAGATCAGATCAATTATAGCTGTAGTCGAAGATAATTCTTTAGAAAACTGCTAGAGGTTTCTCGCGGAGTGGAAAAAAACAGTGGCTGCCTCCTCAATGGAAAAGATGTTCTCGCGGTTTTACCAGCTGGTTTCGGCGAAAGTGCCATATTTCAATTGTTTGTTCGTGTCAAACGGTATATGTCGAAAGACTCGGCCTGTATTTTAGTTATCTGTCTTCTTCGAGGCTTAATGGAAGAACAGATAGCAGAAGCAAATTCAAAGGGGCTTGACAACGAATTCTCTTCCCGAAGCTTTGCTTCGAGACGTGGATGCGGGAAAATTTCAATTGTTATTCTCGTCAGTCTTTTCATGTGCTGTTTCCATTTCTCTGGAGTTTTCTGTGATATTCCTTCTATCAAAGTATACAGACTGCCCAAATTGCAGATATTCCTTGTGCAGGGATTGCAAACGCGATCTGAAAAATGTTCGTCACGTTCTATGGAAATGCCAGTCTTTTTCAAAACTTCCTAACACGACTTCACGACAATCTTTTTTGTTGGAAGGCTTGAAATAAATATCCTTCCTTTTGAGAGAAACTTCCAAACTTCGTTTTAAATGAGCACTGACAAACACGGCAATTCTTGGACGCCATACCTCTACATTTTTCAAGCCGCAAAAAATTACCCTGCTGACTTTAGTGCTATTTTCGTGGTTTTTATTTTACCGGAAGTCAATATAATTGGGTCTCGTGTGACAGTTGACGCCCCTAGGGAGCGAAAGCAATTAGAGGCGTTTGGTAAAATGTCTGGGCTCAGCAGCAGGCTTTTCCTTTCCTTCCCTGTCCCTCCCCCCTGCCACTAATTTTTTGTCACCTCTGTCCTCGAGCCCTCGTGCGACTCCCACTTGCCTGAAAGGAAATGGAAAAGACTGCTTTGCAGGCTATCAAATTTGTGAACCTTTGGCTTAAAGATTTTGATTTATCAATATTCTTGTTCTTGGCTTTAGAATCTTCCTTACGCTCATTTCTTTTAATTACAGCACCCAGGTACAGGCATTGACGTGCACCGCCGCAAAATCTGGGATCTGTATGGTGGAAATACCAGTCTTCAGGTACTGAGTCACTGCCGAGTTGAAAAGAATTATAAAAAGGTTTTTTTTGTTAATATCAAGATTAGTGAATCTTTCTTCAGTTGTACCTTTGAGACATCCTACCTCTCAGAATCTCCAAAACTGTTTCTACTCGTGTTGACAGCTCTACAAGTCTACGGCATGCATCTGTGTCTGGTTTTATGGTCAAAAAACTGTACACATTAATAGAAAATGTTTGAATTCATTAGTACACTTTCCAATGTGTGATAATGTTTCTACTGTATAACATTGCATCTCTTATTTGCTAATTTGGTAATTTTCACCACTCATGGCATAATGGCATCTTTGATAAGTTTGTGTCAATCAACGTAATCTTGTTTAGTGCTGGACAAAGCTTAGATTGTACATGTTGTTATGCTGCTGTTGGGCTATTTACTGTTTGCTGTACTGTACCATACAGTGTAGGGATATTCATTCTTATTCTCTTGGTCACTGCCACCATTCTTGAGTTTGTCACTTTTTGCAAGACTTTGACTTGGGCTATGCAACTTGCATTGCTTTCTCCTGTAGTATTTGTTCTTGTCATCAATAAACCACATCCACTTAAGAAAATGATCAAGTTGAAGGTTGTCACAATACTCTTATACTTGGCCAGAATTTTTACTCAGGGAACATGCTGGGCATGTTGCATTAAGCACTGATTGACCTCATTACTCTCCAGTCTTTTTGTAGTTTACATCCTACTTTTTGTTGTTTTTCCTGTCTTTTCATCAACATTTTATTCTACAAGTGGTCCTGACATCCATTTTCAAGTAAATTGTTAATTTCAAAGCCTGCTGGTAGCTTCTTTGTTAAATACCAGTACCTAGATCAAATAGGTTCCTGCATGAGTCCTTATGTTATAGTACTGTTTACGCAAGGTGCTGATGGGTTTCTTATATGGGTGAGTGTGTACACACCAGTCATTTCTTTGATATGGAAAACTGCCAAAAATGAAAAAAAAGCAACTAACTTGTGGCATGAACTTGGTGCTTTAATTTTCGAATGCTCCCCATACTTAAAGTTTGGAAGTTAAGGCCACACTACTCTGAAGCATATACTGTACAATGTTCATTTACATGTAATACTAAGTTGACTCAGAGCCCTATGATCTTTTTTTTGTTCCTTGGGTGCTTTCATCTCTTGATCAGAGATCAAATTGAACTCAGTTTCTGTATGTGGTCTCACAAAACTTAATGTTTGACCTTTTCATTCTTAGGAAAAGGCCATAGACCCCACAATATCAGGTCTATTTCCTGATGTTGATTGGTTGATTGGAAATCATTCGGATGAGCTAACCCCTTGGATACCAGTCATTGCAGCTAGGTATACCAACTTGTTTCAATTTATCTTAGATGTCAACTGATATTAAATATTATAATAAAGTTTCTGCATATAATGTGCACTCTGATTGGCTGAAGCAGCATGTTTTATCAGAGAACAGACCATGGGTTGATGACATTAAGCTGGCTATCAAATTTTTGCTTCTGAATTTTGACAAATTTGACCCAAATTAAACATCCCTTGTGACTCAGACAAATGCAATGTAAAGGAGCTATTTGTCAGTGGTAAATATGGCTGATGGAGACCATTGTTAACAACAGTAGCATAAAAACTGTATGAAAATAACAAATTTTTGCCAGATTCCGACAAAGCGCATAGCAATATAAACAAATTCTCAACCTAACTAATGCTTCAGTAAAAGACAGAAAATATACTTAAGAAGTAAAATTTGTGGAAATGCTCAAACAACACTAACATGCTGAGTAGTGATGCTTGTTTGCTTAAAGTAGTTACCTCCAGTCATTTCAGCGACGTGAACCTTAACAATTTCATATCTTCGCTCACCCAACAAGTGAGCAGTTGAAAGTTCTCTCTGACACTCTCATTTGTGCTGCTCAGAGTAGAATCGGTGGGAGCAGTCTAATCTTCCCACCTTTGATGCTACAGTGTAACTTGACTTTGTCTTGTGTTTCCCCTACACTTCATTCATGCTTTACCACTTCGTAAGTGCTTTACAACAGAACAGAGCACAGTTAAGGCGACTTTATAATTACCCTAAGTATCACTTCCAATTTCTTAAGAGCAGCTTGCCTTAACATGGTCACGTATACTTATGCAGGATAGAAAAATTCACTAGAAAGGCAAAATAATAAGCGTGGCTAGAAATGCCAATGTAGGTTTATTTTGCAGACCAAAAAGTAAATCTAGTACATGAATTTACATGCCCAACCTATTTTTCTGGTTAAACGTATCATGTCAGCTGAGTTTTCATCACAAATCTAGCTGGGGTAAATAAAACAAGAAACAACAAAAGCATCTCGAAGACAAGGCAGCTAAGCTAATCACCTGACATTTTGACTTTTCATGCCACGATAATTATATCCAACATTGATTTAGAATGTTTGCCTGTGGAACTTATCTCCTGTAAAATAGTCTTTCAGATCAAATCAAATCAAAACTTTATTTATCAAGGGTGACATGTAATAGTTTATCAACTAATTAATTTGTGGCTCTCTTAAGTGTACTAAAAGTCAAAAATCTACTATCATAATCAACAATTATCAAAAATTATCACTAAAATATCGCAATCTAAAAATTATTATTTTAAAAAGGAGTGAAAATCTTATTCTTGAGCTGACTTTATTTAAAATGTTTGTACAAAGCGTTTTTAAGGATATTCACAGATGAAGAGGCACACAGCTTAAGGGGGAAGTGATTCCAACATTTAGTAGTCGTTGCAGAAAATGTGCGACCTCCCTCTTTTGCTCTATTAAATCTTGTCGGTAAAATTAGCGCTCTGTGTATTCCTATTGTGCTGGCTGTTATTTAGTCTTAATAAATTGTTTATGTATTATGGGCATGCACCCATAATCCTTTTATGAGCTATTGTACATCTTTTTATATCAGTCTCGAAGTAATATGGTACCCATCCTGAAGTATTAAATAGATCTACAGTGCTATGGCGTTGTTGGGCGTCAAGGATAATACAAGCACAGATCTCTAAGATCAGTCTTTCTTTAGATATCTAAGATCAGTTACTGTAATTGAAAGTACTTTTCAGGCTGCAAATACAAAATACATGTACGTGACAAACTAATTGAAGTAATTCATTTAATTAGCCTATTTTGATAAATAAATGGCACACAATGCTTGCAGAAGCGATGACGTTTAAAAATTCTTCCTAGAAGACTGGAACATCAGGAGACAGACTGATTCTTCAGTGCTTATACAATGCTCATACAGTGCTTTGACAGTACTAAATCAATTCGGTCGTTTCATTGTGTTGTTTCGGGTTTTAGTACATGCCAAAATCTTCAGCCTTTGAACGGCTGAGCCATCCGTTCACAAAAAATCGTCAGGCATTGGAACAGGTAAGCCACATCCATTCACAAAAAATCTTCTTCTATTCGATAGCTGTTCACTTTATCCAGCTGTGAATGGCTTATACGTTCACAAACCACTTTGCTTATCCCGTCAAACGGCTTATCCTCTGCGCTTGTCAGTTTGTCTGCTCTCAAATAGCATAAGCAAATTAATCTAACCGTTAGAATAAACTCTTTCAAGATCCATTCATTTCTTTAAATTACAGGCTGAAAAGGAAAATATAAAAGACATATGTAATCATAATAATCATTCAGCCGTTGACAAAAGCAGGAAAGGTTATCAGTTCAAAAGAAAACTTTCAGTCCACTTAACTATATGGCCAAGGTCACCGCTTTATCATTTCGTGAATCGAAACGGGCGTCCTAACATAATATTAATAATTATATAATATTATGCAGAAGACATGTTATTTTTGCAGTTTGATAAGACGGTTTGTCAGCTTCTTTGTGTCAAATCATCTAAATTCTTCATTGGGTTTTTCACGTTTTTTTTTTTATCTTTACTCGTTTAGCCTTTTACTCAATTGAAATATTTCTTTACTTCTTCTTCTTGACTTTACTTCACTTATTTTTATCCAACAATAAGATTCATGTTGTTGTGACACATTGAATTTGCATTTTATGATGTTTTCACTGGCTGAGAAACTTGCTTGTTTAAAATTTGGGTTGCATTTGGAAGCTACTTCCCAGTTACTTCTTTGCCACAGGGGCTATTCCGTTCAGAAGACGCTAATTAAAATAAGCTCATTTCGCGCTGCTACCATGTGGCGGGTTTGGGACTCCGAGACACAGTAAAATGTCCTCCAGGTTGCTACATGTACTAGTGATGGTTCTCAAATCTGTTTGAAAACTTCCGAAATTACAAGCCCAAAACCTCACAATTTGAGATGACCGTACATGCAGATGAGCGCAAATTTGGAGGATATGTTCTAATTAAGAATTTGCTCGTGAATGCAAATTTATCTGATACTGTATAAACGAAAATACAACCCTAAATCTTCTTTTAAAAGCTACAATTAAAACCTCTCTGCTAAACCTACAAACAGCAATTCCCAGAGTGTATTTCGTTTCCACAGAGGTATAAAAGAGCATGACAAAAGCGCCACAGACAAAATCACTATCCGAAGGAATTCAGCATGCCAGCATAAAGCGTTGACTTATGATGTCATTGTTTAAAAATTGTTTGAGATGGTAGCATTGCTTGCTTGCTGCATTTGCTTGGCATGCTCGGCTAGGCTCGGTCCACTTGTAGGAAATAGAAGAAGTGTCCAGAAGAAAGGATTTGCCTCCTTGATGTTCGGATATATTTCAATGTCTCATGTGAGACTAATTTCCCAATTTAAGCCAGCATTACTATCAAGTACTATTTCAAAAACGAGTGTGAGGGTTTCATCAGGTTTCCAAACACGAGAAAACACTTGAAACCATGAGGCCGCAGGCCGAGTGGTTTTATTGTTTTCGAGTGTTTGGAAACCTGATGAAACCCGAAGCACGAGTTTTTGAAATAACTTCTCCAACAAAAAAATTAGAAGCAGTTGTAATTTTCATGAGTTTTCTCAAATATTCTTTTTGTGGATCGTAATCAACGCTTTGAGGCGTTGATTGAGATTCCGTCGCTGACGTGCTAGTGTGTGAAATTATTTTTGCATTTAATGCAACGTTTTTCAGTCTTGTTGTTTGTCAGTTCGAAGCACACACGTTGCTTCACAAGCCAAATGGCAGAAATGGCAGAAATGGCAGAAAACAGATTTATGCCTGCCAAAACTGTTGAAGAAGAAGAAAAGTGTGTGGCCAGCGCTATTCCGAAGTCTACCGGCACTATAAAAACAAATGCGCGGTTGGAATTTGTGCGGAATACGTCGATTCGTGTGGGAAAAGAATGCAAACTTGGATTTTAATCTCCTTGATGCATCGGGCAAAAGGTGCAGTAGTGTTTCTGTTATTGTCATAATTTGCTCTTATATTATAGAGAAGGATACAGCTTTCTGTTTTGGTGACTTTAATAACTGCAACGTCACGTTCAACGTTAATAGCAAATAAGCTTAATTTAGTGTATGAACTTTGAAATGTGTGATTAAATAAATATTTGGATGTCAATGTTTTCGTCTTGTGTTATGAATATGCAGATTTAGAAACATTTTACACACGGGTTTGAAATCGTTTCTAAACTCGTGTGGTTTTCAACTCGTTTTTCATTGGGTTTCTAAACTCATCCGCCTGACCAGAATGGGGCGTTCTGGTAGGCTGATAACAATATGAATAATTAATGAATTTGAGAAGGTTAGATCTCGCTTACCGGTAAGTGAACCTGGTGTTGGGATAAAAGTGTTAACAAGCCTGTACAACTCCTAAGAATGAGTTCTAAAGCCTTCATAACTAGGAAGTCTTTTAGGGATTTTCCTTTGCAATATAAGAAGATAGGGGGTTCCTTGAAGATTTCTCTCATTTGTGGTTGAATTATCTTTAAGCTAGGTGCTTTTCCACATAAGCATGTCCTTTAGGTTAGGCAACACAGAGTATTGTGTTACAAATTCCAGTATTTTCTTTTGTTCAGTTTTGTTTTTCTGTGCTAGCAGTATTTTCTATCAGATAATTTTTTTAAAGGTGTTTTTTCTACAGTTCTAGCTTGGTAATCTCTATTCTGCATGTGTATTTTTTCCTCACAAGTAAATCAAGAGGAATTTGTTCTTAGAAGCCTTAACGCTTCTCCTTTGAGAAAGTCTTAGTGATGCTTAGTGGGTGAAAGGTCTCGGTAGAAGACCATTAGCAGTAAGGAAGAACATTGTTGATTCAAAGCATTTTGTGATGAATTATTTTCTTGATATCTTGCAGATGATAAAAAATGTTACGAACACAATATCCTTTAGATTTACTTACCTTTTAATAAACCACATCCATTAAATTTGTACAAGAGCTATTTTTCCCGCCCACAAGACAATTGATTGATGTGATGTTCTTTGTTGTCTAGTCTGTTTAGCAGTAGATATTTCCTGTGTTATTTTACCAAACCTCTAAAATGCTGGGTCATTCACAAAGCCAAGGATGAAGACCATCTCATCTGCATTCTCTTATTTTGTGACAGCAAGCTGTTTAATTTAATTTAACTGTTTATATTTTGCATAAATAAAGTAAATAATTTTTTCTAGGTAATTATTGGAAAGCTGTGTATGTGACCTGTCAAAATGACCGCCAAACTGAAATTTTGTCCGGACAAATAGTCATCTTTGGCGGACGTTGTCCATTGATCAACATTTATTTTGAGCCCTTGTATCACCCATAAATGTAATAAAAACCATAAATGTAATACCAACCATAAATGCAATAAAAATTAACCATAAATGTAACACTAACCATAAATGTAATAACTTTTAACCACAAATGTAATAAAACCACTAACCATAAATGTAATAAAATTTGCCCATAAATGTATTAAACTCAACAACCATAAATGTAATAAGGCTTAACCATAAATGTAATAAACTGGCTATGACTTCAAAATCAAGGGCCTACAAACTTGTCATTCTCTTTGTGCACTTCTTACTTCAGGACATGGGACTCGTGCATCAAAGAGACCAAAACCGAAAAAGCTATAATTATGGTCTGTGAACAAACGAATTCAGTTAAACATCACTTTATAAGGAATACCCCTGTTTTAATTTTTCAAACTTTCCCATATATCTACCAGGATTTTCAAACTTTTCCGCGTGCCCATGCTTTCCTGCCAACGGTTTTCGGTGTCAAGTAGGGTGGTAGGGTGGGGAAGGGGGAGGGGGTTGTATCACCCATAAATGTAATAAAAACCATAAATGTAATACCAACCATAAATGTAATAAAAATTAACCATAAATGTAACACTAACCATAAATGTAATAACTTTTAACCACAAATGCAATAAAACCACTAACCATAAATGTAATAAAATTTGCCCATAAATGTAATAAACTGAACAACCATAAATGTAATAAGGCTTAACCAT
>Ga0126337_10003409_pt1 | contig 10392 bp, 6 predicted proteins | sample DipCmetagenome_FD_92527 | JGI IMG/M metagenome (GOLD analysis project Ga0126337, IMG submission 92527) | Coral microbial communities from La Bocana,Puerto Morelos, Mexico - Diploria C A metagenome | ecosystem: Host-associated > Invertebrates > Cnidaria > Coral | place: La Bocana,Puerto Morelos... | reverse complement strand
TGAAGGAGACATTTGTGGTCAACAAGGTCAAAAGCCTTTTTTAAGTCAATAAAGGCAGCGCCAGTCAACTGTTGTTTGTCCATGTGTTCTAATATATGATCAACCAAGTGGACAACCGCGGTTGGTATGGTGGTGGTATGAATTTATTAAAAAGTCTGAGAATTTTGTTAAGTTCTACATTAACACTTCAAGACAATTTAATGTATTTTATTTATTTTTTATTTATTTGTTTATTTGCTTAGTTCATCTGTTCCTTTGCTCATTTCTTTATTTCATCCATCTATCTGTTCCTTCGTTCCTATGTTTTTTCCTGCCTTTCTTCCTTCCTTGCTTCTGATAAAATAAGACCTTTCACCTGTTTTCTTGGCAATTTACAGAGAACATAATTGAAGGGCTCATTGATAATATAATGACCTGTGTGTGCATAATTTTTGTGAAATAAGTGGTTAAAACAAAGCTAAAAATTTCTAGACAAATAATTACCTTGTGTCTATATTCAGATACGCTGCAGTAGTCATTAATTCTTGTGAATAATTCAGGATCAGATCATGTGAAATCTCTACCTTTTTTAAAAGTTTGTGAAATGCGAGATTTCCAAACTTCCATACATGTGTGATCAAAATTTGATGCATAGATCCAAAACCTTAGTTTCAGCAGTACAATGATTTTCTTATGAAACCTTTAGAGTTTAATCCATAATTAGGTTTTTTTCTTGTGTGTTGTTTAACTGATGGATTGATTGGTTTGCGACCGATTTTAACAACAGGAAGAAGAGGAAAGAGAAGCAAGAACAAGGGAACAAGTGGAGGAAGGAGAATTACTGGTAGAAAAGTAAGTATAACATAGAAGATTCATTATTAAGAAATTTAAATTCTTTTTGAAAAAAGGTGCTATGATGTTGCAAGACAAAAATTGGGATCTAAAAGCAGGTAGTCTCTTTTGCTGTTAAATGGTTAGAAATCCATTTTTTTAGGAAAGCATTTTACAGCTGTAAATGAGATGGAGAAGGTGTTTGTTCACATGACAAGTGTTTTTGTGTGCCTTGTAGCTGCATTGAGTCCATATTTGTAGATTTGTTTCAGTTCAAGGAAATGAATGCAATGTTTTGATGTTTACCACATATGTGGGTGGTAGCCATCATGCAATTAGAATTTTGTAAGCAATAGCTTATGGTGCATAAAACAGGCTGCATTTTAAGATACTTAAGCATATTTCTGGCTGTTATGTTGTATTTGTATTCTAGATACATTTAAGCTATGATCATGGGAGTAGCAACTAAGATTTTTTCTTACTATATATGGTGAATCTTTTTCATTTTATAGTATTTTGGTAATTTGCATAATCCTTGCTGGGCTCATTCAGATTTGTTTACTCTATTAATCACATGGATAAAAAAAGCCACACGTAGTCAGGTTTAAAAAGATACAACCTACTGCATGGTCTTCAATTTTGTTGACTTAGAAATAGACAAAATATCTGGTGGGATACTGTTATTATTCATTTACACCAGTATTCGTTTTGAATGTGTTATTTCAATTACTGTATATTTTTTAGGCATCTTAGTTGCTATGGTTTTTACCTAATAATATTTTCATCAGTGGCTCACATTATCCTATGAACATGAAAATGTATGACTTTTGATAATTAATTAGGAAGATAACATGTCTTTATTTGGCAATAATATTTCAGGTTTCATTTTGAAATCTGGTTATTAATATTCCATATCTTTTTCGTGGTTTAAAAATGATTGATATAATTTTAAGACTGATTTGAACTTCACTTTTGATTTGCAGATGAAGTACATAAGTCATATACTATTAAAAATTGAAAGAAAGATGACATCTTAAAATGTTGCTCAAAGCAAATTTCAGATGTACCTGTCTGAGATGAAACTAAAAATTAATCTTAAATATCTATGATTGATCAATGTAGAAAGACTCCTTACAATATAAGAAAATGTGAGGAAAAAGGTTATAAAGAATGTCAAAAATATGAAAAAAATATTAACATTTTTCTTAACGTGACACCACATTGTTAGAACAGAAAATGAAAGTGTCAAAATCAAGCTTGAATGTATCATTTGCATTTCAGACCTGGCTGACATTGTCATCAAAGGAATAACACACTTGGTTTACACCAAGTCTAGACAAGCTAATAATTCAGTTACCATTTACATATACTTCATTTCATTCTATTTCTAACAGCTATCGCTTAAACCTCGAAATGGAAGAGAATACATGCTTACGTAAAAACATTAGAAGAGGAATTGAATGTGATGTTATAACGTGAGTTTGACTCCGTGATTGAATAGCTCAGTGTACTTTATTTCAAATGTTTATTTCAAGAATATAATTTTATAGGTGATTTTAAGTGTGTTTTTGAATGTGCATGTTTGTGGAAATGTTTAGTGCTGCTTGTGTGGTTAAAAACAAGAAATGTCCCTTTTGTACTCTTATGTTTTTATATTGAGAATTAATTTAGGTACATTTATTGGGCCAACTTGTCAAAAAGCTTGAAGGGGTTTATTGATGATAAACAGCATCTCATTTAGGAGCCTGGAAAAATTCCAGCATTGAACATGTGAATCATTCTGTTACTGGTGAAAACTTGTTTTAGGAGAGAACACTACTTGTATGTCATATTACTGAAAGTGCCTTTGCTTTTCAGGCCAATTTTTGTCAGTAGCTACATGTAGGTGTTGTTGTTAACCTTTTACACCCCAAAATTGACTTATAGATTTTACTCTGCCTAATGCCAGACGATTTCACTCATCAAGGCCAGACCCCTTGGCGGTTAAAGGGTTAATTAAGGAGTTACTTGACTAACTTGACTGGCATTGATCACGAAGATTGCATTGATGGCATTGATTACTTTTTTTTACCCTGGCAAGTTCCAAACTCAATAAAAGATAAATTCTTGGTAATTCATGTACTACATTATGATTTGTGTTTCATCTTAAAATTTGATTGATAATGCTTGTACATGAACTGTACATAAGAATTCATTTAATTGGCATTGGTACTGTTTTTGTATTCAGCATTCAAAGAGCGTGGCGCCAACACAAGAAACAGTCACAGGACCAGTTATCTGTTGGACAGCGAGGAACAAGCTCATATAACATGTCAAATTTTGATTCGGGTTTACAACCAAACTACTCTACCACAGAGGATGGCAGCTTTCATATACGAACCAACCCTTTCATGGGAAATAATGAGTGTGCTTTTTACTGCGATGATGACAGTCTTTCTGATGATTTTAATGACAGCCTTGAGCAAGTAACAGAGGAGAATTTTAGAAATACTCAAGAGCATGGACCACGTAGACATGGTTACGATAGTAATGAAATCACTGAAGGTGGCACTTTTAATGATGAACTTCCAGGCATAGATTCTGTTAGCTCACCTGCAGAGTTGCCATCACCAACTACTGACTGGGAGTCAATTGAATCATGTCTCACTTCAGAGGGTGAAACACAAGATCTAGAAAGCAGCGAGCTTGTGGACACTACAAATGAAAGATTAAAACATTTTTCTTTAAAGCCTAAGGATTTGCAAATTTGTTTTGTTGATGATACATTGCTTAGCGATGTTGAAGGAGACGAGGATGGCTGTGACATAAAAGAGTATATTATTGATAAGCAAGATGTTTCTGACGATGAGAAACGGGACTCAGGTTGTGTTGCAGGGGATGAGGAAATGTCTGAGTCTTTTAGTATTAAAACAGTTAGACCAGAAACTCTAGAAAATCATGAAATTTCTCAAGAGGAAACCAAGAAAGTTTTATTAGAACTGAGTCAACAGGACAGCGAGGAGGAAGAAAAACAGGAGAGCTATTCCACTGTAATGCTGGGCTGGACGGAGGAGAGGTTACTAGAACTGACTGTAGATGAACTCAAAGCACTTCAAAAGAACATGGCACAGTTGATTGAAGGTAAGATAAATAATGTAAAATGAATCAATGAGCGTTAATACAGAGTATTTTTAACTTATAACAAAATGATCACTGCACACAACTGTACAGTTGAAATGAATCTATTAATTTTATCAGTTTTCTTCTTGTTGATACCCTGTTTAACTTATGCTAAATTTTGAAAAAGGATGGAGCAAATGTTGTTCCAACTGAATGAGAGGATGATATAGAATTTTTAGAATTTTTAGTAAGTGCTTCTTCAAAAGAACACAAAAAACATTTTTGAGCCTACATATTTGTAAGGGAACTTGTCAGAAGATTGTACGAGAAACATCAGAAAAAATAAATTGGGGTTGTAAAGGAATAATTATGTTACTTAACATGTTTGTTGTGAATTATTCACAGCTCAAAATGAAGTGCTGGTCACAGAGTTAATGAACAGAGATAGTCTCCATCTCAAACAAGATTCCCTTCTCATGGATGTTGAGGATGCATCAAAGTAAGCTATTTCTTTATTGTTTAAAATTTGTCTTGATTTTTGATAACCGTGTCAATTTAGAAACCACAACAAGCCTGCAACTTTTCCACTGAATCAGGCTTTTTCAATCATCAGTCTCAGACAACCTGTTTATGCATGGGACTTGCTTACATCAGCTACAATAGGCCTTCCTGGAAAGTAGATGAGCTGTTTTTTGCCCAAAAGGTCACTCTTTAGACCCACCCCGCCCCCTTTGGGTGGTGATATGATATAAACCCTCAGAATTTAACAGCACCAGGGATGCTTTTATACCCCAGTTTTGCAGGGGTTAGGCTAAAAAGGTTTGCCAGCATTTTTGACTACATGTACGTTTTCATAAATCCAGACATGTATTAACTAGAAATTCTAAGCAGTGATCCAATACATGTTATGGTTCTGATTGTATTTCATGTGGCTTTGAATTGAGCTGTGTAGCACTATTCTAACAATACTTACCATTTTGCTTCATACCATTAAATCTAATATAAAATCAAAAGCTAACATCCTGCTACAGTGGAACCTCCCATAAACAACCACCCAAAATGTCAAGCCTTGGTGGTCCCTTATGACCATTTGGGTTAAAATTTTGCCTCATTAGCACAAGTTAGCTGCAGAGACCTACCTCATGTTTTAAATATTTTATTCAAAAACTTCAGGTACTAACTCAATTACGGGAGGTTAAAAACAAAAGAAAATTTTAGCTCTAAAAGTGGTCGTAGTCACCTGAGAGAGGTGGTTACTTACAAGAGGTTCCAAATATAGTGATTTTAATTGGAAAACTGTTTTTAAAAATCTGGTCACCAAGAGAGGTGGTTACTTACAAGAGGTTCCAAATATAGTGATTTTAATTGGAAAACTGTTTTTAAAAATCTGGTCGCCGAGAGAGGTGGTCACTTACAAGAGGTGGTTGTAAGTGGAGGTTTGACTGTACTTTTCAATAAAGGTTACTTTTAAAAAAAAATTAACATTACTTAGTAATTGTGGCTCAAGATTTGTTTGTATCTTAAAACACAATACTGCTACTTTCATCTCGTTTGTTTTCAAAGTTTTTTGTGTTTTGTTATTTATGTTTTAATACTTACAATCCTCTTTTCAGTCCAAACTGATGAACATGTATGCTTGTACATGTATCTTGTTGAGGCTTCATCAAGGCACAACTGAATATAACTGTGATGGCTAAAGATCAGTTGTATGAATGATGCAGTAGTAATAATCAATTTTTACTTTATTATTGATGACAAAATCTGTCAGCTTTTCATAAAATACCAACTAATCTTAACAAGGTGTCCTGAAGGAATGGAAGAAACTATAAAAAATAATATTGTCTTTTTTTCATTTTTTGTCACAATGGTTTTGTAAGGCATCAAAAAAATCAATGTTGATCTTTAGTTATCTTTTCAGTTGTATTAATATATCTGCCAACTGAGTGATGTTCATCATTTAATGTGTTGAAAGTCATACATGTAATGTTCAGTTTGTTCACATAACGTTATTAACTTATTAACAGTTAAAGCTCAGATCAAAAGATTTCTCTTCAAAATTTTGTCATTTTCAAAGGAGGGTCCTAATTGACTTTCAAAGACTTGTTTTGTATAAAAGATCAATTAAAATGGTTGCCCTGTAAGTGTCTTGACCGTTTTGATTAAATCTGTCACTCACTTAAAGAACTTTGTTTCATTGCTTTTAGGAGATGCTTTATTAAGTGATTGCATAATAAAGTTAATTAAAAAGTTTTCTAATAATATCTTCCCCTCAAGTTTATTTCTTAAGTTTTTAAATTTTTAACTGTGTCAATTAATGGATCTAAAGTGTCTCCTCAAACAGAGATCCCAATCTGATATTAAGTTTAATCTTCTTATGTTAATTCTTGATTAATGCAAATTGTTAATTTCCATTTGACAAACGTTACCTGAATATGTGAATAGAGAGTAAACAAAGTTACTTGGAAAAATCATATCTCATAAATCTAATCTAAATAAATGATGTGTAGCAGTTGTGTCTTTTGGTTTTCTGTGTGTGTGATTATATTCTCACCTGTTGTCTTAACATCACTTGCACTGTCAGAAAACTGAATCGTCTCCGTCAAGGCAAGGCTACCTGAATCTGACAGTCTTGGAGTCCAGCTGTTGTCTGCAGTATGCTGCAGTAACTCAGATTCCATGAACAAGATCAATTGGTCTTTGTTTACTTGTTTGTTTCATTGTTTTGTTGTTTATTTTGCACAGACTTGCACAAGCACAATATCAGAAGACACAGAAAGGCAGAAAGAGATAGTCATCACTGCACTTGTATTTGCACACAAAATGTTATTTTTGTTTAATTGTAACTTTGTTTTACTTTTAGAGTAGTTAGATCAGAGATTGGTTTCAATCACAGAGTGCAAATGATTGTATTTGTTATTAAGTCTAAGTGAAGGAAAATGTTTCCCATGTTTTTAATCTTCTCTTTCAAACGTTTTAAGGCAGAGACTTGGATGCCATTTTTCCAGAAGAACATTTTTTGTTTTAGAAATCTTTTAGTCTTCTGATCCGTTTTTTCAAAGCATTAACGAAACCTGACAAAATTAACTCCATTTTTGTTAGGTTGGGCAAGTTTCAATGTTGCTCTGATTTACCATTGTCTGCAGTAATGTTGCATTCAGATACAATCAATTTGCACCCATTTAATTAATATTACTAATAGATTTGAAAATAAGTTTATTTTTTTATGTGAAAGTTAGGGAGATGTAGGTTCCAAATTTGCACATAATAAATACATAATTAGTTCTAAAGCAATAATACTATAATAAATAATTGAAACCATTTTTACTTCACCTGTGTTTGGTACTACAGTAAGGCTGTTCACCTTGTTGGCAGGAAGTAAGCAAAGGAACATTTTGTAGCTCTTTTTGTTGATATTGACCTCCTTATTCAAAGATTCAGTTAGTTAATGTGACGCCTTTATCTCACTTTCCCTCCTTGCTTGCACGGATGTTTTCAGTAATTTTGGCAACAGAAGTAATACTCTGTTACCACTTCCCCTATAATTCTTTGGTAACGTTGAGGATTCACAGGAGGTTGTTTCGTTTCATTTTCAGTTACAGGTCGGTAATAATGGTTACAACACTGAAGTATTATTTCTATTTAGTTGATATCTATGATGTCAAAAGATTAATTAGGTTGTATTGGTTCATAAGATGTAACACATAAGCTATAGTATTTAAGATACAATTTCAATTAGCATTTAAGGCAAACAGAACTTGTGATTCAAATACTTTAAGAGCTCTGTTTAAAAATGAGAACTGGAACAGCTTTAACCTTAAGTGAACAAATTTGGTAAATTTGAAATCACTTTATTGTTAAATTGAGAAAACGTTTCAGGAACGAAATTATTAATATATGCAGAGGATAATCAATGGAACTTATACGTCAGATCTAATCTGTTTCTTTGTGAATTTTTAGCATAAATAATATTATGACAAAAGGCTTGCAAAATGGCAACCATTGACATTTTCCTTGGTTTTTATTCCATGCTTATAATGATCCATATTTATGTGGCACCGGCAGTCTAATAATAGATTAACAGCTGACTTTCCTTGCTTATCCTCTCAATTATCTTCTAAGCCAATTTGACAGAGCTTGGAGCTTTTATGAGCAAAGAACTTTTTTTCTCGAACAAAAACAACAACTTCTGCTTAGACTGTCAGTCATTTAGGGAGATTGTAAACTTCTGACACTTGCTTTGTTGCTCCGTCACAGTGATGTTTGTCATGTGATTGGATATTTCAATGAAAAGTACATTTCAGAGTAGTTGAGTTGCCCGGTCGTTTATCATAGTGACTTCTAGTCCCCTCCCCCTGCTCTACTAGAGAAGAGCTGTCAAACATTTAATAATGTAAGCTTGGTACTGACCTCAAACCCTGACGCGTCTCGTTCGAGTGCAGAATTGGATGAATGAATGAATGAATGAATGAATGAATGAATGAATGAATGGAGTCTGACTGATAGGAATAAACACAGTCGACACCCTTTAAACAGCGAGAACCTACGTGTACCCTAACCAAAAGTTCACGCTAAAAGGGGAGAGCTGACTTACCCTTAGGGTTAGGAGCATGCCTTACTATGCACAATGTTCAGTTTGCTAGCACTGGAGATTATTTTTGTATTGTAATTTAATTAGAATGCCGTTCAGGAGATATTAAAAATGATACTAGCGTCAAGTGTACATATGAAGAAAAATCGAAATAGATGTAGCAATAAAATTCTGGAAGCGTGATAACGCCGTTGTTGTGTTCATTGTGTCTTGTTAAATGCAAATTATTGCATCTGCAGTAGCCTATACAAAAGCAACTTATCAAAGCCAGGATTTCTAAGGGGTGTGGCTGGTGTCTTGGGGTTGCAGAATCAATTGGGCCGCCTTACCTTAAAATGTTGTAATTTGAGAACTGGAGCCTTATTGAAAACTGTGTGACCAAACACACTAACACTGTCACTAAGTACAAGTTACAATGAGGTGCCTGACCAGATCGTTTGCCTTTATTTCCTTCATATTCAAAAGCTTTTTCATTTTTTTATGTTTGGATTCTCCAAAACGGGGGTGGCTAGCCACCCAACTTGAACTTGAACTCCACTTTATTTTGTACTTACATTTGAAATGATAATATTAATATAAAAAAAAAAAGAAAAAAAGAAACATATATAACTAAAGGTGGCAATGATAAATAGTTTGTGCAGGGAGGCTAATAGAACCGCGAGGTTATCGAGTTAGCCTCTGTAAGTAGTGTAATTGTTAATAACTAAATAAAAAAAATCGAGTTGGTCTCCATCTCGTTTGAGTGAATATAAAAAACCCTCGAGTAGGGCCGAGCCAGAAAAAGGTTGTTAGTGAGATTGACTGAGGCAAGTGTTTCGATTTCGACATAACGGTCACGGCTCTGACGAGATATAACTAAACCTTGGAAACCTTCTTCCTACATTTTCCCACTTTACTCCACGATTTTCCAAACTGTCGGTTGAATATTTATTATTAGCTCAGTCTGTCTCACTGTGTTTGTACCTTAATTTCCCTTGACCTGACTTTTGCACGTAAAAGGCAGGGGAATAGCTCGAAAACCGCAAGGTTTATTTATACCCTGGCACGACTTTAAACAAATCTATTTCCCAAGTAATTGAAGTTTTTGTAATTTTCTACGCAAATGTGTTTTAAGAGTTTAGAGCAAATATGGCATCGCTTTTGTGCTTATTTTGTTTGTATTTTGGACATGAAACATCCAGAAATTTTGGTATACTGTTAGAAATTACCCGGTGTTACATCTAGTGTTACACGTTGTCGCGCGGACATTGATTCAGATTGTTCCTGGAGTTTCAGATTTAGAACTTGATACGGTCACTAGGGTGGTATGTACTAAAACCCGAAACAACGAAACGAAACAAGCGAAACGAAACAAGCAAAACGAAACCACCGACAAAAGCGAAACGAAACCACCGAAACAAGTAAAAAATGCATAAAAAATAACTAAAGAAAATAAAAAAAAACATCCTTGATCTCTGGCACGTTACTATTGAAGCCTGATTACAAGATAACTGTTAATTATGAGTTGTTCCTAAGAAGATAAAAGATCGTTGAGTTTGACTGTCAATTGAAGTTTTTTTTCATTCCTCACTCCCATGAACTAACCTCTGCCGAGTGAACCCTAAAAAGCTGATCCCCCCTCCTCCCTTATTACTATACAGTTTAAAGTAGGCTTAGGAGAAAAGCAGCGATGCTGACTGAGATGTTATCAATGAATACTTCTTTTCATAACTTTTCTATCATTTCCTTTTCCCATCTGCTTTGGCCAGCGTTCCACTAGTCTTTAGGGACCGGTCATAAATTAGAAGGGGGGAGGGCTGGTGCAAACATGGGGAGGGCCACTGATTTTCATGCAAGCTCAAAAGGGAGGGCCAAACAATTTGGTGCACGTCATTTAGTGGGGGTCATTATTCTTT
>Ga0126337_10003408_pt1 | contig 10394 bp, 5 predicted proteins | sample DipCmetagenome_FD_92527 | JGI IMG/M metagenome (GOLD analysis project Ga0126337, IMG submission 92527) | Coral microbial communities from La Bocana,Puerto Morelos, Mexico - Diploria C A metagenome | ecosystem: Host-associated > Invertebrates > Cnidaria > Coral | place: La Bocana,Puerto Morelos... | reverse complement strand
CCCCCCCCCCCCCCCCCACAAGCGTTACTGTTTGTACGTGAACGACTTATGCCCTTCTTCCGTCCCTTTAGATGCCACTGTGTAAGTTCTTGTTAAGTAACTCATTGGTTTCATCATTCTCCTGTCTAAATCTTGTGATAATTAAGTTAAGTTAAGCCAATTTGTTTAAAAAAGTTCCTTTAAGCTGTGTTATATTGTAGCTAAACTCTCTATCACTGAGACCTTATTCATGCGTGGATAGCGGTAAACAAACAGGCCTGATGAAATTAAACTGTATTTGTTATTGATAGTGAGTTCTGCTATATCATACCTTAAGAAAGGCGTTGTTTGAGAACCTCTGTCACTTTTGACCAATATGTTTCTTTTGGCGACTCCCTTGTTACAGACGTGAGTAGTAAATGAACGCACGCGAGGTCAGTTAAGGAACAAAGGACAATGGGTGTATAAAACTATTTCAAAAATGCTGCCTCAACGGCTGGTCAACAAACTTGTCAACGAATTTCGTTAATCTCTTGACGGAATTGCGGTTGAGTTCATTAATTTAAGTGTTTGCCATAATTACAAGCAGCCTTACAGATCAAGAAAAAGTCCATGAATGACTTTCCTGTTGAACTTTAAGACAGTTGAAGAACGCGCATCTGGGATTAACCTAAGATTAAAACTAAATACGTAATTAGGTACAAAATATAGCTATGAATAATAAAAGAAGGATGCACAAAATAAGCGCTATTTTGCATGTTCTTAGCGGCCTCATCGCACAATAGGTCACCAGGCCTTTCCAGGTGTGGCGGGAGATACAGAAAGCCTGGGTCGAGATCTCAGAATGACGCCATTATGTTAACTTACATTCGTTCGTTTTGCTGGACTAAAGAACAAACTTGGTTATTCAGAAAACGAACGAAAATAATGAAAATAATAAGTAAAATAAGTGGAAGCGTAAAAGCAATCACTCACTGCGTCTCTAATAGTTAAAAGTAAGTCTTTCACAAGTCTTTCAGCAACTGCCCATCTTGTCCAGCTCTTTTCCGCGCATTCCTTTTAAATAATGCGATTAAATACGAACATTGCATGGCAAAGTTTACAAACGTATTGGAATAAAAGCATCAGTTTTGTGAACTTTACTGTACTTACAAATCAGTGCCACCTAACTTCCCTGCGAGGGGTCCACATGATAGGACCATCAGGTCAACTGCCTAATCTAAATACGGAATGAAATTTCTTGATTTTATAGTTCCTTGGATTAAGGCCAGCCTTTTCTGATTCCTTTTCGAAAGCCTTCTAAAAATAAGTGACATTTATTTTGAGACTAGGTGCACCTGGAGTGCTAAAGAAGAATCCTTGGTCGTTAATACGAGAGTTGCACGAGAGCAGAATTGTGACAAAGCCGGAAAATGCGATTATGTTACACAAAAGCTGCTCGGTACCAAAGTCCAGTGGCGACTTCAAACTTGTTTAGTGATTTTAGAAAAGTTCTGGGATCAATTTATAAAACTAACCTTCAGAATTGGAATTTTGCAAAAACGTATGATTTTGATAGTGGCCGAGACCTTTTTTAACTTGCTCGGAATTTCAAGACCTTCCTTTTATAATGCATCTAGGTTAGTTTATGTTCTCGTTTAAGAACGCTACTCTCCCTGAAAATTTTTAGAACACATTCACAATAACTAAATCCAATTGCTACAATACAAGGCATGCAAACTCCTTTCGTCTATCATTATGTAGAACAAATATTCGACAATTCTCCGTATTCTATTAAGCCAGTTCTCAAATTTTTTAATCATTTGTCACCGGAAATTTCTGGCTCTTAAGGCTGACTGACGTCCTTTAGGAAAAAAACATATATCATCGGTAACAATTAACTCTGTCATTAAATAAGGCTTGTCATCAATTAATTCGTCATAGGTGTTTCAGTTGTGGAGGAACCTAAGCTTACAAGCCCCATGGTTTCTATTAGATTACCTCGCCTGTTTTTGCTATCCTTTAAAATATGAATTGTAGTTTTGTACCCTCATTGTAATCTTGTATATATAATTTTGTAATTTATTAATCATTGCATTGTAATTCTATTTTTGTTTGTGTGGCAAACCCAATATCAATAATAATAATAATAATAATAATAATAATAATAATAATAATAATAATGCATAGAGCTGAATTGATTACGTGTCAGGCCAAGAGTAGCAAAGCTTTCGTCATTTTTCAAATTAGTATTTCATTGACAATTTTAAGTTAGAACTGATAACTATAAATTATAGACTGACAATCGCGTCAAATATATCATCAGTCCAATTTCTTGGGAGGGTGGTGGTTTCGTTATTTGGCTTATGGAATTCAAGCACTCGATGACACCCCTATACTCAAACATTGGTCCAATACCACCCGGGGGTCTTATGCATACGCTATCAGTAATTTCCATTTTATTTATTTTACCACCAGTGCGTCTGTTTACTCATAGATGTGCACGTGACCAGTCAAAAGCGTTCGTTAAAAATCTACAGTATAAGGAAATGCTAAACCGCGCTTTAAACATCAATTTCCCGTACAAGTGAGCGGTAGTGGGTGATCGATAGCCTCGATTGTAAAACCTAGAAAGCCGAAAACGTTCGTCGTTTCACTGACAGATTATTCGTTGACTCGGACTTTGGGAGAGAAACGATAATTGGATCCAAACACAAAAGGTTGCGACTTGCAACTGAAATCCTAACTTCCCACTCTTGGCGAATTCCTCCACGCCTGCGCTATGCTTTTAACACAAATTGATGCTTTCAAATATTTCCTATTTCAAACTTCGCACGCCTAAATTGCGTTAATTTACTCAGTTCACCTTTCTCTCAGCTAGACTAGTCACGTGATCCTTCAATTTCAGATACACATTATATGACGTACTTACCCTATTATAACACAGAAGTGTTTTACACGGAGATCGCACTTTTTGAAGTGCCATGTCAAACAATTTTGTATTTCGAGACTTCTTATCTATTGTTTTGATTCCTGCTACAAAGTTTCCATCTGAAGTTTAAGACCATTAATTTCCTGATTGCAGTCTAGATGGTGTGACGCAACAAGTCGAGAAGTTCAGGAAATACATTTAAATGCAGGCGAAAATGTTTAACAACTTCGATTTGTTTTCAAAATTAAAACAAATGGAAACATTTGCCAAAGGGCTTGTTGTAAGGGTGTCATTCAAGTTGCCATAGAAACGTCCTTTATCGAGCTATCAATCTAATTGGCATTAGAGGAGTGAGTATTTTGTATAGGGATTTCTGCTCTTTTCGACTCCTTACGTGAGGTTAGCGTGTTGATCAATCAATTAAAGGATTCTTTCATCAAGTCATGCTGTGTCAAATTTGCATCCGGTTTAGAAAAGGTCTAGATGTTGCTTTAATTGAGAAAGCACGTCTTTGCTAATGATTATGAGACGGCCGTGTTAGTCAGATCTACCTAAAAGCTCGGCGCAAAAAGCTCTACCTAAAAGCTCGGCGTGATTAAAAGTACAATGTCTACATGCGCCGGTTTGACGTCAGAGAAAAGTTCTTGTCACGAGCCGAACGGGTAAATAAACAAGCTAACTCGCTAAATGAACAAATAAATGCTGTCTGAAGGTTGGAACTCTCAAATAACTAGTCATGTATCTCTTTACACAGGATTCTTGGATGTAAGAAAGATAAATCTTGATTGTAGGTTTTCAGTTTGGATCCCCGAAAACTGCTCTTGAAAATGGGCTGTTCAACTACTCAAAAACTGAGTTTTGAAATGATATATCCTTAATTTAACTCACACAAGTTGTAACTGAAACAAGACCAACAATTCAGAACAATGAGTAACTTAATGTAATACCTAACCTCTAGTCGATTGAAGAAATCTTGGCCATCAATAAACTGATGAGTTGAAACTCGAAGAGGCCCCCCTGATATTGATGTTAACTCCGCCGCGACTGGTCACCAATTGAGTGTTCTATTACAGCTATTATAGCGAAGCTTAGTATAGCTTGAAGATGATTTGGTCTCTCGATATCAAATAACGAGGCGATTCCAAAGAGGCGAAAATCTTTCGATACACTGTAGTGTTATACGTCACTTGGTTTTAGAGACCGAAACTCAACTATTTCAGTTGGACTATACAATAACTATGATTAAAAAATAAGGATAAATCGCTAACACGTACACTCCGAAAACTACTTATTTCGGCCATCTACGCAATCGGTTTTTGGCGTTTATAAAACGGTGCTCAGTTGAAAAGGAGAGTCATCACGTTTAAAAACATATTACCGAGTTGAGTACCTGGCAGCCTAGCTAATCTGATAGGCGGAGAGTGAAGAAATGTACAGAAAAATGCAATTTTTATCACTGTAACTCGCGAAAGATAGTTATCTGACCTAAACTGGACTTAAGGGCAACACTTTTCCGGGAACAGCACTGAGGAGGTAATAACTGATCGTATCAGCCCTTTGGAGGCATTACATAAGAGAAGGACTTACCTCAGTGTTTGGGACTTCTTGTTCCCGTCAGTGCGACTTGCTAATTGAAATCACAGTGGAATCTATCTCCGTAATAGCAATTGCTTGTTTTTCTTTATATGTAACCAGTAACAGTCGTCTAATAACACGGAGGGAAATCCTACTATACGCCTGGCAGTCTGGTTGATAATTACGTATCAGATCAGAAGCTCCAAAACATAACAGTCTGTCAGCCCTGTCAGACTTATACGCGACTACGTGATTAGAAGCAGGCAGAACTAAAATCTCTCTTAATTGTGGTTAGTTTTCGTTGTTGGACATTGGACAAATCCAAAAAATACCACTTAAGTGCAGATTTAGTTTCTTATTCTTTGTTGTCCGACTCAAGAAGTTCAGTGAAGAGCGGCGAACGAAGGTCATCTTTTTTTTGGAGATGTACAACTTTCTCTATTTATCGTTTTATTCATACAATTATGTCAGTTCTCAGTAGCACTCAGATTAGCCTTCAGTGTGCAGAATATTAATGAAACTGGTTGTGTTTCAGTAATAGTTTTCAAAGCAGCAGTTATTTCCGAGAAAAGTAGCCGAAACATTCGTGTTCTGGCAATCTTCAACAATCATGAATTTATTTTCAAACTTGGTTGTCAGATAAGGGCCTAAGCAGGTCTGAGCTGCTTAATAAGTTGTCACAAAGCCAAAGGAAGATTTAAGTTTCACTGCAAAATTGGCCCATTTGCCGCCTTGTTTACGTCAATTTAAAGGCCCGTTTACATACAACAAAAGGTTCCAGCAAGGTCTTTTCCACCTAAGTTTAAACATCATTCCCAGGACGCTTTTATTAGATTTTGAACGCGCTTTCTCTAAGCCACTGTGTGACGTTGCTTATGACAACCTAGTCTGTTTCTTTTATGGCATCAGCAGAGTTCTCCTTAGTCGATTCAAGTCCTTTCTGATGGTACAGGAGCAGAATCCATACTTAGTGGATTATATACAATTTCAAATAAAGAAAATCTCTTCCAGTTAAGTTCGTCCGTTCGTACACGTTTCTAGAATTAAACATGTCGTCTTTTTCCTAATTAAATGCCGCGGATTCCGAAAAACCACGTGCTCTGCGCGTGCAAGGCGGAGTTGTAATTAAGCCCCAAGGCATTTCTGCAAGGTTAATAATTTTCAATTATTATACCAAAATAAGGCTTCCAAAAATAATGAACAATAACTGTGCCTGGTCTCAAATCAACTGCAGAAGTTGACAAATTAAGCGAGTGCAAGGTTGAATGATATTTGCCGGGGACTCGAGAAACATGTTGACGTCAACTCAACTTCATTTTTTGTTCCTTCCGGAATAAAAGGTTTAAGACCAAAGCCGCAAGAGTGACCTTGTGTAGAAGAAGAAGTTTTGAAGATTTTCTGATTGTCTTAGTGAGTCTTAAACATGTCAGCAGATACACTGGATGGAGTGAGCAAAGTTGGTGGTATATGTGACAGGACTGCAAGCTGAACAACTCGGAAAAAATCACTGAATGAAAAACATTGCAAGGAGTGCAATAACTGAAGCATTCTGAGGAATTTCTTGAATTCATTTATTTTCAAATTGGACGGATTGCACTCGAATTTAATACAAGAGCTGCCCAACACACCTGCGAGTTTGAGCACGCATCCAACAGTAGAATCTCAAAGAAATAATTACACGCGCCTGAGAGTTTGGTCAGACACTAATTATAATCCATGCGAGTTCTTTAACTCTATTTTGGCAAACATAAAGGGTTATTAAAATTGTTTTCCTTTTGTTTGAAAAACGTAGGCGTATGAATAAGCCAATAATCCTGTTGTCAGACCCTCAAATTACGTTTCGGATTGAAGAAATACAAAAATAAATCTCCGTATGGGTTTCCGACAGTGATGTCATTATCTGATAGAGTAAGAAGGCAGAAAACACGCGCGGAACACAGAATGGTCGAGAAGGGAGGAGAGGCTGAGGAGAAGGAAATTAATATTTTAAAGGTAATTTTACCTTGCACTGTAAATATCGCCTTGCAAAGCCCGATTTACGTACAGCGCAAACATAAGCGCGATAGACAAAACAAGGAAATCTATAATCTTTGTTTCTCTTGTGCTTTCATTTACGTCGCCCGTGTAAATTGGCGACCACAAGCAAGTCTTTATCAAGTCTTTGCCTTGCGACACGGCTAGCTAAAACATACGATGAGACGAGAAGTACGAGAAGAGACGAGTCTTTGTAACCTGTTTGTATTATTGCACATAACCTAGCTGAAAACAGCAATCAGTTCTTTGTACTCTCTACCATTTTAATTCGGCTCCGATTTACATGTAAATTCTTAAAAAAAATTTAACAGATGTTCAAATGAACGAGAGGAAACAATCGATGTAAGTATCAGGAGGTTGAGGTAATGATTGGAGAGTATGTTTTCTGATAAAACTATGTTTACGTGAAATGATTTTGTCGAATCGTACAAATTTATGAATTGCACTTAGTCTTTAAATCTTGCTCCTTTTCTATATAGACTTTTACTCTAATTGGACATTTTATGCACATTTCCTTGTAACTGCACCCAGAGCGTAAGAATGGCGCTATATAAATATAAATAAAGTTAATAATAACAATAATAATAATAATAATAATAATATTAATAATAATAATAATATTAATAATAATAATGAAAACTTTATTTTTAACACGTTAAAAAAGGTGCTATCAAAATTAATAAAAATTGATAAAACAATGAAAAATCAATAATAAGTAACGTTCAGTTCAGTCCAGCTGATTCTTTGTCAATTTCTAGGTCCCTCTCTTTATCATCTGCGCTTCTTCTCCTCTTTGCCCTTGAACCTCTAACGCAGAGCAAAGCACTCCGTAGGATTGCAAAAGATACTTCAGCTCTTATCCAAGAGATTGTTGTGGAATAGGTCTCCTGCTTTTTGGTGGCGATGAGTTCTCCTAGTCGAATGGTAACGCAGGCATAATAATAATCGAAATATTGTGTTTATAGAAAACTTCTGTAACGTTTCATGCTTGAGTAAAACCCTAAACAAGTTCTTACGTTGGCACGTAGGCTCCGTGTAAGTGTAATTAAACACCACAGGATACTTGACGTTTTACACTTGTCCTTAGCGTTTTGCGGTGACTTTCACTGTGGGAGTCTTGATCATAGCCCCAATATCTTCACGTCCGCATCCAGTAGACTTCCAGCACAACATGACTCGGCAGGCATAACTAGCCTGAACGGTTAAGTCAGTCAGTCGGTCCGCTGAGTTGAGAGAAAACCAATTACAAGAATTTTCCTTTTATTTTTAAGAGATTGGTAACCCTGGAGGACTAGTGGGAAGAGATTAACGCTTCATATAAACATACTTGTAAGTTGAAATTAAGGCCCCTGACTGAGCAAGGTAACCTTTAATTTTGCATGATCCGAGGAGCTTTGTGCGTTGTTTTTATTGCGCTGGAGTAAGATTAAATTTCAAAGAGGAAGTAGAGAATATGCCAAAACAGGACGGGTACATTTAGTTCCTTGCTATTGTTCTAGAAACTGAAATGATAAATTCACACGATGAAAACTCAATAGAGTAGCTAAACTTTATTTTAATCGCGTTACGAATATCGCTTCCAGAGTCTAAATTTAATTTGACTGTGTTTAATCATTCTCCAGAAGGTCCTTGAGTAATTTAACGCTGAAAGACATCTTCGGTCTGAAATAAGCTTAAATTATAGAAGTTTCTATTTCAGATACAGCCCTCTCTCTGTCACGTAGCGTTGAACCACAGAGACGGAGGAATTGCATGGATCAACCAACCTCGCGGCTATTTCCGAGTACCTTGTGTCTGTTTCAAAACGAATCCTTGTGCAAAATCTTTCATTTGGAAACGAGTTTCATTTGCATGGAAATGAACCTCTTGGCAGAACAGATTTTCATATGAATGGTTTCACACGTAGACTCGTTTTGACACAGATGCAAAAGCCTAATCAGAAATGGCCTATTCTCCTGAGAATAAAGATGGCGACTGGTACATTTACCCGTAATTATTAGTGCTTGAAACATTAAAGAACGCTCCTAAAAACGTACAGAAAAGTATTAAAATCTTCAAACCCAGCAGACACAATGTCGTAAGCACGGGAACAAATATTGAAAGAAATGGCTTTCGTTGTACTTTATAGACTGTGTAAGGTTTGCTTAGAATTGTGGGAGTAAAATGTACAGCCACCATCGTTTTCCCTTCGGAGGTTTGAAGTAAGCGTTTGTAAGACGCGGGCACATTTCAAAATTAGCTTATTTAACTGGTGTTTCCGGTGTTTCCTGGTTTATTTTTAACGATTTTAATTTACAAGAGGCCTTTAAACGACTCTCAACACTGTGACGAATTCAAGGCTAGTGACTTCACCATGACAAATTGTTTTTTAATTATAAAAATCTTTCTTGGATTAGATCTCTTAGTGTGCTGTTTTGTTTTTTTTTTTTACAGAATTCATTAAAAGTCTACTAACGAATTATTTTAAATGCTGTACCTCAGACACTTAGACACTTTTTTCTATCAACAATAAACGTTTCACCTATCGAAATATAACTTGAGCATTAATTTAAAATTTGTCTGCAATTTGCTAATTAGTTGTTGTATAAATGTTTTTTTCCCTAAAAGTCATAAAAAGGTACTTTGATGTAAAACATATTAATATCGTATTTTTTTACCAGTATTTTTGTACTCTGTATTTTGCTGTGTATTTCCTTTTATAAATATTAAAACACATCGCTACAAATTGATATTGTTCCGCTAATCTCCAGTTAAACCAAACCCGCTTGAAAAGTTTGTAGAATGTTGAGTAGCTGTCACTCAGAAGTGACCTGAATCGCAGCAACGATTCAACTCTGATGAAATTCGAGGCATTTGAAAATGTGATAGTATTTCTCTCGTGTTTGTATGGCAAGAAAAAACATCACAAAAGAAGAGAGAATTTCATCACATTTCCAGACAGAGAGAAGAAAGTTGAAAACATAACCGAAAGCAGAGTATTCAACTCTGGTGAAATTTGAGGCATTTGAAAATGTCTCTCGTGCTTGTAAAACTTCGCGTTACCTTGGTTACGTTCTACCAACTAAGTCAAGAAGAATCACACAATAACTCCGGTCAACAAACTGCAAACACGGCAGCCAAACGTTTGGATGGTTTCAATGTAAACTTTTTGTCCTTAGCATTCGGATCATGACTGGGACAAATCTGTGTCTTGACTGTTGATCGAAAGAATCTCTGCCATTACCGGTATTCTTGGTTCTCTCGGAATATCAACTGGCACCAGCAGGTCTTCAAAAGGCGTGTTCCAGGACTGTTGTTTTCCACTTCCGAGAAGTAGAAAAGTAATCCAGCCAACTACGTACAGACCGGAAGATATGTAAAATACTTTCTGCCACTGGCCCCTGGTTGGCTGAAAACGAAAAACAAGAAAATCGGATAAGGATGCAAAAACCATGTTCAGTGGAAACTGGGACTAGTTTCTCTTCAGTTTGGTTCCAGTCCTTTTGTCAAAGGTTGCTACATATCTGACAAGACTGGGTAGGATCTCATCCCCAGGGAGAACGTTTGACTAAGATTGAGCAGGAAAATGGGAACTGGGTCTAGCTACTTGCACGCTAGTTTCCGGTATTCTCACGAACTGTTAAACACCATTTGACAAGACCAAAGGCTTTGTAGTTAAACCTTTTTAACAGTGTGGATTACGCTCGCTTTATGGAGTTAGGTTACAATTTTGTTCGTTTTTGTTTAGCCTAGTATATTACGTAACCCCAAACGTGAGTGGTTGAGTAAAGAATAAAGGGTGAAAGTTTCTAAAGAAACTGTGGTGCTGCGTCGGTGGGGGTAACAAGGTAATTTGGTTATATCAACTAAGTTGAAAATGTACATTGGCCACCGTAACGAGTTATAAAGCTGACGT
>Ga0126337_10003406_pt1 | contig 10394 bp, 8 predicted proteins | sample DipCmetagenome_FD_92527 | JGI IMG/M metagenome (GOLD analysis project Ga0126337, IMG submission 92527) | Coral microbial communities from La Bocana,Puerto Morelos, Mexico - Diploria C A metagenome | ecosystem: Host-associated > Invertebrates > Cnidaria > Coral | place: La Bocana,Puerto Morelos... | reverse complement strand
CCCTGTAAAAACATTTTTTTTTTTGAGGCTTCCCAGCGAGGAGGGGCGCCAAATAAAGTGTGTGCCCCCCCCCCCCCCCCCCCCCCGGGTAATCGGATTATGTGGCACCCAGCATAAATTTGCTCGCAGGACCAAAATGAACTTGTGTCCTAAATTTTATGCTTTCTTCCAGTCGGTAAAGATGTTTTCCCTAAGCCACCTCATTATAACTCATCCCCCCACCGTGATGCAAAGGAAGGGTTTTCGTTCTCTGAAGGCACAGAGAAATGAATTTATATTGAAAAGATTGCCCTGAGCTTGGTATACAAAATGATACAAAATAATGTGGGTCATATGACCCGCATCTTGGATCCGCTATCTTGCATTTTACTATTTTCTTAAAAACGCAAGAAATAACAGAAATACAAAATAAAGTCAGAAAGCCTATAAAAAGTGCAAATTGGTGAATAGGTGGAATAGGATAAATAAAACTAAAAAAAAGTACAGAATTATGTCAAAAAGATGATTTTTGGCCAAGCCTACATGAAATTTGGCACAGAAATGTCAAAAATAATGGACACAGAATTTACATATCAAAATTTCCGGGAAGGATGAATAACTAGCTACTGTTTTCATCCCCCTCGTGTAACTCGTTTTTCCAAAACTTGAAAAAAATTGTACTGGGAGGATGGCATCCACCCTCCCCTGCACACACACACACCCCACACCCTAGACTAGAATTTAATATATTATAGCAAATAATTACCTTTAATGTAACAAAATTTATCTGCCAAGTCTTGGCGCTGTATTAAATCATGTTGCAATGCGTCACACAATGCCTGGTAAGTCGCACCATCAGCACCTTTGTTGTGTTGCCATTCCCTTAACGCGTGGTATCCCTTTTCAGACAGTAGCGAATGAGTTTTATCTATTTCTTTTAACTTTGGATCACTGACACATAGGCGACGCCCAAGCTTTACCCAGATTTCTCCAATGTCACTACCCAACTTTTCTAATTCGTCATCTGTAGGATTGCCGTCTTTTACTAAAAGGATAAATAGTTCAGTATAAATATCTTTTTTGAGGCTGGTTTTCACAATAGAATAAAGCCTACCTTTCGCATATCACTTCATCTCAAGGAGTTTTTCAGGAATCATGTACTATTTGTGCCATAACAGGGAAATAAAAATATGCCTTTAACACTGGGGCGTCATTTTCCCACCAAATACCGTTTAATCAAAACACAAGAACAATACGATTGTTTGGGATAAAATGTTCTATCATTTTGCAAATTCTGAGCTTTATAGGATAAAAGACCCAAACGTTTTTCCGAGTATGCAGCTTTGAGCCCTCTGTTGGCCCAGTGTGAATACAGTCAGGTTGTCATGGCCTTTCGGATTGAGTATGATCGTTCCTTTTTCTCGATAACGAACCGTGGCAGAAAGCCTCATTGTGAGAACTTTGCAGAGAAGATCGAAAAACGTTTGGTAAAATTCTTTTGGACCACCTTCCTACCCTGAGAAAACTGGTGCTTCAATTGTGCGTAATCAGCGCTTATCTGTTTCACACCTATGGCTGAGCTATGCATTAAATATGTCGTCGCATTTTTCTCTATGAGTTAATGCAATAAAAATGTGCACATTCAAACAACTTTAGTTCGTGTTACGGTGATGTGCACAAGTAACTTTAGTCAGAGCAGATAACCTGTGCTTGATTAAAGTGTGCCTAAATTGTGCCCAAACGTGCACTAAACTGTCCCAAACTATGCCAGACCTGTTACTGATCTGTGCATCAATTATGCCTTCGACCTTTTTTGTTTTTGCTAATGCACAAAAAACAGTATGTTTTAGCAAAACAAGAATTTTGTGCATTCGCACAATTTAAGTTTCTTTGCTTCAGTCACGATCAATCACTTCAATTCTACCCAAACATGGACAGTACGAACACACGATGACGACTTTTGGACCTTTTTAGTAACCTAGTCCTAGCATGCCCAATTTGTTCAGGGGATTTGGGCGAACCAAGTGCATAAGTCAAATAAATAGCCCACCCATACAAATACACAACAAATTGCGATGATCTTTCATAAAATGATATTTCATCACTCTCACTAAAAGTTCTCTCCTGACTGTTCACAATAAAGATTGAAATCATTTCCGGTGATGAAGTAGATTTAAACCAAAGAGCTTAATTTATGAGCAGTAGTGTACAGCTGTCTCCTCGCTACATGAATTATAATCGGAAGGGTAAAGATTTAAATAAAAGTGCAATTCTTACAATGAAAGCCTATACATGTATATACATTGAAGGCAGCTACATTAGAAATAGTTTTAGTTTTTCCTTTATACAGTGTATGACCTCATCTTCATTGCATTACATGGTTTTCTTACACCAGGTGTCACGAGGCCTCACGTGACCACGCCTTATTGACCAGGACAGCCAGGATGCTAAGTAATTTATATCTGATTTGACCAAAAAATTAATGTTTTGTGATAGCAGAAATCAACTATTGGCATTCAATTGGCTTATAAAACTCCTGATGAACATCCATAACTTATTGCACTGCTTATTGTTATTCTCTTGTCATTAGTGCCCTGGAGACAAAGTTTAGCGGTCAATAATAATTACACTAGTATTCAAGTATGTTCCGTTGTAAGAACATACAAGCAACATAAAACATTAACATTTCGGTAAATACATTCCAACTCTTTGAGATGCTGTCACAAGGGAAAACCTATAGCATCCATGCTTAAACCTTCCCTACTAAGTTAAAAAAAATACATCTTATTCAATGTACCTGTGCGATGTTTAAGTCTTCTTCGAAGATCTGCGCTTTTAGCTCGTTCAATTCTGAGTTCAGATCGTAATGTTCTGTTTTCTGTAATGAAAGAAGAGCAGAAGAATCCATTATTTTTGTAACGTGCATATAAACGAGTGATTGAAAACACTGATTTTAAAACAACGCAAAGTTTCTGTAATGTTTTCTGACTAAAAGTTTGGACTCTTCTATCAAAAGTTCCCAGATACGCCCTAAAACTGAGGATGAAAACAATAATTGTTTCAACGTAAACGATCTTAATTGGTACCTCTAACCATTGGTTATAGAATTGATGCATCTTGAAAAAGAAACAAACGAAACAAAAACTGCAGCAAATAGCATTTTACTTTCTAGGGGACTTCATGCCCATATTTCGATATTTTGACTACCCGTGGTAAGACAGTCGGCAATCGACAATCGGCAAGTGTATTCGCAAAATAACAAAAGCCAAGCTTTTTTTTTATTTGAACGTCTTTCCCTGCTAAGACGTCCTTGACAAGGACCTCTTTTAGATTGGGCAAAAAGGAAGTGAAGACCACATGGGAAATCAAGGAGATCCATACAAACACCAGTTCAAGCAATTTAGGTCGACGTAATATTTTCTTCTGGGAGATGAGGGTACCTAGGAGAATTTCCGTAGCTGAAAGTCACTTACCGGCTTCTATAATTGTTCTTGTAAGATGTGGATGAACAATCGCAATTGTTCTCTTAAAGATATCGTAAGCTTTTGCACCTTTTCTTGATAGCATGTCTAACAATGCCTCACATTGCTGCTGTCGAGTCAGGTCCCTCGACTTTATTTGATCTTCTTCGTCTGTTGTAAACAGTAGTGGATCTTCCATATGTAGTACAACCTTTCCTAGTTCCATGTCTTTCACGAGCGTTCCTTTGCACCTCTTCAAGATCTTTCTATGTTCGTCGTCCATTGGTTCATCTGTTCCAGTTGCCATTTTGTCCAGCAGTTTTACTGAGCCTGTGGTAAGAAAAAAAGGATTAACAAAATTATAAACTTGGAAGATTTGTAGAGGCTCTGTTACGCTAGCTAAGGTTTTATGTGCCGATCTGTGCAGCCGAAACAGAAACTCAGGAGCAAACAGAGAAGTCTCAAGAAATGTATGCCAATTAAGACTGGCTATCCAAACCTCCTTCATGGTACTGATTTTCTTTGTTTTAAATTGATGACATTGCCGCTCCTTCGTTCACGCTCGCTCTTCCAAATCTTTATTTCTGAGTACTTTTTCATCGATTCATTAAAATTGTCGCCAATAAATGTAATCAATAAGGCCAATTAAATAATGTTGTTCCCACGGTTAACATCCCAAAGCCAAGGCGATTCGATGTCGTGTTCGTGAACAGATTGTCCTGTTTATGCAACGAAAGCAGGTCACCTCATATCCCGACGAAACATGTTACATAGTCACACCAGAACACCAGTCTCTTTACATGCGTGCTTTGCAATGATGTCATTTGCTTTCGCCCATGCTGCGGGGAGGCCAGTTTGTTTAGGACCATCCGTCAGGCTGGATGTCCCACAAAATCTCAATCCAATCTAAAGCGACCTTCACACGGCAAACAAAAGTTGGCAAACTAGTGTTGGCAAACTCAAGTTGGCGTGTGTGAACGGCACAAAAACAGTCGGCAAACACGTTAGCAAACTGTTGGCGACAAATAGAACTTGCCTTTATTCTCGCCAACTTTTTCGCGTTTGTAAACTCGTATTTGACGTGTGAACAATTGGCAAACGTGTGTTGGTACATGTCAACCAATCAAAACAAGCGCCTTATTCACGTAATTTGGGTGACACTTTACAAAATGGCGGACGAACGTGAAGACCGTGAGGCAACTTTTCAATTTATCGAGGAAATTCAAAATTGTCCAGATCTGTGGAAAGTTTTGTTTTGACTGCAAAGTATAAAGACACGAAAAACAAGTGTGTTGTACGCTCCTAGGGTGAGATTTCTACTGATGTACGGTTTCGTCCAAACCTTTCTATTATTTTCAGCGCTTTCTGTTTCGTCTTCGGCGATTAACATACCATAGGACCAAGCGGCAACTCTACGTGAGTGCCATGGCACTACGTCGGCCTTGTTGCAAATTACCGTGTGTTGAGATTTTACACGAGTTTGACGTGTGAACGCACGAGTTTGCCAACTTTTTGAAGTTTCCCAACACGAGTTTGCCAACTTAAGTTTGCCATGTGAAGGCTGCTTAAATGAGGACTGCGTTCTCCATTTCGTTGAACGCAATAAAATTCGTTTTTGATCGATGGAATCTGCTGGGAAAAGGTCATCGTCATACTACCAAATTAGGTAAGACCCCGAAAACGAAGATCCGACGGCCGGAGACCCACCACGAAAACGAAGAGCCTCTACGGAAACGAAGACCAATTACGAAAATAAAGACCCTCTACGACAAGGAAGACCCTTTTTACTTTTTTTGTAGAAAACGAAACAATTTTAATAACTGAATTGATGGATCAGCTAGTATCTTTCAATTGCACAGAGGGGGCACTTGAAGTGAGTATATATATTTTGTTTTTTTATCAGGAATAACAACAGTGCATCTAGAAATAATCATTAACGAGGATTCGAGATCTATCTACTGACATATCAATTAAATGCTAACGCAAATGTAAGTTCCTCTTCCTAACGAGTTCGAAATAAAGAAATTGACACAAGTACAAACGAGCGAATACTGAAAAACAAAGGACGTAGCATGAAATATCATAAAACTTATAATGGAATTATTTCGAAATTTTTTTCTCATTGTTCTGTTATGCGGCAAATGTAAATGCGCGGCGGCATTTTAAAGTTAGGATAGTATACAACTTACTATTTGAGTAACGTGACTGGGTGTCGGTTATGCTATAGTGAACTAGGTGGTGCTTAATACATGGAAAAATGAACTTCAGATCGACCTAAAAGGATTGATAAACGCAGTGGCGGCTTCATTGGCTGCAAATAATTTTGAGTGACGTTTTCTACGATTAAATATTTCACAAAAACCTTTGAGCTGCCGCGATCAAATTTATACGCACACGGGCCTGTGTGGCCAAAAAAGTGCCTAAAAATGGCCAAAACGTTTTTTTGCTGCTGAGTTGAGCCATTCTATGCCGACGTCGCTGCCGACTTGCAACTCTCAAATCAGTCAAGTTCTTTCGTTAGCCCAGCACACAGTACTCAAGTTTCCATTGGCCTTCATTTTCTGTTTCACGAGGAACGTTACATGGATCCAGCCATTGAAGCCGACCTTGATCGGCAGCAGTCTAGCATGCTTGAAAAGCTCTATTCAATCATCGACAACAAACTAGACTCAATAAAAAGACAGCTGAAGGAAACTTCTAACACCTAATAAGTGAATTTAAAAAAGTTCCGCCTTACGAACCACATACATTCAAAAAGAAAGGACAAGAGCAACAGTATAAACTCAATCAGCAGGCGAAGTCCGTGGTCAGTGCATTCCCGTCCCCATAGCCCTTAACGCTTCTCGTAGCCGGTGCGGCCTTGGCACGAGAAACGTAGGTCTCTACAGACAATCGTATTTTTTTGTATTGCCTTTCAAGGAAAACGGTGTGTAACCGGTTTTGTTTTTTAGCGATTAAGTGTCGTGCTTTGGTATCAATGGAAAGCCGACAAGAGATTTCTACATTTCTTTAGTGGACAATGCTCCAGCTATGTACTGAATATTCAAAAAGTTAGAAAGTGTTCCTTTTATAGGCAAGTATAATTACATGAATTAATTATGATTTTAAAAACCAGGTCTCAGCAACGAATGAATTTTAAAACAAATCTGCCACAGCATAAAACTAAACATATTATATTCTTAACTCTGATATATGTGTAACTAGTGAAAAAAATTTAAAGATGTTCTGTTTGTGTTTATATTATCTGACAACTGGTGAAGGCGAGTCTCGCGATCAATCCCCTAAAATGAGGAGACCATTTCCCAACACTTAGGGAAGAAAAATATATCCTTTTCTTCAAGCCTCATAAATCATGTGTGGCAGGTTGAATTCTACTTAATGAATGAGTTGATTTTTTCGTTTCATGAGTATTTAATAAGATAGTAACTGAGCAAAATAAACAATAATAGTGTTATGGATAAAGTTTAAAAGTGAACAGTGGATTGAAAATATACAATGAGTTAATCACTTACAAAATAGGGGCTAAGCAATGAAGTGTTCATGTTTCTAGAACAAGTAGCCAACCTATAACTTCTCCTTACTGTAGCAACACAATTCAAGCAGAGAGGTCATAAGAATTAACAAAATCATCAACTAAGGGATATTGTTTCCAATAATATTGTGAAAATATAATGTCCACAATGACATTATATATTGACAATATTGTAACTTGTAGTTTTGCCATGATTGCTGATGCACAGAACAAGCAGCACTTTGATTTTGTCATCACTAGGACATGATCATGTTGAACATGGGTAGAAAATGTTCTGCCTATTGGGATTCACTGAAATGATTTCTGAATCCACCATTCCAAGGAAACATGATGTGTAACATTTTGTTTGCTCATTTACTGTGGCAGTTAGGCCAACTAAAGGGAGATTTTTTAAATATGGCACCTAGCATACCTAGTTGGACATATGCAGACCAAATACTCCTGCATTAAATATAAATTATGCATGCTTCACGGTCTGATCTCGCGTCAAGAAATTTAATGGCGAACAACCAAAATAAACAATTCAGTTCCTCGATGCAGCAATAAAAACACAATGGGCAACAACTGAAAAATCAATGATTGCCGAAGCCTGCATGTCCGTAAAAATATTAGAGTATCCTTTCTTTAAAATAACAAAGTTCGTTATCGCCTCTTCTGTCCAACACTGACGGGAACATTCTCCAAAGATTCATCAAATCCTGCCTCGACGACGGCCATTGATAATAAGAAAAATTACGACTGCATACATGAAGACCAGAAGTCTTAACTTGTGTTCTCACTAGACCGAAACATGATAAGTCTGATCAAGAATGAAACATGTTTCGCTCTCAGTGAAAAGTGTTCACATCAGATAATGCATTGTGCGAATCATGATCGAAACATGATAATTCTAGATCTGATCACGACTGAAACAACCTCACGAGGTATAGTTCCAATCATGATCAGATGAAACACGTTCAAAATGGCTGATGGATGCGGAGATGAGGCGAGTGGCCAAAAGACCCCAAATTGGGGCTACAACCTCGTTCCCAGGGTCTCTCATCTTACCGCCTCCTGGAGAGGGTGGGTAGAAGAGAGACCCTGGGAACGAGGTTGTTGGGGCTATTATGAGGCCAATTTTCTCGTTGAAATATGGGCCGATGAAGAAATACAACGTCAGCTATCAGCTATGGGAAGAAAGAACAATATATGGGAAAACATCGCCGCAGAGCTCAATAACGGTTACAAGTGTACAGCATGGCAATGCAAAACCAAAATTCGCAACCTGGAACAAAAGTACAAAAAAAGCAAAAAATGTAGACTACACTCGCAAAAAAATGAACGCAACTGCGACACTAATTTCAATCTCCATTCTGCAGCTGACGTTTGAGAAATTTATGCAAGTATAACAAAAAAGTAAGTTAAAACCAGGTATGACACGTGTTTGAAACTGACGTGTGATGTGAACAATTCATTCACAAACATGTTTAGATGAAACATGTTCCAACGAAACATGTGTACTCTAAACATGTTTCGCGTTTAATGTGAACACAGCTTTAGAATCTAAGACTAGAAAATCCTATGTCTGCAGAGCCCTACGTTTTTTGTGCCAAGGCCGCGCCGGATAAGAAAAGCCTAAAGGGCTATGGAAACGAGAATGTAGTCGCGAAACCAAAGACGCCGTCACCAGGATGCACGCATCGCTCATTGATCAACGCCAAATGCTCAAAATAGTGGCCAAATCCGAGTATGCCTGGAAAACTGTCGATGAATACCTAGTAAGACAATGAAATCGTCGATAATGACCAGGACGCCAAGAAAATGGAAAAGAAGTTCTGGGAAAACTTGCCGAAAGGCGCGCCTCCAAGGTTACGAAAGCTCGCTCCTGGTCATTCAAGTCTACGAGAGCAGTGGGAAGCATAGCCATTTCACCATTACAAAGCTCGTTCGCTTTCCCCTCGGGGAATTACACGGCCTGTTTTTCAAGAAATATCGGCCAATTTGTTCAGAAACGTGACGCGTGTTTCGGCTGGGGTAAGGCAGGCCATTGGCGAAATGAGTGTCTTTTTGTTGGTCGTTGCTAAGGCGCAACCAGAAGGAAAGAAGTTAAGTAATAATTTTACTGATTTGTGTAAATCCATATCGGCGAGTAATAATGCATTCGTTTTTAATGTATTTTATTTATTTATTTATTTATTCATTTATTTATTTATATATTTATTGACGTGTTTTAAGTATCATTGTAGTTGTTATCTATTTAATTATTTATCTAGTATTTATTTTGTGTTAGTGCGTCTAGTAAATATGGTTGTAACTGTAACTGTCAATGTAAACAATAAAGAAATAAAAAAAAAATGTTAAATTAAAACAGAAAAACAAAAACGCTTTTCTGGTCTCCTCTATAAACTACGATAAGTTGATACGTTGCGTGACGGCGACAATTTCTGTGAACATACAACAAGTTTAGTAGAACTAGAATGTTTATGCCTTCAAATTCCATGCTAAACATTTTCACATGATACATCAAACACGAGAGACAGTGTTTCATTGAGATATCAAAACACCGAGAAGAAAAAATACGACCCGCAGCAGATTATTTTTGACGAAATTCGAGGGGTTCGGATACCCGAAGGAACACTGTCTCGAGTGTTTGACATATCTAGTCAACCGGAACAGACACTTGGGAGTAAACGGAGAAGTAAGATCGTCAAAATTTATTCTAATTTAGACTCTACCGGGAAAAGCGCATTGTCATGACACTTCAAAACAGAAGTCATTCAGTGTTCTAAACAAGCTCATTTGGTTTTCTGAACTGTTTTGTGGTCTTTCGGCTTCCAGACATTTTGGTGGCAGCATTAACGCTACGACTATCTTTTGGTTGCTATATATCCTGTTTCTCCTGAGATTAAATTACGTCACCATTAAACCCAGACGTTTAGTGTTTTAATTAACAACAGCAAAATGTTCGTAGCTCGTTGAAAGCTTTGGCTAATATCTGGGTAACCATTCTTTGCGTTCCTAATGCAAGATTCCTGTGAAGGGAGATTCTGGAAACTCTCGGGTTAAAATCAATGTTGGCTACCAAAGACAGATATAAAACTGACTTCAAAATGTTTTCTCTCCACCCCAAAGCACAAATCCGGCGTTTTCAAATTCCTCCCGTATGAGGATGGTTTTCCAAAAGCTTTGTTTTCGTGACGGATTGGTGTGGACGGAAGGACTAACCGGACGGGGATATAAAACTTCGTTTTCAAATTCCACAGGCGTAATGAGGACGGGGCCTAAACCTTTTGTTTAGCAACATTCCCGTTGCCGTTATCTTACTCGGCATAGTAGTGTCGAGTGTTGAACGCGACACTTAGCCGCTCAATAAGTTTTTTTGCGAGCTCCACCACCTTTACCTCTTTTTTTTTTTTTTTTTTTTTTTTTTTTTTTTTTTTTTT
>Ga0126337_10003405_pt1 | contig 10395 bp, 8 predicted proteins | sample DipCmetagenome_FD_92527 | JGI IMG/M metagenome (GOLD analysis project Ga0126337, IMG submission 92527) | Coral microbial communities from La Bocana,Puerto Morelos, Mexico - Diploria C A metagenome | ecosystem: Host-associated > Invertebrates > Cnidaria > Coral | place: La Bocana,Puerto Morelos... | reverse complement strand
TTTTCGCATATATGTTAATTATACAAGATTATTTCACTTTTCAAGTATACATGTACATAGCATGTAAACATGTTTTCAGTGTACTTTGCAAACAAATTTTCATTGCAACAGTACTTCCTGTTTTGGTTGGGGTGTGCAGTTGAAACCTTTAAATCCCTACCTTATTTCATCCAAAATCTGGATTGTTCATACCCTGATTCAGGCCTGGGCAAAAATTAATACCTCATTATGGACCTTTTAAATTAATACAGGGCTCTAATATATGACTACAGCTAACTAGTAATGGCTATGTCCATTTCAATACAATTTATACTCATTTCACATAGCCCCGTTACGTTTAAACAATTTTGTGTGAAAAAGTATGAATTTTGAAACACATGGTCCCCATACTTGACAATAATATTATTGTTTTTGATCATGTGAAAGAAATGCAGTCAACCCTTTATTAAACGGCCACCCTCAGGGAAATGGACTGTGAGGGGCTGGTTGGGGTTGGCTGCTTAATATTGGTGCAAACAATAGACAATTAAGCCATCATTGGTACTTTGATTTCTGGCCGCATAATAGAAGTGGCTGTTTAATAGGTGGCAGCTTAATAGGGGTTCAACAGTAATCAGTTTTGTCATTGCTGGTCCATAAATCAAGCTGCAGTTACATGCAATTCTAATATAAGGAGTTAGGCATTAATGCACATTTTCCTGTCCAGGAGCAGAAATTGAAAAAGTAAATAGGGTTTGTGATAATGTTAAGGAGTTTTGAACTAAATATATACTATCTAAGGGAACAAGCAGACAGCAGTGATCTCTTACCCCACAATCATTTGCTCCATCTCCACACATACCCACACAGTAACTATGAGTGTAAAAAAGAAAGAGAGACAATTAACTCATCATTTATTCAAGCTGGAATAATACTCAGCACAGTGTCTCTCTAATCCTTTGTATCTCTATTTGGTTCACTGTGAGAATATGCTGACACTTAAAGTGGAATTTTTAAGTTTTTTGAATTGCTAACATGGACACTAAGACATGAATCAGAACTTCAAGTTAAAGTAATTGTCATTTTCACAGAAGGAAGGGGTGAAAAGGTCAATGGTGGGATGGAGCCAAATGATAAAGGTTAGCTGTTTACCTCCATCCTCTCAAAGTATAAAAGCTATCCAAAAAGAGTAGGCACCATGATATTTGCCAAGGTAGGCTTTATATGCCTTCAAGATTTTGTCACATCAACATTTTGCCCTCTCAGACAATCTAAAATACACAAACTTTTGGGCAACATTGGTTGAGCTCAGAAGATATTTTGTGATACTTTCAAAAACTCTTATATTTTGGCAATAACATTATTTTTCCCCCTTATTAGATGATATATTAGACATCCTTCCCTTTAATACTTCAGAAGTCATAAAGGACCAAACATCTAAACCAAATTAACTTTTGCCCCTTTCAGCAAGTTGTTTCACAACAGTGGGGCAGTTTATTTCCCAGGCAAAGAAACTTGGGTCATCAGAACATCCGGGACAGGTACATGTAAATCTTCTTTTAGACAAGAAAAAACATGATCCAAGGAACTCCAAAACCTGATGATCCTCTGAATACCAAAAACATTTTCCAATTATGGACTATCAAGTTGTAGTGGTCTAACTTAAAAAAGTGGCCAAACTTTAATTTACTACCTAATTTCTATGAATATGTAATAAATAATCCTTTCAGTATTTGACATGTAAAGTGACATAAAAAAGTACCTGAAACAGAAAGTAAAATAAATATACCATTTTGGTTATGTTGTGTGTTTGATTAGTTATGTGAAGTTCCACTATTAAATATACTGTGATTCCTGTTGTACAGCATACATGTAATAACAGGCACATGATACCACACAGCCTGTCGGTACTTTTCTTGTTCAAGCACATCCACGATGTCTTTATCTTAGTCTACATTAATTAACTCTTGAAAGAGATCAGCACCTAAAATACCTGATGGTACTGACAATGATGCTTTTTTTCCAAGAAGAAAAAGAATGACAAAGCACATTGGAAAGCTTCACCCAGCATGGTTAAAGACTTTGATTGGTTTGTTTATGAAGAAGAAACAAACAAAATGCACCGCTCCACCTGTCAAGTATGCAAAATTAGCCAACAGAAGCAACCCAATGTACATTGAATGGAGTTCAAGGACTCAGAAGGGAAACTTAAAACAGCCCATCAATTGTTGTTGTTGTTTTAGACAAGTAATTTTCTGGTTCAGGCAAACAAATAACACACTGCACTTGTCTGAAGGGACAAATTAAGTGAATTAAAAAGAAAGTTTCTTGCCCTGTTTCCAAAGTGAAACATTTTTCGCAGTTAGCAACATTCAGTTGAGTTAAAATTGGTATCTACAAGCAAATTTTTGATCTGTAATTGGTCTCGGAAAGTCCAATAAATATAATAAAATTATAACTTCAGTCAGAAGAACATAATGCCAAAGGAAGTCACTTTGTTTGGAATTTCTGCGATTGTACTCAATGATTTGCTGAAAGATCGGCATGTAAACATAAGTTGGACTGCAGGACAGAATATTTAGGCTTTTACAATATACACTATCATTTAAGTATGGAAAAACTTGAAACTTGCTAAATCCCTATACAGTAAGAGGACTGAATTTTCCCACAAAAAAAATATTTTAAACAACAGGCAACATAGAAAACAAGATGTATCCACTGTTGTCAGTCATTTTTGCTGTTCTGTAAAACTTACTTCAACTCCTGCAATGCTTCCACCAGCCATGTTTTCTGCTCTGGTGACATCCGTGCAAAGACAGTCCCTGAGACAAGCAACTTAAGAGAAAAAATTGTAAAGGTGATTGCAACAAAATCAAATAACAAGACAATGTTTAAAGGTCAAACCCCATCTGCCATAGCTTGTCTTCATGTCTTATTTGGGTCAAATTGGAATTTGGAGATGTTGTTCTTTTAACAGGGAGGAGAAATGGAACACCTAGACAAAAAACATTAGAGCAAGGTAAGATTAAACAATACCCTCAATGTGAAAGGTGAATTGATCAACATGACATGGGAGATCCAGAAAAAGTTGTTAAACAAGGAACACAACTTCAACGAAGCTCTCCAAAAGGTGCTTGGCATGGAGGGAGCAGAGAAAGAGACGCTGCTGCATTCTCGCAAGAGGTCGGTAAACAAGGGTGATTCTGAGGGCCATCTGTCCTTTTGTCCATGCAGACCACACAGGCCTATAGGAAAGGGCTAAGGCAAGCCACCTAACCTGAATCAAATACAAATACAGAAACTACACATGCCATACCAGTGGGCGATCAGTTCATATCGCAGATGCATTCAAGTCTAAATCTCAGAAGATCCAAAAGGTGGAAGAGTCAGAAGGGTCTCAACTTGATCCCCCCTTCAGATCCATTTTCTCTCTCAATCTTCCATTTCAGAAAAATAGGCCCGCAACACGTGCGTGTAGCTACTGCATGAAATAAAATGGTATGAAATATATCTTCACTGAATAACGGAATGGTAGGGGGGAGAGGGGCATCCTATAAGATGACTAGAATAACAAGCTTGGAAATAAATAAACTGAACATTTTTATTGACGTTTTCACAAACAATTGGCAGTCAAGGCTGCATACAGCTTTGAAATTAATGCAAGGCGTTATTTTAATGCCAGACTGTAAATAAAAGGTTTTCAGACTTTAACTTAGGTTTTAGTTCTTTTGTGAGACTAAAGTAAGGAACAGAAAACAGAACGGTTATTTACCTTTGATGACAATAATGATAATAAACGTGTTATTTATATAGTACATTGTCACTGGATATCATACCCTTGTCTACCAGCATGTAGCACAATATTTAATACAAAATCCCTAAGGAGTGCCTGCTGCATGGCCGTAATGCTCAATTGAGGTGCTTAAATAAATAGCTTGTGGTATAATTTTCGATGAAACACATTGCATGTTTCTTAATTTAGGGGCCAAATGAGAAATTTTTAGTTGGCGTTGTTTGACTAAAATACCAAAATGCTATTCCCACTTTTTGGTAACATAATAGTGCTGATTGTTGTATTATTTTTAAAACAGGCAATAAAATTCTAAATAAAACAGTTTGTTCATGAAAATGAATGCTGTCATCATCCAGATACTTCAATTAATACAAAATTAATTCAAATACTGGAAGAAAACACTCCGCCGTCACGTGACTAAGTCACCAAAGAAGACCAATTCTAATTCACAGTAAGATTTTTCTTCAAGTATTTGATTTAATTTTGTATTAAAACATCCATTTGTTTTTTATCATGCATTCTGGTAGTTCCAGTAAAGTCAAATAGCACCATCATGCAAATGTTATATTGCTGTGTGTTTTCACTAGTCATATCAAATGATGTCTTACAACCAAAGAGTAATTTCCATAAACTGTTACTATTTGTTCAATGGGCTTAAGGAAATATCTCTAGTTCTTTACCAATAACAATGTGAGTGCCAATGTCAACTTGATTTGTTTCCCTGGATTATGGGATGCTAACTGAGTTGACAATGTCAAGAATGAAATGTCCACTCTAACAACTGTAACTCTAACAATGTCAACAGAACAAAGTCAACAGTACTTGTTTTGGTACTGAAATATAGGATTTAAGCCATCTCATGATGGGTTTAAGGCCTGACCTTTCACAATAGTCTTGTGGGACTGTCTCTTCCATTTAAACCAGAGTTGACTGCAGTGGAAAAAATTGAGCAATAACTTGGGTTGACTTATCTGCCAATATTTCCCTGATTTAAGGATCAACTTCTTAAGTTCATCCAATGGTATGTCACACAAAGGTCATGGAGTGTGTGCAGTATTTACAAGGCTAAAAAGAGCATTGTTGAAGCATTGCTCAGACATTTTTACAGTTATGTGGGCTACACATAACAGGAGTGATGAATTTCCACATTTTACACACGTTATCATTCCATCATGAGCTTTCTCTGTATCTATGGACATGTTGCAGATTACGCATGACAGGTCACTCTTGAGTTGGACTGCTATGCATTGGCCTTGAAGAAAGTTTTCACTGGTACGCAGGTTGTTGAGATTCACCTGTGCCAATTCTTCTATTTCTTCAATGACAGTGTTCTTGTTAGAATTTAAAAACTTCTTATCTTCAAATATGCGTATAGGCAAATTCTTGAAATGATACAATTTTCCTGCATGGACTTGATCAATGAGTTCTTCCCATAATGCTACTTTGATAAATTCGGTTGTGTCCACTATGAATGAGACCATTTTTATATACCAACTCCTTACCCTCCTGTTTCTGTACGACTTTGACTTTAACATCAACAACTATGAATACATTTCTTCTAAGTACTTCCTCTACTGTGCATAGTCTATTGGCGAATGTCTCATTGAACTGTAATTTGGCAGTCGATGGGGAAATATTCGCAGACCTAGTGATAGTGAACTCATCTATTCCTTTGTGGAATCGTTTTTTTCCGGCAAATTTGACACCTTTTATCTTCACATGCTTTTGTTCTGGTATGCCTGGTGCAAATTTGTTATTTTGTCTGGCAAAAAACAAATGACTCTAACAACTGTCTGCTCATCTGTTTGTATGTGACAGTTGAAGAAATGTGGATGTATCCCTCCAGAGTGTCTGAAACCAGAGAAAACAGGAATTAACATCTATGCTTTTTTTCTGTTAAACAGACAACTGCATTATTATTTTATTTTTCAAACATGTGACATCACACTCAGTCTCACCATGTCACATTCGCTGTTTCATGTGATGTGTATTGGCTGTAATATCATAATAATTTTCGTGGTTTTTTTTGTTATTTGAGTTATTAGATGGGTGAAGTCATTGCACAATGGTAATAACTGTAGAGGCACAAAAGTACACATAGGCAATTGTTTTGTTATTAATCATACTATCTTGCAGTAAGCCCAGTAACATGGACCCGTTTGTCAAAAAAGTTGCACGCTAAAACTTGTTTTTTGTTTTGTCTGAAATACAGCACAATTTCTTTCTGATGACAAGGTATAAGTTGAACTTGTGTTTGCATGTGTGTCTGGCGTGTGTTGTCATAGAAACATAGCAAAAACAAATTTTTGAGTGTGCGAGTCTTACATGTATGATGAAGGCGAGGAAAGGAAACACAAATATCAGCAACAATGGAAATAAAGATTGCCACTTAATTAATATTTCAAATTCAGTCAGATAAGAAATCTCTGTTTGAAGTTCAAGTACATGTAGGTGTTTGTTGTAAAATTAAAGAATAAGTGACCTGCACTCTTCTCACCGACCATAATATTAATAATGTTGGTCAGATACATGATCATATCAAAGAGAAAATTACTTCAAGTTCTTTGTTGCATGGAAATTTAAAATAAGTATTGACTGTTGTTGTCACATTTTTTCATGTTATTCTTATCTAATTCCGAGGTGTTACCCTCTTTTGTTTACTAAAAAAGAAAATAATAATAGTTTATACTATTATCATGTACAATAAAATACATTTTTATAACACAGAGTATAATGGACTTTCCACATTTACATGTAGGCAATCAGAGTGCAGAATTTCTTAGTGAATTTCTGAAGAAGCTGCCTTGCTTCTTAGCAGATGTGATATTCCATTGTTTAAAGTTAGAAACAATGCCAAGTCCCACTCTGGATGGTTCCCTATTTCTGACCCTGCAACTCTTATGTACAATTGTGATCGAGAAACGTGAATATTTCCACACTTGTCATATATTTTTTTGTTCACAGATGATGAGGTATCACACATGTAAGTTGAATTTCCATCACACTGAATTAATGATTTATCATCGATCACTACTCAAATAAGACAAAACATTCAAGTTGATGTCAGTGTCCAGAAAGCTATTTTGGTCTGCATGTTCTACAGTATGGCAACCAAAAAACCCATTGTCAGTCACAGTCATGGGGCCAAGAGAGTTACAGTAATGCTTGTCTTCAAAAATAGTTTTCAGTTCTGACAATTTTTTCCCGAAGGACTGTATTTATTCCCATAAGGGAACTCATTGTGCCTGAAAAGGCAAGTTTCGTTCCCCGAAGGGAATTCATTAAGCCTGAAAAGGCAAGTTTGGCACCCCGAAGGGAGTTCATTGTGCCTGAAAGGCAAGTTTGGTTCCCCGAAGGGTATTTATCGTTTCCCAAGGTAGTTGCAAAGATGGAATAGTGCGATTCTGAGAACAGGTCATTGGTTGCCACGTGTGGTACATGTAGTATTTCTAGCTGTTGAGCAGCACTGCAGGAATCACTCAGTGGCCATGTTCATGAACAAAAGCTTGGCAACTGCTCGGGGATGTTTTTGTAGTCCAAATTTTGTTTGGACCTACAAAACATCTGAAAAAAACTTAACGAGAGAGCACTGGACACAGCAATTGAATGCTATGCCTAATAATAGGCAGAAAATAACAATACCTGTTTTCAGGGTAGTTACAGCTCCACAAGGAGAAAGGCCGACGTTGCCACAACGTTGTTCACTGTCGATATTTTCACGGAAAGAGATCGCACTTTAATGGAAACTGGTCAGAAAATGCACTGGTTACTCTACGTCTTATTTGTTTTCGAAAAAAGACGTACTACCGCATTCCAAGTCAGTAATAAAAGCTCTAACTAAACAGGCTTTCTTTGCAAAACCTGTTAAGTCCATCGAAATCCGATATTTATCTTTTTTTAAAATTATACCACGTGTGCGCAAAGGAAGTCGAACAAGACCCGAAGCAAATCCGGAAAGTGGACACTCAGACAGTCAAAACTGATAGCATTGTAGCTACTGGCGCATGCGCAGTAGCTACAAAAATGGAATCAAAGTACCCCTTGCACTGAATGGGGATCCATTTCCTGATGGAAAGATTGAGCGATGGAAATGGAAGATTGAGAGAGAAAATGGATCTGAAGGGGGGATTAAGTTGAGATCCTTCCTTGGACACAGGACACTTACAACAGGCATTTCAATGATACTTTACTCCAACTCTCTGATACCCTCCTGCACACCTACACAGGGAACCCAGTCCAAGTTTCTGGTCAGATTCTAGTCAAACTCACTACCAAAATCAGAATGTCACTGTGCCACTTGTGCACTCCTCATAATTTAAGGCTCTGGACCACCCCTCTTTAGAAGAAATTGCCTTTCTTGTGTGAAACTGGATGGGAAGAAAATATGTTGTGTCCCAGGCCTCCCACAAGATGTCAAGAGAGGATTGCAAACCACATTCCAGTGCCACTCTAATGTCTTCAAGCCCTGCCTTGGTACTATTTAGGGAATCACAGCTAAATTAGAGATGAAGCGTGATGCTCAACCAAAGTTCTGCAAGGCCCCCTTACACTCTTTAGGAAGTAGTAGATGCCGAGTATCAATGACTTGAATCCAGTATTGCGGAATGTTAAATTCAGCAAATGGGCAACCCCCTTGGTTCATGTCCCAAACGCTGATGGCACCACACAGCCATGCTGAGACTAAGCTGTTATGGTCAACCCCCAACTCAATGTTTGTCAGTATCCGATTTCCCTGCCTGAGGATGTCTTTGTCAAGCAGCTAGGAGGAAACTGATCCACCAAGCTTGATTTAAAGAATGCTTATCAACAACTCCTGTTGGATCCTGACAGTCAGTAGTTTGCATCATCCCTGGAAAGTTTTCAGCAGACCATGGACATCATTCTTCAAGGTCTCAAGCATGTTACAGCCATTCAAGATAGCATTCAGATCACAGGAAAGGATGATGAACAGCACACCCAGAATCTGAATACTGGTCTCCGTCACTTAGACAGCTATGGCTTGTGACTACAACTCAACACGTGTAAATTCATGCAGCAGTCAGTAACCTATAACCCCAAGAGAGGAGAACGCTGAAGCTATCAAGAAAGGACCACACCCTGAAAACCTTCTCCTTGCAGCTAAAAGCCATCCTTGGAATGATCAACTATCACGGGAAGTTCATCTGCAATCTTAGCTTAATTCTTCAGCAACTAAACTAGCTCCTTCAGAAAGATCAAGAGTTCCTGTGGCCCCAACTGTGTGAAGAGGCCTTCAACAGGGCAAAGGAATCCCTCTCTTCCACACATGTGCTGGTGTATTACAATCCTAGCCTCCCAGTAATTCTTGAAAGCGATGCAAGCCAATATGGCATAGGGAGATGGAGATGACAGACCCATTGTATAATGCCTTAAGATTCATCAAAGAAGAATTACAGTCAAATAGAAAAGGATGGCTTAGCCATCATTTTTGACGTGACCAAGTACTACATGTACTACATGGAGGAGGCAGCGTGGCCGAGTGGTTTAGGGCGCAGGCGTTGTAATCCGGAGGTCCCAGGTTCAAGGCCTCCACCCTGCAACTAGTGGGATTTGTTTCTCGGTAGTCCCGAGTTCAAATCCTCGGTCACACTTTGTAAATAGCCACCTGGTCTGCCTCCTACCAGTTGAGATTTTTGACTATGTTATGTTCATTTGAAATGTTTGTTTCCTTTGTTTCAGTGGCATGCCTATGAACTAGCTGAGCTTAGTGCTTGTAGAGCTAAGTGCATGACCACAATAAACATGATTTACATTTACATTACATTTTACCTGTTTGGGTGCAAGTTCATGCTTCAAATTGATCACAAACCATTACTTAGGATCTATGCACCAGACTGTGCCACACCTGTTTTGGCAACTGCACACCTTCAGCATTGGTCCCTAGTCCACTCATTGTATCAGTACGAAATCAAATTCAAGCTTTCTGCTTGAATTATTATAAATGGGAAGCACTTATTAGCTTCTTGGGGGAAAAAGAAACAAAAAACATGTTGGAGGGAGAAAAAAAAGAAAAGAAAAAAATTTCTTCCGTTTCCCAGGTCGAGTCTTGAACTCTCGCCCTTCATGCTTTCCCAGCTTTCCAATACAGTATACCAATGCATTGAGCTAGCTTAACACATAGGTCCACAAAGTGTGTGTGTCTGGAGCATTATGCATTATTGTATTGCAGAGTCAGGGCAGTGATTACAGTGTGATTTTAAGAGGTTTAAATAAGGGATAGAAGAAAGAAATAATATTATTTATCTTTGGAACAAAGCCAAAATGTTTTCATCTTTTCTGCTTATACTGATGCATGTACTTCATCATGTAAAATAGTCATAGCCTCAAAGAGGCCTTTGATCAAACCTAAAGTGATTATTAGCAAAAGTAAAGCATTTTGAATGCCCTTCTTCTATTTTTATTAGTTACTTTGGTTGTTGTACACCACTTATACTTTTGCCATGGAGCACCAGTTAACTATCACAAGCTCAGGCAAAGTTTTTTGCTTAAAGTGCCTATAACGCTTAGCCAGTTTCTTTTTTTCTCAAAAGTAAACATTGAAAACAAGCCGTAACACGCAGAAAAATGAGATTTGAAGTTATCCTCAATTTTTTAAATGCGATAGA
>Ga0126337_10003401_pt1 | contig 10403 bp, 5 predicted proteins | sample DipCmetagenome_FD_92527 | JGI IMG/M metagenome (GOLD analysis project Ga0126337, IMG submission 92527) | Coral microbial communities from La Bocana,Puerto Morelos, Mexico - Diploria C A metagenome | ecosystem: Host-associated > Invertebrates > Cnidaria > Coral | place: La Bocana,Puerto Morelos... | reverse complement strand
TAGTCCGGGCGAATCGACTCTTGGTCCGGGCGAATCGACTTTTTCTTCGGGCGAATCGACTCAGAAATCGGGCGAAACGTCTTCGGGCGAATGGGCCATCGGGCGAAACGACCGCAATTCGCGACAAGCCGGAAGTTCACCACAACCCAGCTGGAGAAAAGGCGTCGGCAAAACGAGTTCAGCTGAACATGGGAGCAGTTTCTTTTGTATACCACTTCAAACACCTAGCGCTGTTTGCCGCGATTGCCTTCTCGCTCGTTATTGCCGTGACTGATGGATGTACCGACGACTTCGACTGTGACATCGAAATGTACCAAGTCTGCTGCAATAGTGAATGTGTTTACGGGGAGAGCTGTGTCGGTCGCTACTGCACGTCTGATTCGAATTGTTCCAGCGATGAAAGTTGTTGCAGCAGGGAATGCACATCCGGCGACTGCTCAGGTTCTTCTTGTACTAACGATACTGACTGTGGAGTTTTCGAAACATGCTGTTACGGATCGTGCAAATACACATCTGAAGAATGTTACCCACCACTTAGTTCTGCCCAACTCGCTGGCGTTGTTGTTGGTGCAATCATTGGCTCATTATTTTTCATCTGCCTGTTCGCCGCGTGCACTTGCGGCCGGGTAATCAGCTCTGCCAACAGTGAGCCAACTCACACGAGAATAACCTCGAGACGGAGAACTACCCCAGTCACTGTCACGAACACAAGAAGCGTAGCACAGACCAAACCACCCCAGAGAGTAAAGGCAACCATTTATACTAGATGTGTAGTACAACACTCTTACCAGCAGGGTTACCCGTACTACCCCCCACCTCAGCAGACGACTAATCGTCCACCAAAGATCGACAATACATTGGCAGCAACTAGACAACCTCCCCCTTACACTGCAGCACCAAAAGGAATTTCAGAGGAAGTGTATGCCCCCCAAACATCTTATGGTGCTGTACAGACAGCCCAAGTTATCCAGTGACAGCCATGAAAATGAACCACAGGTCTGGTGTGCGAGTAGGGAATCGGACCTTACTTAGAAACATTAAGATTGACATTTGGTTGAGCCTTGTAATGTCATAGTTAATAACAATTATTGGGCGAGGTTGAGCAAAATATTGTGATTCATCAATGTAGAGCAGTTCAATTATTTGCCAAAGGCTGAGGCAAATACTTGATCTATGAGTTACTGACAAGTCACAATATTTTATTTTGTTATTGTCATTGGTTTTCATAGGACTCTATTATGCATTTCAATTCCATGATTGGGAATGGATCACAGGTGACAACAAAATGTGTTGAGAACAAAAAGTGGCACAAAAGCTGTTATGTACAGCAACATGGAATCTACTTGTTTTACGTCATAAAGAAACAAAAAATATTAGTGATATCATTTACGTCTATCCTCCAATAGACTATAAATAAGGAACCATTCTAATAATTCAACACATTGTATAATTAACAATTAGACCCATAGCCCATGAGGCAAAGTATTGACCCGGGGCCTTGAGGGTGAAGGGTCTAATTGTTTTAGTATCACCTAACTAGTCAGACAGAAAAAGCAATAATGAAGTTAGCAAATGCAAGTTGAAGAAAGGTTCATTTGGGAATAAAACGAAAGAATTTCACTACTTGATGACTATTACTATTACTAATAGTCCTTTAGTAGCGTAGCCAATCAAAATGCAGGATTTGCATTAGTCCACTAGTAGGGTGATACTCATACACTTTATGTAGCTATGCGTTCACAAAAAAATTGTTACAAGTTTTCATTCACACCAAGAACCCCATAAAAAACAAACTGTTGGTTGGTAAATCAATTATTTTAATCACTTAGGCTGTTCTTATGATTATTATAATCAGACATGAATTATACAAACAATTAATATCACTATTAGCTTGATTTTGGGAAATTACAAAAATACATAGTTCTTTTCATTACAAAAGCATTTCATTTGTATTAAAGTAAAAATAGCCTGGCTTATATAAATATTCTTTTAGTTTTTAATAAGAAATTTAATTCCAGAACTACAATTTCGCTATGAGTCATTACTACATCTAAGTACCATTGTGCTGACAGATCATTAAAACACTTTTTTTTAACAGTCCTCTTGGCCCATAAAATAATGTTCCATTCAAAAGAACACAATGAATCCCAGATAAATTAATTTAAGATTTGGCAGTGCTGTAACTTCAGTCTTACAAGATCCTTTTCCACTTTTCCTATTACTACAAGGTAATTAGGAAAAGTGAGATCCAGATCGCCCCAGGTTCTGTTTAGCCAGATCTAGCCTTGATACAAACAATTTTCAGCATTATTTCATGTAATACCACAGATCATTTGGTGACCAAAACATGCACACTGTAACACAACTGAAGACTAATAACCAGCAGAGCTCTTGGATTGCCTTCTATTGGAATTCCCTCACAAAATAATACAAAGCAGGACATTTTCTTATACACAGGTGTTCAAATTTAGATGCAGACATATTAATTCTGTATCTCGTCTTAATTCTAACTCTTTATGCCAGTTCTAGTCCTCTACCTAAAGGAAACAAAAAAAATATGAATAAAAAACAAGCAGTGTACAGATTATGTTGGTCTCTCAACATGTTAACTAGTACAATCAACGAGTGCAAGTTAAGACGAAGCCCATTGAAAATATGACAGATAACAAATATTAGCGTGGAATGAGCAGACACTGAGATGAGCAAGACACTTAATTACTTGCAATATCATTGTAAAGGAAATTAGACAACTCAATAGCTAATTAATTTGATCAGGCAATGACGTTTATTTGCAAACAATCTTTCGCAACAAGAATGTGGTTAGATGACTACCAATAGTTAACATTAATTTGCTAGTTTGCAACTGAGCATTGTCACAGTAAGAACCAGTTTTACAAACTTGTGGGTTAGAGGTTCCAGCCTCTAATGTAATGTTAGCTGCTGATTCAGTATCACTCATCACAGGAGAGGAATAAGATACATTCTAGGGAAAGACATGCAAAATGAATCAACTGTCATAATTATATTGATGTATAACATGAAAATAACATTTTAAAAGTTCAATAGGCCTTTTTCCATTTAGCATGAAACCTGACCGACATTATTTTCACGTGACTGGAAGCATCTTTACATGTCACTCAGGGGGAACATATTCCACACAGAATTTAAATTGAAAGTATTGCTCAAGAAGTTGAAGAAAATCGAACATTTGAAACCATAAGCACGTATCCCTGTTTCCATTCCCCCACCCCCTCAGAAACATAAGGTGCTTTGCACAATTAAAATGTAATGATCATCAAATTCTGAAAATGTAAAAATAGAGTGTTTTCACATTATTTCACAGTAGCCATATTGGTGTCTGAAAACTATGAACTGACAGCCATGATGGTGTCCCAAACTAATCCTGTGGGAAATTTTGCCAGATGTATGTACAGTACACAATACATTTGCATGGCTGCCGGCCATACCAGTGGAATAACATTAATAAACTTACATCAGAGTGAATTCCAACAGCATGCGTGACTGCATCATGTACAGACACAAATAGATGTTCACTCCCTATCCTTGCAGTAAAGCCAGCTTTCTCGAGCATTTCTCTTATGTAGTCTATGCAGGAGTTAAACAAAATTAAAGGATTATTAGACTGAATTTAAATAAATGAAAAAATACAGTGTATCTTAACTGACCACTCACCCTAGAAGGCTTTTTTAGAGCCAATGGAAACAAACTATGAAACAAATACTGTAAATAATCATAACATCGTTAGAAATCCCAAATGGCAGGAGCCAGACCAGGCCCGGGTTGTCGGAAAAGTGGATAACCCCATCCAGTGGATAAATCACTATCCAGCAGATAGCATGGTTTGTTTTTGTAACACTAATCCACAGGACTGCAATTTTTCCCGTGGAGCATTAGCTAACCTTCAAACAACTGGGGCCTGTTGGCTATGTTGAAAGCATGGCCATAAAGCTGAACTTAGAACTATCGAGAAAAACAACAGCTACAGCTCTAGTGGTCAAAACAGGACTTGAATCTGCAATATATTATGTGCAGATTTTAAGAAGTGAAGAAATGGCATAAGCATGCCCAATGTCTTAGTCTAAAATGATGATAAAATAAACAACATATTAAAAGAGTGCCTCTCACTTAACTAAAAATTTTTGTCTACAAATAATTATTAATAAGGAAAAAAAGAAACTTACATCGGCAGTGGGCCAAGTAGAATTTTACCCCAATTTTTTCGTATTCAACACCAAGCTACAGAAAAAGACAGATCAATACTATAAAAATGCCAGAATTTAAAATAGCAAGATTTACAATTATTATTTGCTTACTGAAAGATAAAGATAACGAACAAACCACGACATAACTATAGAGAAACGAAATACTAGTAAATGAATATTAATTTATAAAACAGAGTAGAGTAACTTCTACTTGGCTTTGTGTTGTTGGTGTCCTCAGTGACAGAAACACAAATTTCAAATAATGTATTAAACAATTTCAATAAATAATTATTTAATTAAAAAGCCTGCTGAATATCTACTCAGAGAAAACATTTCTTGCTGGTTCACATAGCCCACCTGCAATAAGGTGTTCACACCTTGAGTATCGATAAAATTAAATGTACTGGCATCAACAACGATGGCATGAACCGGCACAGAATCCTGCTCCTCAGTTGCACCATCAGAGTTTGCAAGATCATTCAAGGAAACCTCTACATCCTGAAGGACATGATCATATGCAAAGAAATATACACTTTCAATTAATGTAATTGCACATGTGAACCTAGTATCCTGAATGAAATGAAAAATAAAAACTGGACAGTTAATTTTGTCTAAGATGTCTGCATGCAAATTCTTCTACAAAGCACGACTTGACAGTTACCCCGTTCTCCAGAGATCCGTTGAACAGTTTGTGGGCTCTTGGAATTTCTATAGTAGCGCTCCCAGTATCCTCCATGTTGCTACTGCTGTGGTAATAAACTGAATTACCAATGCTACTGCTGTGCTTGTTTGGATTTTGTGGATCAACACCGGTCAATTCTATCAAAGTTCTGCGGAAGTACTCGGCATTGGCATAAAACACTGCAGACTGAAATCGAAAAATCTTCACGCCAGGAATTGGTCTTGCCTAAAAGAAATACAAGTATGTTAATAAAGCCTGCAAATATTTATATGGCTGGAGATGGGCACATGGCAAAAGCTTGCTCCTAAGAGGTGACAGGTAAAATGAACATATTTTATGCAAATCCCCCCAAAAAAAAAACAAAAAAGAAAACTATAAAATACTATTCCAATTGACAATCTGTCACACTCTGCCCTGATATCAGTTCTAGAGACAAGTATTGCTGAGTACCTGTCTTGAACTAATACAAAAGAATCTTGAGTGACAGTCACTTACTGAGGGTATCCTCTGAAGGTCTCTATAAATTCCTGTATTGGGAATTTGACCAAGAAGTTCTGCTGGTGGCCTGAAATGTTCAACATTTTTTAAAATCTTTTAATTGTGAATATAAACAGGGAGTGAAAATTATTAAATAAATTTAAGTGCATTAGAACACGATTGAATTCAGAATTTACTTAGACAAGTTTGAGTCACAGACTCACCTGTGATGTAAATCTGAGATAAGAAATTCATCGCTGTCCAATACAACACAACCATTCAATCTTCCTCATTTCAAGTACCCCCCCCCCCTCCAACCCCACACACACATACCCAGGTTTTTCAAATGGGTAAGCCCCAATGAAAAACCAAGTGAAGCCTTTATACTGAATAAGGAAAATTTTATTCTGACCTTGATGACTTCCAAATCACAACTGCGAGTGCCATTAACACGCCAACTCCCAAGCCAATGTCGATACCAAGCAATACCACTCCCAACCAAGCTGCAAACCAAACAACCTTCAAGAGATAATCGTTAATTTGTATCAATATTGACAGCATCATTACTTTGGCATGATTAGCGTCAAACTGTTGCAATGCTTGGGCTTGCTCTTGGCCCTATTGGAGCACGCACACAGAGTGAAACATACTCAACTGCTGTGCAATCAACTGAGTCTCTCTTATTGCTTGAATCAACATTCTTGTATATATGATGGTAGCTAAGAACTAGTATGCAACATAAAATACAGAGGATACATGGATACAATTATGTAATGAATGTTGTCTAACATTGCCATGTCACACTTTGTCATGCTTTGGTTGACTTTGCTACAACCCAATAGAATCAAGGTAAATGTTTTCTATTTCTTAAATAATGTATGTATGTGTCATCAAATTAGTGTATGAACAATGATTCGTGAGCTTTCAGTTTTCACATTTCAACAGCAAAGCCCAGAAGTTGCTATTAAAATTTTGTTGGCAAATCATTGAATGTTTGCTGACCAGTTACCAGAAGCAATGACAAAATACAACACCTAACGCAACTCTTAGTGCCTAATATCCAGATGCAACCAACTGTCTAGAAAGCTGTGCCACCAAAATTGGGTTAGAAGCTGAGTAAGGAACTTCACTTACAGCATCAGGCTTACAAATCCTCCAGAGTTGTACCAGGCGGCTAAACTGACGGAACAAACCTTTAAGGGCAACTACAACCACAGCAGCTAGTATTGCCTGACAGATGGAGAAAAGAAACTTACAATAATTATTATCTATAAATATAGCTTCAACAGTCACACATTGAAATCAAGCAAGCCACTGTTAGAGTGGAGTGATAGAGGGTAAATACAAGTCCTTGAGAGGAAGACAAGAACAGCCATTTTTTTTTTTTTGCAAACCAGAGACATTTTGATTTTTACATTGCAAGACCAAGATTCCAAACTAAGTATTTTAAGGTGACTCAAAACAGCATCCAGCACTTTCCGAGACTTGATTTTGACAGGCTATTATAACCACTCTTTTAGCGTTATTGTTACTATCATGGTATCAAAAACCTGCCCAAATGTTGGTACACACATTGGTATCATTAATTTCATAATTTGCAATAGGTTACCATAGCAGTAGTATGACTTGTTAAAAACATCATTCATTATAGCTATAAGTGCTGATAATTCAATAACGGCACAGTGAAATTTTTTTTAATAACGCCACAGTGAAATTTTAACAAGTGGGATAAGACGCAACTTTTGACAAATTTCTAAAAAAAATTATACACATGAAGCACACAGTAAGAGTACACTAACCTTTGGCAAATGGAAGAAAAGAGGAGCGATAAACAACAGCACCAGGATAATAATTACAACAACAGGTATGCTACAGAGCTGCCAAACAAAGAGAACATGAAAGAAACAATGCTTTATGAAAATGCTCAAAATGATAAAAATATTTATCCTTAGCTAGTAAAGAACCACAAGTTGTAACCACACAATTTCTCTCATCAAGCTTTACATCCAAGTTTTACATTGCACGACCGAACAGCTGATCAGACAGGACGTGGTAATGTACCAATTTCTGTTCATTCCTTGGGTGTAAGGAAACTCTTTATTTTACAAAGTAGCCGGTGCTTGATACAAGAGTAGTCGGCGAAAATGCCGGCCGCCAGCTCTTCTGGAGAACACTGTCATCAAGTGTTGAATTAAAATAATTATAATACTTATTAATAAACTGTACTAAGAAGAAATAGGCCACTATTAACTCATTAAAAGTCAGCTTGATAGTGAGGCCTAGAGGTCACAAAGAAAAGAAATGAATAAACACGGCCATTCAATTTCCTTTGTTTGTGTCCTCTAAGCCTCATTGCCAAGCTGACTTTTAATATTATTGAAAACAGTCTTTTGGATGTTGACACTAACTCTTCTTGGGAACAAATGCGTGAAAATGTTGACCTGCTTACCTGTGTTCTTGCAATACTTTCTTGAATGACAGATCTTGACAGTGAGCCACTCACAGGAAAACAAGAAAAGAATGACCCAAAGATATTTGCTGATCCACAGGCAATAAGCTCCTAGAGACATAAAACCCACATAAATGAGTGACCAGACAATAACTGCATTTAAAAGTCTAACCCACATGATAAGTTTTGATAGATTCGTCAAAATGCAGACTTCGCCATCACCTTCAAATAATTAATACATTTGTACCACAGTAGTGTGTATGTTGTAGATCAAAATGAAAGTCAAGTTATAATGATTTTATTTTAATGTCATTTTATCTCAATTTCCTTTGCGCTCTAACCCTAATTATTGATGATCCATGACCAATTAGGATTGAAAGACAGAGTACAGTAGTTTCATTTTAACCTGAATTTCATTTTGACCTACAAAATATACACTCTGTCAAGCAGGTGCCCTCTAGACCTTCCACTGTCCATTTGATACTGGAGTACATACATACAAAGAACTGATAAAAATTTCTCACTCTCACACCTGATTTGAATCAATAACATAGTTGTTCCTCATTGCAAATGTCTTGGCCAGAGAGACATTGGTTGCAAATACTACAACAGCGATCACCAGTGCATCAGGAACAATGCTTCCCATCAGCGAAAAAGATGGAGCAGATGGTACTCGCAACCTACATTGGAAAAAGTGATCAATAGCTAGTTCAATTCGACTGTCAAAACATACATGTAAGTTCACCAACTGAAAATAAATGTATTTCGAATGTTTTTTTATAGAAAAAAACAAATTATGGAGAAAGCTTAAATAGACTGTGATATAAATTAATTTTATACAAGTAAGGTGTTGTACTTTATACCTGATCTTCAAGTTTGATTATTACAGGTATTAGCTTTCTTAAAGACTTAAGAACTTGCCAAATGTAGTTGGAACCTTAGTTTTTTCCTTACCCTTTAGGAATATCACCTAGAACTGCCACTTGGAATTTTTCATTTAAGCCAACTAAGTATGATACCACTGTTCCAAGAACAACCTGAAATTAATAATTAATGCACATTCAAACATTTTTACTACAATTTAAAACTTACCAAATGGTCTCGATAGCACAAGGGTTGTGACTATTTTAAAAACCAGAAAATAAATAACAATTTTTGTGAATTAAAAGGTCTTCACTTACAACTATTAACTCTGCAGGTAAAGGAAATTTCATTTTGTGCTTTGCAATCAGCTTCTCACTGATAAATTTGAGTACAATCAGAAGAAGAATACAGATGGCTCCAGTGATGATTGCTCCAGGCACAGACATTGTTATATTCTTGAAAAAATATATGTAGGTCTGCAAAAGTAGAAACAGTTAAGGAGGGCAAAAATTACCAGTTAACAAAAATTTTTATGTGTTCTAAGATTATTCTTCGAAAACCAATAACTGACAGTACTATCGCACTGTAAATTACACAATGATTCGATTTACCACTATAAAAGAAAGTCAATGACAAACCTTGACTACAGCAAAAGCTCCTGTATATCGTGGCACATTCGGCAGACCAAGGATGTGTTTGACTTGGCTGGTAAAGACTAAAATTGCAGCACCAGTTGTAAAACCACTGACAATTGGATCTGATAAGTACACAGCCACAAAACCAAGCCTCAGAAGGCCCATCACAAACTGCAGAAAAATAATCGTAATAATGATAAATATTTCACTAAGTTTGGAAACAAAGTAATTTAAAGTGTTCACATAACTTAAAATGTTGATTACTCAAACATTTTGAGAGGGTTAACCAAGTCAAATAAAAATTACTTCAATTGCTCTCTTTGCGCATTAAATGAATTCCTGATATGTGTAGAGCCAGAGTGATATCATATTTCCAGATGAGCTTTTGCTGGTGGTCTTTAGAATGTAGCTATCTGGATATTCTTGCTAAGTATCTCAAAATAGAGCTCAAGAATAGCCACCATGGAAAGAGATTGTGCACAACCAACCTGAAAAAGACCAACAAGCATTGATAGTGCCACAGCCACTTCTAGTTTCTTTTCATCCAACAACTCCTGCTTGCTTGGAAAACTACTATTTGTCTCCTGTTTGTATATTGACATCTGGAGGACATCACGCGTTGAATCTCCAGGAGGTTGATCTGTTGGACTCGGTGCAGCAGAAGTTGGGGATATAGATAATTCGACTTCTCTCTCAACAACATGTCCAACCATTAGGCAAACTACTGCAAAGGTCCCTGTTAAAGATTTTGCAAATTGCTATTAACTAGTGAATAACAAAAATAATAAGATACTAAGATAATAATCGAAATGCCATCCTTTTCGAATCGTACGTAAGTTTATTTATCATTTTTTTTTATTATTTACAACTTAAAACTATAACGAAAATTTTGTAGCCTGAACAGGCGGCTACCTTCATGCTCACAGCCGGCAGATTTCCGCCGGTTGCCGGCTTCTACTGAGAACCCTGTAATATAATAAGAAATAATAATACAATTAGATTTTCTTGTTTAAAAATTTACCAAGTGATAAATGCCTGGATGTCCCCATTGCCATGTAAACAAGGATTGGCAC
>Ga0126337_10003399_pt1 | contig 10404 bp, 5 predicted proteins | sample DipCmetagenome_FD_92527 | JGI IMG/M metagenome (GOLD analysis project Ga0126337, IMG submission 92527) | Coral microbial communities from La Bocana,Puerto Morelos, Mexico - Diploria C A metagenome | ecosystem: Host-associated > Invertebrates > Cnidaria > Coral | place: La Bocana,Puerto Morelos... | reverse complement strand
TGTTTCGTGATGAATGAAAGTGTAGTTTTTTTCTATTTTCAATATGTTTTGGTTAATTGGATTTACAAGTCACGAGTTGTGTTACTTGAACAAATAAATGTTTTGCGACACCAGGTATTTGTTATACTGAATAGCCACAAAAGGTCTTTGTTTTTGTGTTATCTCGTCATCCATTGTGCGGTTTCTATTTCAATATGCCATCGGCCTCGGACTGCGAGGTTGCCATTCCAACGTCAAGCTTGGGCGGTCTCGTTCGGCCCGACTAATTACGAAGAGTGTCTACACCGGAGTGAGTGAGTGAGTGAGTGAGTGAGTGACACATTTGCATATCGGAGTCCCCATAACAAACTTTGTTTCAACGCTTCACGTTTTCCACTTGTTTAAAAACCAGGTCATTATCATTTTACAAACAAAAAAAATGTATTATAAAATAAGCAAAAAAGGTTGAGTAGGTTTGCATGGGACATTGCTACCATGTTTTTGCTATCAGCAATGTTTCTACATATTTGTTTTACAAATCTCCAGAATTGGTTCCAGTTAACCATCAATTTCAATCAATTTCTTAAGCCACCTCTATACTTGAGTCAACCTTGGATTTCACAAAAGAAATTTCCACTGTTCAGGTCAACTTAGTGTTTGAACACACTCTTACACATACATGAATGGCACAAATACAATTCTAATTTGATTTTTTTTTCTTATTTTTGGGTTCTACTCAGTAGCTTAAATAGCTAAGGCAGTCTTTCATACCAGATTGTCAGGTAGAACATAATGAATTATTACACAGTCACTACTCACTGGAACAGTTACACACTATAGTGGAGATAAACAAACCTGTAACATGTCCTTAAAAAGATCAACAGCACTTGTCTTTAGCTGTAGATTCTGTAAGGAAGAAAGTTATCTGATGTGTGTAGACTGACAACGACAATGAGCTTACATTTTCAATAAGTAAATAACACCAAGTTGACTATCACTCATACTACTGGTATAATTATATAATGCATCAGGTTATGATTGGTTTGTATGTGATGTGAATGACAGCCACCTCAATTGCAATTCATTTTAAATAATCACTCAACTTTCTTTATTCAACTTTCTAACTAATTGGAACAATCAAAACATTTACTATCATTTTGGCGGTAAGGGCAGGGAAGTTCATCCATTCCTGCACTCAGAAATTAAAATGACCATAAAGTTTTTAAATTTAAACCAAAACTATAAAGAACAGTTTTCCATCAATCATGGTCTATCAGCAAATTGTAATTTAATTGATCCATGAGCAAAAAGTACAATGTAATATCAGGTTACCTCCAGCTAGTAAAATGCAATTTGCTTTGATAAATTCTTTTTACCTTCCTTTTCTCTGTGTCTCCACTTATGGCCATTTCCCTTAACATATGGAGTGTTTCCATGACAATGTTCTCAAACATTAGTGGCTGTAATGTACTGAAAACTGTTAATTTAGGAAAACAAGAAGCTAAAGAACTTGAAACTGGGCCTTCTATATCAAAACCCACATGAAAGGAGCATCACAGGGCAACCTTTGAGAAAACCATCATACAATTCAAATAAAAGATTGTTAGTAGTCTTTTTGTAACTAAGAGAAAATGAGTTCTTTGGCCCTTTCCTCCCTGTTTCACGCAATAATTTGTTACAGTACTGTTTTAAGGACTATGTTCATTGCCGCTGTTGTTTGATCTACACTGTATTGATAATTCTCAGTCAATCCTGCCAAGCCTTCTGAGAGGTGCATGGCACCTCCTACTACTTAATATGTTTATTTAGTGTGTAAAAGGATTTACCTTAAGTCAGTTGCTACCAAAAAAATAAGAAAAATCCAAGAATATTTCTGGAATGTTGACAGCAACCAGTGACAATCATCCAAAGGCAGAGAAGCATAATTAACAACAATGATTACATGTCTTTTCACTAATTTGATAAACATCCATGAGGTGTGTTCAGCATTCAAGGATTTTCACATTGGTGTCACCTACGTACAGGTATACTACTAGTGTGCATAGTAGCCAAGAATTGTTAATTCTAGATCATACTCAACCAAAAAGTAATTATTATTTGTACAGAAGCCACAACCTTACCAGGCTTGTAATCCGACCAACATTTTCCTGCAACTCTAAACTCCAGAGCTCATTGCAATGTAAGGACTTGATGTCTAAAAAGATTTGTCACACATACTGTCACATGTCACATGTACTTTACATATAGTTATATTGGGCACCATGGAAATCTAAAATATTGGCTTTGTGTCAAATGCTTGTCAATGAAATGAATTGTATTTGAAAGGTGCTACAGTCATTACACCTTGCAGTCACTTGCAGCACGATTGCCTGTACTAGCATCAAAGTTACAAAGACAAGACTTTGGTCCCAATGGTTCTACTCTGCGTACAGGAGAGAATATCAAAGCAAGCTTTTACCTCAGGTGAGTGATGATACAATAAGATTGAGGTTCACTTTGCTGAGATCACTGGACACCACTTTTTAGCAAACAAGCATTACTACACAACATATAATTGTTGTTTAAGCATTTTTGCAAACTTTAAACTATTCATCATAAACAGAGACAGCTTAATTTATTGTTGTTTTCTGTCGTTTTTTTACTTCTTAAGTATATTTCTATAATTTCATTGAAGCATTCAATAGATTGAGAATTTGTTTATTCTCTTATGTGCGTTGTTGGAATCTAGAAATATTTGTTATTTTCTTACAGTTGTCACACTACTGTTATTAACATTTACATTGCATTTGTCTGAGTCACAGGGGATGTTTAATTTAGGTAAAGTTTGTCAAAATTCTAAAGCAAAACTTTGAAAGCCAGCTTAATGTAATCCTGTGCTCTGTTCTCTGATAAAGCATGGTGTTTCAGCCAGTAGATGGAAACCTTAATATAAATTAACTATTGCCGGTTTTCATGTAACATAGTCATAATTATTACAAAATTGAAAATTGCCTTTCCTTCTTCCTTCCTTCTTTTAGTTTCATTAGATTATAGACCCTATAGGAACTTGGCATTTTACAACCTTTTAGCTCAACAGGGTTCTTTGTTTTGCAATTGGGCATGTTTGAATTTCAAAGTTTTTGCGTCAAGTGACTTAAATGGCTGCCCGAGGAGACTGTCACGTGGGTCATAGAAATGAGTAATAGCTTTGGGTTTTTGCTAACTGAACAATTCTTGCACTAGAAGAAATATTTATTTTATGTAAAAAGGTTGCATTTCAATAGGACAACTTAACGGCAGATGTTCCTGTTACTTTACAGCAGCCATGTTTGTGCCCCTCTGAGGGGGAAAAACATGGTGTCTCCATACAGAGCTCTATAAATCTGGGTAAAACACTGGGGGGTTACTCCCTTATATGGGCTATATAGGTATGTGTGGCCCCAAAGGGTATGGTTTTTCAGCCGTTTTGGTCATAAATTGGGTATCAATTTTAGCCATTTTGCCGCCATTTTGGTCATAAATAGGGTATTGATTTTTGCACTCTGGTCTTCAATTTGTTTTTTTTTTTTTTAGAACAAGCTACTTTTTCATCATGCCCACCTTCTCTCACTCACGCTTTGCCTTCCTCTACCCCATTTAGCGCCTGCTACACAGGCTAGATAAAGCCAGCAACAAAAGCCCTTCCCCTAATGACCTAAGAGTCAGGTCATAAATAGGGTTTCAAACTTTTGGTCAGGTCATAATAGGTAGGGAAAATCACAGATTTTGGTCATAAATAGGGTAAGCATTTTGGGAAGCGGGCCGCACACTCCTACCCAGTTTTTCTGGGAGTACCCCCCTGGGGTAAAACAACTGAATAACTTGTGAATGAAAAACAGCAGAGACCTAATTCTTGGTGAAGTTGTTTATATACCTGTGTATTTATCATCTATCATATCCCTTATTTGTTATCGAATGGTTACAATTTTTTGATTTGATCACACGATAGGTGAAAGCCAGCAATATTTAATGTACTATACAGTACATGTATGCTTAAATCCCAATGCAATAAATATGTGGACTATACACTTGAATGTAGGGACAAAGGGCTTGAGACAATGACGTGTTTTCCCAAATAACATAGCTCATTTCAGGTCAGCATCTTCATCTCAGGAAATGTTACTCTTATGCTGCTGTAAACAGCCAACAACAGGATACAAAAATTAAGAAACAGTTCTGTTTTGTCTCTTTTTCAGAAGAATGTCTCTAAATTTCTTTTACAAATCTGTTGCAAAACAATATGTTCAGTTCTCCTATCAGCCACTAAGTAGTAGCAGACCATCACAAGGCCTGAATATCTTCTTGAATAATAATCTCATCATTTACATTCACACTACTTTACTTAAAGAATTTATCTACAACTGTCTTACACAATAAATATGTCTTAACTATCAGGAATGGAGAATGTACCTTCAATAGCTTCTTTGAACACTTCTTTAGCACACAGTAGTCTAAGGTCCCCAGCTAGCTTTTTAATGCGGTCCAAAGCTTGTGATGGTAGAGACAGTTTATGTAGAGACTCTAAACAAGACCTGTAGGAAAATGTTTATAATCTGCATTGTACCATGGATATACTGATTTGGAACAGATTAATCTTGGACCATGATGTTGACAAATATTTCAAAAACTTGAATCAAAATTTTCATTCACTGGGTGGTCTCTACACATGCATTTTTTCAGGGGCGTGGCCAGATAAGTTCCAATCAGCCATATGCTTTCTCCTACACTCTCAGCATTGTGATCATGCCCCACACAACTAATTCCCCCATAAGCTGGGTTTAGGGTTGACAAAATATCCTGACAGAGTTGATGTTGGTGCAAGAATTTTACAATGGATAATTATGGCTAGCTTTACATATGTATGTTTCGTCCCTGCCAAGCAACTCGTCAGAGACCCTTCAGCTAACTCGTCAAACATCGCGTTTGAAGTCCCACTAGCATCAAAATGATGGTGGCAACCTGGCATTATATCACATAAGGATTCCCAATTGCATAATATGCCATTCACAAACTTGAAGTGCAAGAGTTGATGTTGATACAAAAATAATAATTTATCAATAGCTAAATTGAGTAATTTTTGTGTGAAGAATGACAACAAGTGAGTGGTTGGATAATTACATTATGTACCTCATTGTTGCTTTTTTTCACTGGAAATTAATTTTGCAAAGATGGAACAGCCTAATTCATAATTTGGTCAAAAAATTAGTAATACAATGTAAAAAGGAGCTAAATTTGTAAAAAATACTGGTTTTACCGGTAATTTTCAATAACAATAGTTTCCAATGACACTGAACAAAATGAACTGAAAACAGTTTGACATGTTCCTTTGAAATAAACCAGAGCAAGACCGAGGATGTGACATCATCTATTTGTGCTAACACCTGAAGCAGATTGTCAATCCCTGCAAATAGATCCTTACTCCCCCAGGAGCTAGCCCTTTAGAACTCCTATCACGGCAAAGTAGCATGTCGTTTTTTAAAAAAGAATTACAGGGTATTAGATTTTGCCTGGGTAATTTTCCCCAAAAATGTTCTTTTTCTGCGGATCTTTACTTTTGTGATTTTTGGAAAATTGCAAAAATTAAGTTTTTGTAAAATAACTAACATTTAGTAATGCATTATAATTTTCACATACCTAACATATCTAACACAAGAAGGAAGCCATGCACCCATGCCATCCATAGGACTGCACCATAAGGTTTGCTTCTCCTTAACTGGCACAGTGAGAACTGCTGGGGTTCCTGGGAAGAAGGCTGCTTTGACCAGATCTGCATACTGTGAAGTCATATCTTGTATCATTTCCTAAGACAATGACAACAACTTCTTAGGATCAAAATGGCTACCTCATCTAAGAATCTAAGAGTAACACTTTGTTGCCTTACATAGTTTAGTTGCCTTTTATATTAAGGGTGTTGCAATATTCATTTAGATCTTCTCTTCCCGTGTGCCTGGTTTTAGTACATGTTCATGCATCATTACATTGATTTGGTCAGATTTACAAAACCTTTCTTGCATTTAAGTTGCACACTTGGTTGCATAGCAATATTCAGCATTTGAGTGAGCAATTTTAACCCCGGTACATATACATCTGAAAGGCAAATTGAATAGCCAATCAAAGAATAGAATCCATTGGACTTGGCCAAATGCCGCCTTTGATTTTACCCACAAAGGATCTGCAAATTGGTCCAACTGACAAGCAGACAAATGGATTGATTGGCTGACTTCATTGATCAATAGTATTGGTCAATCAAGCAACTCAGCAACCATAACACCTTTTGTTGTCTAAGAGTCCTGTTCTTTATTGCTGAAGCTGTTCTAAAGTAACTTTCATTAATTTAGAATGATTTTGTGCTCACTATAAACAAATAACTGCTATATCAAACTCTGGATGATAATACCTCGAACATTTTCTTTTTTTGTGTTGTAGGCTTGAGTTGTTTTGATCCACTAGACTATTAAGAGAAGAAAAAATTGAATGTTTGTTGATGGAGAAACATATTTCAAAAGTTCTTGATATCATTAAATAGTGACATTCTTATTCAACATAGTCAGTACTCAGTAGATAACACTATTATATTTAGTAAGCTAACACAAAATATTTACTGTATATTCCACTTTTTTCAATGCACTGCACAAACTTGTTAGGTGGAACAAACCTGAATTCAAGCATTGGCTTAACAACCAGGCATTAGAAAAAACTATCAGTGAGTCACCACACTTAAGTCAGTACTTTTAGATAACAGACAGTTTGATTTGGCAATTGAAAAAAATGAATGCAATTTACAAATAGATTCCATTTTGCAGTGTGTCTGTTCAGTAATAGATCACAGATGACGTCAAAATGTGGTAAGAACAAAAAAGTGGCACACAAGGCGATAGCCAAGTGTGTCACTGATGTTCTTATGTATCCTCTGTGATCTATTACTGAATAGATGCACAGCAACATAGAATCTATTTGTTTTATATAATAAAGAAACAAACTACTACAGCTTCTTTTTTTTTTTCTCAATTACTCAAAAGCCAACTTTTGCCCACTTTGGCAAACACGAAAAAAGACCATTTGACGTAATCTGTTGTCTAACAAAATGAAGCAATCTCATTGGTTCCTATGCAGAGCAAGGAATTGTGATTGGTCCAGAAAAATCATGCCACTGTCAAATTTGACTTGAAAGGTATCTTGTGGAATGAAATCTTACAATGAAAGGAGAAGTGAACTGCGAAATCTGCAAATGTTAAAGAAAGTGCTGAAAAAATCAAGTCAGTTTTTGTCATCAGACCAGCCTTGTGAGCTGAAAAGATGTTGCCTTGAATATTAGATAAGTGGAGTTGAAAGAATACTCTCGAAAACTTGCGGTTGGTTAACACTGGAGGCCATTTGATTCGAGTTTTGAATGAAAGGAGGGTTAGCGATGGTGGAAATTTGTGTCCTCTGTGCTTGATGATTCTCAAATCAGTTTCAATTGACATAGTGTCAGAGACACCTTATAGCTGCAATACAGTTGGCCGTCAGCTGTAGTGAGTTATACTTTTCTCGCTGTTGTGCCGCGAAACGGACTGGAGCATCCGCGTCGGAAAGCAAGGTTTAAGAAGTGATGATTTTGATAGTTGATTCCTGATTCCTGTGTCAACAATTATTTTGAAACTGAGTTGAATTAACGTAGCAAACATTTTCTTTATTGAATTTTGCTAAATTCGAGACAAAGAAGTTGGGGTTTAGTCTCGCTCAACTGCCGACTGAGAATGCTCAAGTATTTTTTCTGTGTCATTTTTTTAAAAAAATAAACAGCTTTTCCTTACTTTTTCCTTTCTCTCATACCTGCTAATGCTTTGTCAAGACTTTTTTGTTCCTTATCTTTTCTCAGTCACGCAAAATATTATTTTAATTCTCAAAACTTTCCACCATTTTAAAATGCTGAAGGAAAAACTTGCGAGCATCTGTCCTCTAATAGATCATAGGCAAGACCCAATCAAAATGTGAGAATAACTTGTGTTATTGTATAATATATCATACATCTCCAATAAGGCCTCCACTAAAATATGCCTGGCCTAGTTTCCAGACATCAGGTAATCCTTCAGTCAACAGCTCTGATAATTCCTCCACAAATAGCACTCGCTGAGGCACTGAAGTTCCACTTTTAACTGAAATAAACCAAAGCTTAAAGTCAGATAATTACTTGTTTGAATAATGTCCATGAATACAGTGAACGAAGAATACTGAATTAAGGTTACTGTAGACCTTCAGGGGTGTCTTCCGAACAATCATTCATATGTGCGCCACTTATATTATAACCATAAAAAAGTATATATCATCGTAAAGCTAATAAAATGTAAAATCAGAAGAAATAATTTTTTTTTTAAGATTTGATTTAATGGTAAGCGAGTGCAAGCCTTCAAACGCAAAACTGACACTATTTGTTAAACTGAATTACCTGCCTTTCGTGATCGCAAGTACGACCAAACAAACTGCACAGTGTCACTCAGTAGCTGATAGACTACAAAAGGGTGTGAGACTTTTTCGATATTCCGATTGGTTGACGAGAAAATTTATTTTGAAGTTGGCGAATTGAATATTTGCCGATCTTCGGCACATGAGAGCACTCAAAAGGAAAAATATTTGGAATATCAAAAAAGCCTCACACCCTTTTTCACATTGATAACCAAGGAACATTTTGGCCAAATTTCATAATAATCCGTCAAATCTATAAACCCTATTAATTCGCTTAAAGCAAGGAAATCCACGCAAAAATAAAGCTAGAGTTCTAGACTCTTGAAGTTTTGAAAGCTTGTCACACCTCATCAAAGCGGCTGTCAACCGGGACAGACCGCCAACCAATGAAACTTGAGCTTCGGACCTCCCGAGCACCCGCGACAAAAATAGCCCATTGAATTTGCAGTAAAATGACGAGAAAAGCTTCTGGAAAAACATTAAAGGGAAAAAACATGGTTGCTGCCATGAATTTGCTCGGGTAGGCTTTATTTTCAAGTTCCTTCCTCCTGCTTTCATCGAATAAATCTTCACCGTTCTCCTTTTTCTTTGGCCCGTGTTTCTTACGAAATTTTGTCCAAGGTGTCTTCTCTCTTTTCAATGAATTCATAATGTACGTTTTCACAGATTCTACATTAAAACATTCACTGATACCAACAGCCTAAACGATGCGGAATTCAACAACGCGACACAGCATAACTTTCAATGTAAACAAATGTTTTGTAATTAAAGTCCCGGATAAGATTTGCCGCGAAAAATTCATAGGCGCTAGATGTGTTAATGGGATTACAGCGCCTTTAGTTATTTATTGACTATTCTCCAAAACAGTTTTTCCCCGAAATCTCGCAATCGATGAATGATTTAAAAACTTTTTTCAACAAACTTTAAATTGATGCTTTAGCTATATCAGGAGCACAGAAAAACATTTGCAAAATTTGGTCTTTGAAGGTCTACAGTAACCTTAAATAAGGGTGTAATTCAACTTAAAATAACAATACATGCTAAAATGATGATTCAAGAAGGAAATGCAAATGATGTTGAGACTGTACATGTATGCATTGGAAATGGGATTTATATTCCAAGTCTTACTAAGACAGACTACTCAGGAACTTATCTAGGGGAAAAAAGAACGATTATACAGGCAAAAAGTCAATGACAAAGACTTGATTGATTCATTCTAACTTTAGATGCATTACCTGCAGCCAATCATATGAACAAAGAAGCACACAGGAATTACCATTTATGTTTTTTGAACAATTAGAGAAGCTAACATAACTAAAACTCTACCCTTTAACAACTTACGATTACGCTCCAAAGATGATGTCTTACTGGGAGTTGAAGTAACCCTACGAATCCCCAAAGAGTCACTGCGGTATGAAACTGAAAAAGATATCCAGTTTTCAATATTAACTACCTCACTGCAACATGACTTTTGTAACAGACAACAGGTAATTTGATATGTCATTTTCTTTCGACTTCTAGAATATATTGCAAGTGCTTTCTTTATTGGCATTTGTGCCCATTGTTTCTGCACAACTTTGCTGCACACGCATTCACATTGCAATATTACACCACGTCATACATCAATGGCACACACTACAGAAGAAACTAATATGTGCAAGTAAAGGGCTAATGGTACTGGCTGTATACAAATGGTATGCTTTTCAGCTCTTGTGTTTAAATATGGATGGGTAGCAAGAATAAAATGTATGCTCTTCAGTAAATGTTTACAAAATAGACTTGGTTGTGTTTAATTGATCTAAATTTGACTAATGTATATTGTGCACGTAGCTTCTTTCATTCATGACGGGACGCAGAGGGCTTCTACTGTAAGTACCGCAGAGAAATGGTAGGAAAATTTCCTAGCATTCCTTACATACTCTCACCAGGGTTCTTAGCCTTGCGGCCAGGGAAGGTGTCATA
>Ga0126337_10003398_pt1 | contig 10405 bp, 6 predicted proteins | sample DipCmetagenome_FD_92527 | JGI IMG/M metagenome (GOLD analysis project Ga0126337, IMG submission 92527) | Coral microbial communities from La Bocana,Puerto Morelos, Mexico - Diploria C A metagenome | ecosystem: Host-associated > Invertebrates > Cnidaria > Coral | place: La Bocana,Puerto Morelos... | reverse complement strand
TTTTTTTTTTCAGATTTCTTAGGCGTAAGTTGGACGGAAAACATTTGATGCGTTTTCCGAGTACTAGTAAAAACACGGTTTTCAAATTTCTCCGACATAAAGCCGGTGGAAGATATCGAGATCTCTTTTAACTGAGTCACGCTTGGTCAATAACCAATAATTGGTTAATAACTAATATCGGAACACAACAACAACCGAATGGATGGTTTCCTTTTTCAGTTAAAGTTTTGATAGTAACCTTTTAGATGTATTGTCTTCACTGATTATAAATTTCAATAATTCTACTTTGACATGATCATGATATAGTAGCAGCTACGTTCTTGTATTAAACGTGCGTGAAATAGCATTATGTAAATTAAAGGAGCTGTATAAATCAATCCTAAAGATGGGGTATACATTTTGTTTTGTTTTGTTTCAGTCCTACTCTAAATAATCATTATTACAGTTTTCAATCTGTTTTCTTCCTCCTTGCTCAATTCAATTAAATCAGTGAACGTTACTGGTAAAACGATACCGACAACAAACGTCGTGGTTACTGAATAGAGAATCCCCTTTGAGACTTCGACTTCAGCCGAAAGAGGTGACCAGCTTACGATTACTATTAAACAGACAAGTAATAGGAACATAAAAAACACCGGTCTGAGGTGTTCATTGAGAACTTTCCACAGCAAAGAACATGTTCTCATTGATGCTTGCCGAGTGTCATCCTCAACTTGGCCGTGAATGATATTTCTCGCGTCACACGCGAACAAGAGAAAGACAAACGCTAAGTTTACAACAAAGACAACTCTGAGCACAATTTGGAAAAGGAAAACTTGAGCAAAACAATTGTACCACCAAATCAAGGAACCAGTGAATCCCAGAGACAACGCTGCTGAAATCTTGAGTTTGGAACAAAAAGAAAATGTGTTCATCGAAGCTTCTGCAATAGTGTTCTCCAGCTTGTTTTGATTACTATTCCACGCATTGGCAGCAAACACGAGAACAGCAAACGCTGCGGTAACGATGAACATAACCATAACGATAATTGTGAGCGCTATATAGTGAGAATACGACTGCTGAGAAAAACAGCTGTACCACCAAATCATTGCGGAACCAAGGAATCCCACAGACAATGCTGCTGAAATCTTGAGTTTAGAAAAAAACATGCGAGTTCCATGGGCTGTAGGTTGTTGGTCAAAATAAATGATGAAAATCGCCGTGAAGTTGCAGCCCTGGAAAAACAGCATGGAATTTGACAGAACTCTGAAGACATCACAGGATCCTCTGGGCTGAGTTTCCAATCCTTTCCACGATTCTACAGCATCCACCACGAGGATAGTAACTTGGCAAGAGCACTGACCTATGGCTAATGTTCTGCACTTTTGAAGAAACGTGTACTTTATTTTGTCCTTGAAGCAGCTTCGTAGCATTCGTAAGTTTAAGATGATTCCTGCTAAACGAAGGGCCGCCATCAACAGTGAATATATCAAACTCATGGTGGAAGACAAAACTCTTGTGACGGATGTAGAAGGCGTGCTACTGACCAAGTTTTCAGCTAAACTTGTACATGACATATAAAATGTCTAATTCAATGGAATATATTAAAAAGCATAAAAGTTGTCTCTTCATTATTTGCCTAATTAATGCGCCTAACAAACAAAACTCTTGCCGTTACTAACGTAGAAGGTGTGCTACTGACCAAGTTTTCAGCTAGACTTGTATCATATAAAATGTTTCATTCAATGGAATAAATTAAGGCAATATGACACTAGTAATTTTTTCAGGGGTGCAACGTAGCACATGAATACGTAACATGAAATAGATCAACAGAAACAAACAAAAACAGGGACCGTGGTATAGCCACCCACGCAGACCTTCTTAGGCTTAGTCACGCGTTCCTCCCCGCGAACGTTCGTGCAGAGGAACGCGTGACAAGGCTAAGAAGTTTCGTGACCTTTTACACCGTTCGTCAGTCGCCATCCTTAGTCGAGAGGTTCTTTTGTCAGTCAAGAACACGCTTAAGTGGCCGTTGTCGTTAATTACTGGGAGGTGGCCGTTATAGAGAGGAGTGAATAGAAGGACCGTCTCCGGGACCAAAAAAGTGGCCGTTTGTAGAGATGTGGCCGTTCAGTAAAATTAGTGGAGGCTCGACTGTGTAGAAGCAATAAAAAATCGACACATTCACTAACGAGGGTCTGGACGGGGAGGGTGCAAATGTCAGTTGTCAGTTAAAATTTGGCAATTTGTCAGTTGACGTCAGTCACATTTTGGGCCGTTTGTCAGTTATCTGTTACGTGTTTGTTAATAATTAACTTAAGGTCCTGAATGGCCCTTGTAAAGAAAATATGCATATAGTTATATGCAAAGTACTTTTTTTCTTAAAGTTCTTTAGCTTCTACTTTTCATCATCAGATTCAAAGCAAGCATCTCAATTTCTTACAAGTAACTGTTAACCATAATTTAATCACCTGCAGTTTTTGTTTCAATCGCGCGCTAGCCTGCCAACAGGCTCCGGCTGGGTTCAAGGTGCGAGCCAGCCGAGTGTGGTCTAGGATGAGCGGGGCGAGCCGAGAGCAGTCTGCTGCTTTCCACTCGCTTCGCTCCGGCGGAAATCTTTATCTCGACCAATTTGTGAGAAAGTAAACGAGCTGTGAGCAAACAGGCCATGGAAATGTAATTTCATTTAAAATTTCGCTACATTCAGTGATGACCAGCAACCATTGTAAAGAAATTATTTCGAGAGGACTGAAAGAACGGCGTCTTGAAAGAGTTAAAAATTCTACAATGCTTAATTACAATTATAGAATATTTATGCCAGGGAGTATGCGATATTGCCGGTCAGTATAAAAATAAAAATACTAAACACCGTTTACGTAGCTGTCTGTTTCCCCCTGCGAGCATGACTGATACCTCTAACTGCCGCTGTCCATCTGTAGTTATTGCAAAATTTTAAGTTCTTCTTCCAATTCCTTTTTGACATCCTGTAGAGCTTTAGTTCATAGAGTTACCAAGCCTATAGAGTGTGTTCATTGTCACGTAATAAAAGATAAAATCAAAAACCATTCAGTGGATCAAGTCAAGAAATTGTAATATTATAGACGATAAACAAATAAGGCAGCTCTCCAACGTTGTCCCAAAGTTGCGCTATTCGTCGAAATGTTCCGCGCAAAATTATAGAGCCTAGTATGGAGAGGACCTCATTAGTCCTCCAATATGGCGGCCGGAAAATAGTGAAAACATTTGGAACTTACTTTGGCTATCTAGACGACTGATTATCAGAACCGAACCAAAACCCATTTACAAAAACACTTTTCCTAATACTTTAATTCCTAAAATGGCTGAAGATCACGAGATAAGTGTATATTTTTCGACAAACGCGATCTTAGCTTCATGTCATGCAGCGCCGTAACTCCAAAATTCAAAATGCGCTGGTTTCCAAACGAAAGACGCTATTGAGCTGGAAAGTTGCAAACAGATATAAATTTAGTACCTGTTATGCCTGATGAGGATTAAACCTTTAGGGGCTTTTTAGTTTTGGATTTGAGAATATGATGACGTCACGTGAACACACTCTATATTTTGTTTGTCAGTTCATTCAAACCTAGAGACCCCACCTAGTGACTCCGCCAGCTGCTTCTTCAAAAAAAACTCTACAGTCTGGAAACCATTTCTGACTGATGGGTATCCGGCTTCTATAACGTTCAAATGCAGAATCGGAAATGATCGATACGATACCGTAGAAGGCAATGATAACAACACTGAGACATTTCGATTCTCCCTGTGGCCTGAAATGCGCGATCGTAAATTGAGGATCATTTAGCAGATAGTATGAAGATCAAATTGTTAATGATTATAATATTAACAGCATTAAAAAAGAAAACTCATTGAGATAGTTTCGGTCTAAAATTAATCTAAACCACAGGAACATTAACTAGTGGTAATGAAACATTTTGAGAGTGCTTTCGACGTCGTCGTCTTAATGTATTTTCCTTCAATAACTTCACTGGCTGACTTTCAACCGTGGTCTATTGCTAAAATTAAGTTTCTTCTTTAACAAACGAGGTCATGCATAGTGCCGGGATAAGTCCCTTTGAGTGAACAGGTCCTCTTTGTTATTACGTCTTTGCGTAACGGGACCCTTCAAAATTTCGTGCTTATAATGTTCTCACAGCGTAAAAACTAATTAAGGAAGCTCACATATAAGTACTGAACATTTGCAATCGCGCGTTTATCGTAAATAAACTCTGGGTAACTAATTCGAGTATTTTCCTTGATGAATACAGTTACTGTAGCAGTATTTACGCAATTTGTCGTTCCTTGTTCAGGCTCACTCTTATGGATATAATTGCTGTCAGATTACTTTTCCACCGATTCCAAACAATATTATATTCGATCGGATAGAGACAGGTGTCTGTCGCGACTGGAACCAATCAACAGATGCAATCAAACTGTAGCTGTTTCCAAAGCCGGCCAAGGCGATTCAAAGTCGTATTCGTTAACATGTAAAATATCAGTAAAACGTTTGCATACGAGCCAAGTGGCCTATCAGTGCCGGAGCTTATCCCGGTTTCTGTAGCATGAAGCACAAGGTTACCCCCAGCATTCATCAGTACCCATTTGTGCACTTGGGTAGAGAGAGGCACTGCGAGAGTCACGTGTCTTGCCCAAGAACACAACACAATGTCCCTGGCTAGGGCTCGAACCCAGACCGCTTGATCCGGAGTCGAGCGTACGGCAAACCTTGAGGCCACCGCGCCTCACAACATATAAACTAGGCAAGGACAGTTCCCTGAGATTTCGATAGTTCTTATCGTGGAAGTGTTTACATTCACCAAAATGCAACGCTGAGAACACAAATTTAAATAGCGAAGCCTACGGCGACTTAATGGAAAGAAATCAGCGCACATGTGAGCTCACAGGGCTTGCTCACATGTTCACCACATGCCAGCTACATGGCTTATCACTCAATCGAAATGACATGATGATTAAGTTCCTAGTAACCGTGTAATAATGACCGAACGAAAAATCAATCGAATTCAATCAAACTGCAATCGTTCGATCGATTGCCGCGGTAATTGAACTCAGTGGAAATTTTTGGATGAATTCGTTCAATCGAACGATTCGTGTTCGATTGAGTTCGACAAGCGGAACGTTCAGTTGACTGCGCCGCGGGCCCAGATTTCTAAGGAACAGTCTTCGCTAACGTCAGAACCTACTTCTTCACAGGAACCGAGCTAATGTATTCTCCATTTGAAGACTCTATTCTAATTAAATAACTATAGGTTTTTGTGTTTCTTTTCTGTTTTCATAGCTCGAGTCAATCAAATCTCCCAAGGTTACTGGTAAAACGATTCCAAGTACAAACATCGAGATAAATGAATAAATTGCCTCTTTAAAGACCTCGGTTAGTGAGTAGCTTAAAATGACTAAAAACATTAGCAATAACGTTATGAAGAATGCCAGTTTCTTATTATCTATGAAAACTTTGCCTAGCGAAGAAAATGTGTTCATCGAAGCTTCTGCAATAGTGTTCTCGAGCTTGTCTTGATTGCTATTCCAAGCGTTGGCAGCAAACAAGAGAACAACAAACGCTGCAGAAACGATAGCCATAACCATAAGGATAATTGTGAGCGCTATATAATGAGAATTCAATTGCTGAGGAAAACAGCTGTACCACCAAATCATTGCGGAACCAAGGAATCCAAGACACAATGCTGCTGAAATCTTGAGTTTGAAAAAAAACTCGCGAGTTCCATGGGCTGTAGGTTGGTCAAAATAAATGATGAAAATCGCCATTAAGTTGCAGCCCTGGAAAAACAGCATGGAATTTGACAGAACTCTGAAGACATCACAGGATTCTCTGGGCTGAGTTTCCAATCCTTTCCACGATTCTACGGCATCCACCACGAGGATGGCAACTTGGCAAGAGCACTGACAAACGGCTAATGGTCTGCACTTTTGAAGAAACGTATACTTCGTTTTGTCCTTGAAGCAGCTCCGTAGCATTCGCAAGTTAAAAATGACTCCTGCCATCAAAAGCACAAAAATCCAACACATGATAGAAAATCGATTTTAAGACTTGATTTAAATAGTTTTTTCGTTTCAACGAGGACCGTTAGTAAAACTTGATTATCTTTTTTTTTTCGTTTTTGATGGTTTTTTGGTGAGACAACCCCACCTGTAACAGCTGATATCTTACTCGCCCATTTTTTGTTTGATGTGTAAATTGGTTTCAACTTCAGACTGAACGTGTACTGACAAAGACAAGAGACGATGACAACATAGAAGAAGACTGAATATACTAAATTTATTACACACATCTAGTTCAGTAAACGTTAGCCGTCAAAAAAGGAGAATCTTGTATAAGATTGAATGCTGGCTTAAAATTGTAAAGATCTTGTTTATTAGCACTTACTGGTGATTTTACTTTTTTTGACGGGGGCGCTGGTAAGTGGATACACTCTTTCTTTTTTATAAGAATATTATTTTATAAGAATATCGAGGCTGAAAATTGCGAAAGTTTAAGAACATTTTAAGAATAAACCTGAGGCTGAGATCACGGTGAAAATGATATAATTTCGTACGTTGAAAATCTGTAAATACAACACAATGATATGTTTTTACTTAGCTATATAAAATTATCCCTTTCTCTAAACGGAAAAACAAGCCACTACCTCCTTAAACAGGACTGTCATATACTATGATTAAGAATATTACAGGAATATTTTCAGCCTAAAATCGGCAGTAAAATAGGAAAAAAATTAACCCTGGGCCGGAAAAACAATGTTCTTATAAAAAAGAAAGACTGTGTAGATTATGAGCTTGAGATTTCTTTCGCGTGATAATTGATGAGGGTGCAGTCCGAGTCAACTATCACGCATGGCAATCGAGAGCACACTGTTGCGCGACCGGCGGTGTGAAGCCTAGCCAATCAGAGAACGCCATTCTCGATAATTTCGTTATATCAACTAAGTTGAAAATGTAAATTGGCCACCGTAATGAGTTATAAAGCTGACGTTTCGAGCGTTAGCCCTTCGTCAAGGGCTAACGCTCGAAACGTCAGCTTTATAACTCATTTCGGTGGCCAATTTACATTTTCAACTTAGTTGATATAACGAAATTACCTTGTTACCCCCACCGACGCAGCACCACAGTTTCTTTAGAAACTTTCACCCGCCATTCTCGATAGTTACCTTAAGAAAAGAGAGAACAACTGATTTACGAGTGAGTATAGCTTTACTCAGTCAGCAATAAGTTCAGGGAAGATTTAGACAGTACACCTTTCCACAGAGGAACCGTTTAGCCTTTGACTATTTAGACTGTTTCGACTTCATGTCAGAGAGTCAGGTCACGAAATATTCACTAGTGGGGGAGAAGCGTTGCGTGACGACCCTAATAGACTAAGAAAAATGTTGCCCTTTAGTCTCTTTCTTTACCAGTGAGAAAACGACCTCCATCTATATTTCTTTATCGCGTACGTAGTTTTCTTTTCTCCGGCATAACACAGCGGGGTGCATAACACCTAGCGACATAACTGGCACTTTCCCGTTGGATTTTCTTAGTACTATGTATTTCCAGTTGTCGTTCCTTCTTTTGAGTTGATAAGGAAGAGAATTTAACGTCAAAAATTTTTTTTAAAACTGACAGTTTTATAAAGTTTTCTTATTATGGATTTTAAATACGTTCAAGCGGTGAACTTACCCACGAAAGAACTAATTAAAATTGGAGGCAGTGCGTCACAAAAAGACTTATTAGCTTTGAGACAAAATCTCATGAATAATTTTTTCCTGTTGCTGTTACAAACGTGTTCTTGTCACGCAACTGAGCAACGGATAATAATGCAAATTGAATGAAGAGCTGATGAGACTTACGGCTGTCAGTGAATTTCGTCGATATTTGTCATACAGAGGACAAACGCATTTTAATTTCAATGAACAGTTTTTCATAAAATCATGGCGGGTGTCACAATTGTCCCACACAATTACATTTCAATTCACGCCCTACGTAATTAAATGAAATAAATTATTCCATTGTTTGCCAGTTTTGAATGAAAACTTTGATCTGTTGAATACTCAATAGCACGCATTTTGCTAAAGAAGATAAAGGTCATTCTATCTTATACCATGTGTTTGATATATAGGCTTTTCATAGCAGCCCTTGATTTGGCAGGAATCGTCTGTAGCATCCAAATGCTGTGGAACTGCTTCAAGGACGAAACAAAATACAAGTTTCTTCAAAAATGCAGATCGTTAGCAATTTTCCAGTGTGCTTGTCAAGTTGCCATTCTTGTTACGAATGCCGTACAGTCGTGGCCAGCATGCGCATTTGGTTTTGAATCCTGTGATGTCTTGGGACGATTGTTGGTTGCCATGAATTTCCTTCTGGCTTGTACCATGGCAGCAATTTTAATACGCCGGGTTTCTGGATTTACCGTTGACGCGTATGGGAACCAAGAACTCGCTCACTCTAAACTGAAACAAACAGCAGCATCTATCACTGGTTCCATAATAGTGTGGTACATTTGCCTTTCTCAAAAGTTCCTTTCTATATGGGCCGTTAAAGGAATTTTGCTCGTGGTGACGATAACGATCGTTATTCTATTGTATGCTGCTGTTTTAAGGAGCAACAATCAAGACCAACTCACGGACGCTTCAATAAACACTTTGAATTCAACACGTTTTTCTCTTTGGGGCGTTTGTCAACAAAACAAGATAACCTTGTTCTCTATTGCTTTGTCATTGATATTCTTAGCAGTACTTTTAAGGGTTTTGCCTCGTTCATCTTTCAGTGTAGATTTTAAACAAAACATAATCTTTCAGGAGGTAATGTACTCGCTGATCACGCGACTTGTGGTTGGCGCCGCTCTATCCCTAACAATCTGTGATTTGATTGATTCAAGCTATGAAGAAAATGAAAGAAACATTATAGCCATTTAGTTGCGGAATACGGAACATCAGATTTGTGTCGAGTTTAAACTAGTTCATCTATTAGATGTTTAATGAGCCTGGGCCTGTTTTGCTAAATCAGTATTATAAGCTTTACCTCGGCCCCCTAGAAGGACTCCCAGTAAAAAGGACATGTCATTATATTCTTTTCGGTTCAATACCCGAAAAGGTGCCGGAAAAGCTCCCGCTGTAGACCTTAGGCGGATGAGAGGAGCACCTCCTTCCTTTTTATATTGGAGTGCCCCCGCGACCAATGCTCTTTGCACTTAGATAGTAAGCGAGAAAGGGTAGATAATAATATTTATAGTTGAGTAGCACCAACTGACTAAAATCGGCCATTTGTAGCAATACAATACAATAGAACAACAGCACAACACAACACGATACGACACGACACGACACGACACAACACATTGCGACAGGACACGCGACCTGACACGACCGTCTGGTTATGCCTCTCTAGGATAATTAAAGATTAGCACAAGTGTGAGGTCAAAATGCTGGATATTGGCCAAAGTTCCTTTTTTGCGTGATTATGGACCGAGACGAAGTCGAGGTCCATATAAAACACGCAAAAATAGAAAAAGCATATCACGTGTTTCGCTCCAGTCCATCGGCCTAGAGTGAAGTAGTCTGAATTTCATCCGTTTCTTCCCTTTACCCCGAGGGGGGCGCGGGAGAGAAATTGTTATATTCGAGTCTCCCCTACTGGGGTGATTTTGCATTTCTGAGCCCACAGACAACTGGATTGCGGTTAGATATTGTGAAACGAAGAATGTTGAATTGTCAAAAATAGAAAGTTGAATAACACAAAGTTCAATGTTAAATAATGAAAACAACAATGTTGGATTACAAAAGCCGCAAAAATGAATTACACAATGAGTTAACCTTGTTTACACGTATGCAAGTTTCTTGTTTCCGTCTTTTAGTTCTTCATTTTTTAGTTCTTGATATTCACCTCTGAAAATTAGACTACCTCAGGCTCAGTAAATCTCGGGGAATATTCCCCTCGACTACGGCTCGGGGAATATTCACCGAGATTCACTTCGCCTTCGGCGAATAATTGTTAAATATTTTGAGGCGAACAACGTCGTTCGTCGCCGTAGCTTTGAAAACTCGGTTCTCCTGCTCGGTGCTAAAGGTCTATATTGCTTTGTGGGGGAGGGGGTTAATTGTTCGTTTTTATTCTGTCCAAGAATGCATTTTGGACCACCCATCCCCCCATTTCAATGATGCTAAAATGGCGCGTCCTTGGAGACCCAGGGGAAAGGGGGTGGGGGGGGGGGCCCTTCCACGTCTGAAGTTAACTTTCGCCCGAAAATATCGCTCCTGGGTGTGTGTGTGTGTGTGTGTGTGTGTATGGGGGGGGGGGGGGGGTGGTATTTTTTTTTTGGGTCCCGGCGCCCCAAAAAAATTAAAACAAAAAAGGGAGCCCCAAAAAAGGGCCTTTAAAACAAACAAAAATTTAAATTTTTGGC
>Ga0126337_10003396_pt1 | contig 10406 bp, 7 predicted proteins | sample DipCmetagenome_FD_92527 | JGI IMG/M metagenome (GOLD analysis project Ga0126337, IMG submission 92527) | Coral microbial communities from La Bocana,Puerto Morelos, Mexico - Diploria C A metagenome | ecosystem: Host-associated > Invertebrates > Cnidaria > Coral | place: La Bocana,Puerto Morelos... | reverse complement strand
TAATGCGGCAAAACTCCATTTTATTGGCTTAATACGCCTGTTAATGGAAGACATAAGAATTAGTGAGGATAATGTATGCATTTAGTTCTGTAAGTTAAGCCTGTGATTGTACATAGCACACGTAGTTCTTCAAAAGAACGGATAAATAAATATTTTTAAACAGGACAGAGGTCAAGACTTTCTGGATCCTTTTATTGTAGATGCTAAAGGGAAGCGCGATGGCCCGCATGGTTAATGCGCTCGTCTCCGGATCGAGCGTTCCTGGGTTCGAGCCCCGAGTGGGGCCATTACGTTGTATTCTTTACGCTCACAGTGCCTCTCTTCATCCTGGAGAATAAACGGGTAGCGGCGAACTTAATTCACGCTGGAGGTAACCCTGCGATGCAGCAGCATCCCATTCAGGGGTGAGTAGAAATCGTCCTAGTCGTGTCATGCTACACAAACCGGGATAATCTCCGGCCTGATAGGCCACGTGGCTTTTATGCTGACTGCAGAGAAGTTTAAGATCCACTTAACAATTCAACTTCTTAAAATTGCTGGTTAATATAACTAAATAATCTTTTCCAAGAATTGAAATGCTTGGCCATACTCAATAGATCAGCATAAATCTGCCAATTACTCGGTTTTGAGTTTCAAGAGCCATGGATGTACTGAACAGATCTAGACAGTTGCAAATTTCGCTGGTAAACTATAAATTCATTTTTACTAGGTGTCGTCCTCTGCCTCTTACTGACTCTGCTCATTCTTTTTCGAAGCCATACATCCTACATTCCCTCTCTTCCACTCTTTACTGTCCCCTCTACCACTATGCTTGGACTACATTTTGAGCTGTGGAAACTGTGCTTTGGCACGATATGAAGAATTATGCAGACCTGAGAGAATATTTTCTGCTTTGGTCTACCTTGGCTTCAGCAGATAACACCCACCTTGGCCTGCATAATTCTTCATATCATACTCAGTATCAACCAATATCTGTTACGATCAATGTCCTCCCATTGATGGTTTTAAATAGGACAGCTTCTTCCTCACTGAATCAGTATGATGCTGTTATCTTAGGAACTATACACAATTAATATCAATACTGAGCAGGATAAAGTTGATGTACAATGTTATTAACGCTTAATAAAACTAAATGGATTGTGTAATTTAAGAAATGATTTAATTAAGAATATTCCTATCATTGGCAGCCCATGCAGAATTTCTAATCATTCACTTCACAAGTTTGTATATGAATATTAAGTTGTGGATCGATTTTCGTATGGCCTTAGAATGATTAGCAGTAAGCAATATGATTGGTTTAGCAAACACAGGCGAACGCGACCACGGCCGCGAAGCCAAGGACAATTTTAAAAATGAATTCATATTTTACCTACGAATCTTGCGGTACTCTTAAGTCATTTACTCTCTTCATCACTGATAAAACTGTTACAAAACTAAACCTGGACCACAGCGATAAATTGAAATAGTAATTGTCATGGTTCTCGTTCACCAGACAACGCAGAGTTTGGTCATTGTACGTTGTTGTTTTGCAGAGGACGACAAAGAAAGATTTTAACGTGCCAGGAATTACTCTGCTTATTAAACCTTTTGCTTAGCGATGCTTCCGTTGCAAACTCCATTATTAGGCGAATGTCGAGTTTCTGTTGTCTTCGGACCCCGTCCTTTTTCAGCATGAAAGTATAATCGAATTCTAAGGCGTTGTTTGTGGGTGGATTTTTTTTAGCGTAGAAACAGAAGTAAGTCGTTTATTACAAGTTCCCTTTGATGACAAAAATTCCCTGACAAAAGATGCTTGCTTAATTCAGCAACACTAGTGCTGCAGTGAAAACAACTTTGGTGGCTAAAAAGGGGAAAAAGTTCGCTCTGTTTGTCAAAATGGCTTCAAACAATGGTGAACTCAGTTGCGGTCAAAGGCAAGTTTACATTGTCAAATAAAACCATTGCATAATTAACATGTCAAAAAAATCAACATTTAATGTTAAAATCTTGCTGTATAGTGCGCGAATACAGTTTTCACCATAAACCTCTATTGCGGTGTTTGGAAATGAGAAAATGAAGTGGAGCTAAAGTTGTTCTCTTCGGTAAAGGTGGGAAGCTTGGGACGTTGGGCTGGTCGGTTACCACCTATCTCATCAGTTTTTTTCATAGCTGATTAGAATTAAAGCCTGAGATATTTGAGTAATGCCTTCAGCACGTATGACAATGAACGGCTCATTATGCAGTTCAACGTTAATGAATGCCCGGAAATTTGTCGCATCCGAACAGCACAATATATGCACTTAGTTTCGTAGCAGAAACTGAATATTTAAACAAAGGAGCAAGCAACGAGAAAGACTGTTGAAGGTGGGTACCCTATTTGGTTTGTAGGTTTGGTTTTCATCGGTTTGTATAAAATTAAAATCGTCTTATTTTAAGCTATAAGGAGTTCGACAAAATTTTCCTTGAGGGTTTTCCGTGGTTCTTCTTTTCAGTCTATCGCTTTCAGTTTCTGAGAAACAGATAATTGAAAGTTTTACTAGATCTGTTAATCCGATTACCAGCCATATCTGAATTTTAGTTTTTTTTTATGAATTATAACTTAGTGCATGTTTAAAGAATTGCACATTTCGTAAATTGTTTTGTCGATTTTCGATTCATTTTTACGGGGTTTCAGTTACTGTGATACACATTAACAGTCAAACTACAGTCTTGTGCGTTAAGGTTGGTCTAATACAAAAAAAGCCTTGAAATTAAATAAAGCTGCTTTCAAGCATCCAAGATATTTTCAAATCAACAACGAAAAATTCTAGTTGCGTTGCAATCGGACAACAGTGTAGTCATTGGAGTTTTTTCCATCGTCATTACCTTTCGGTATGAGTTAGAGAAATCATCTCCGGCAAAAAGAAAAAAATATTTAACGTTTTAAATTTTAATGTATTTTGGTAGACGCGTGAAAATCCAAGAGACCAGCCTACAAGGTTGATAAGCTAGTCTGAAAACAAGAAGTTCAATATTTTTAGTATATACTTTGAGATTTTCTTTCGAGTCAATATTAGCAGACGTTAATTATTTTTGGTCGAAAGAAATTTTTGAATATAAAAATCTTATCGGTGCCCTACTAAAAGTTGAATCGACTTATACGAAAATGTCTTAAGGTTTAACAACGGAAAATGAAAATCGTGGGTTTAAATTTCCTTCATATTTTGCCTTACATGTAAAGATGATGCTGATGTCTTGTTTCTTTGACATGTTTTAACCTCAAGTCTTATACAGCCTTGCGTTTTACATTTCTCCTATGCTTTGATTAATTGCGTTCCTAATGGGTTTATCGGAAAATTAGATTAAAGTGCAAAATCATATAAAGCCAAAAGTCTAATTCAAAACGTATATATTTGATAATTTTAAACTCAAACTTTTTTACACAGCTATTATACACCTAAACATCAAATATGTATTTACGTTTGTTCCATGGGAGGCTTTATGTAACTAAGGTATCACATGTAAACCATATAAATGAGGATTTCTTAAACAGGTGTTTAGATTAAGACACTGGCAAACACATCATGTATTTACCACTCCTTTTGTAACTAGCTATTAACATATCTTTAAAGTTTTTTTCCGCTTTTAAATTCACTTAGTAATCAAAAAAGAGAAGTTATTGGGATAAGCTAAAAGACACCCCGAAAAACAAATTAAAACAGGAAACAAAACAAAACTCAAGCTTGTGGAAATCACGTACGGCAGCCTAATACTCTGTATTTGAAGTCTCACCAGAAGTCCATAACTAGTTATGGACTTCTAGTCTCACCAAGTATTAAAGGATTAAAAAAATCGATAGCAAATTTCGTAATGGTCTTTAATGACAATCGAACAGCTCTGCCAGTGAATCCCCAAGTACGATGACAGCGTTTTAAGCAGTGTAAAGTATAAAACTGCTTGAAGCGAAATGGTTGTTACATATTTCGAGCTCAGTTATGAGTTTGTTCAATGCAAATCATTTTGCAGTTCTCCGTTTGTTAACATTTCAACTACCACCATTTACTCTTATAAGAGCTGACAATATAGCTCATTTCCTTTTGACCCAAGGTAATATTAAGATATCCAAGTCTAAATTAAAGCAGTGAAACATTTTAACAGGATCACCTGTCACGAATTAAGTGAAAATTGGTTTCTACGCTGTGCAGACCTATCCAGGAAAAAAATACAAGCCGTTGATGAAAAGAGCAAGTAAACCACTCCAAACTAAAAAAGGTAACGAAAACAAACAAACAAAAAATCAAACAAAACGAGAGGACTAGAAAAAAAGAAAAAAGTTATTCGTTTCCTAGACTGAAATATTTTAGTCTAGTTGATAATACACTGGCATAAATTGGCTCGTTTGGACCTTGAAAAGTTTGGTATGGCAGACGTCAATTGGCTGATGTTTGTTCACGCCGATAATTTTCCAGTAAGTGCAAGCCGGCCTTCAGTCTATGGGCGCTTCCATTCCATAAAAATTGGGGAGCTTTCGAGACAGGTGCAATTGATATGCAGAATTCCTAGTTAAAATTTCCGGCAAAGTCGAGAATTGTTGAATTTTCGAAATCGAACTTTTCAACCAAAAATTCCTGAAATTCCGGTAACAAAATCAAATTTCGAAAATTTCGGAAAATCTCGCCGTGATGTCTTTTTTTCTGAAATTCCGGAAATTCTGTTCTAAAAATTGAAAGTACACGGCATGATTGTCCTTATTCAGATCTGGGGTGGGGATCCAAGATAGCGGGCATATTAAATAAATTGACATATAACGAAACTACCACGTGATAAATGTTACCTAACTCAAAGAAAACAATCACATCTTAGCTTCATCATGGTTAAATGATCCAAAGTTACGGAACTAAGGTGGAAGAATGTCAGAATACTGGGAAGCATGAAATATTTTCGGGAGTTTAATCTTACGACGTTTAATCGACGGTTTTTGTTTTTTGCGGGAACTAAGTTTTGCGTTTGTGAAAGATTGCTTTGTCGAGCTGGCCCCGGTTGTTCAAAGTCTGGTAATGCTATCCACCGGATAAACCACTATCCATTGGATGGCGTGGTTTGTTTTGCCAACACTTACCCACTGGATAGCGATTTATCCAGCGTTTGAACAACTGGAGTCTGGATATCAATTTTGACGATTTTCAGAAAGCCGCGTTTCATTTGACACACAACATTTTCGGCGTTTTCTCATTACACTACACGATATTAATTTGTCACTGTGTTACAATCTCTTCTTGCCCCAGTGTGTAACTACAGCTGTAGGGTACCATGGGCGATTTCATCGTTTCATTCAGAGAAACGTTTTACATAAATGGCGTCAACAAGATTCTGCTTGTGAAGTTTGTGTGTATAATGTCGCCTGGGGGCTAAACTTTTGCGAGAACGTATTTTTGCGGATCGTATTAAAAACCCCGCAAAAATCGAAATTACAACCCCCAAAAAGATTTCTTGCCCTACGGTATGCATGGCTTAATTGCTCCCTCGAAATTTTATCCCGATGTATGTGGTATGTAATGTGCCCTCTCTACAGAAACTCGAATGCCGATGGGGCAAAGTGCAAAAGTTTTCTTTCAAATTCACTTACATATGACTTCCGTATATAATCGACCACCAAAATGTCGCTGGTCGCTTACGGGAGGTGGTCGCTTACGAGATCTTAGACCATATTGGATCAGAATTTGCGGCATTTGCATTCAGTGATCTACAGAGACTCACCGCATGTTTAAATGTCCATCTAAACCCATGTTATAACTTTAATTTTAGAGTATATGATTCAGAACAACGTGGTTTGCTTCTGATAAACTACGGAACAAGTCCCGCGATAGTTACAAATTAAAATTACAACGCTTAATTATGCAAATTCTGATTTGTTATCTGTCAAGTGAAGTGGCTGCTTATGGAAGGTTAAAAACAAAGGCAAGTTTCTTCAACTTTTAGCACTAAAAGTGGTCGCAGTCGCTTACGAGAGGTGGTCGCTTACATGAGGTTCAAAATATAGTGATATGACTTGAAAACTTTTTTAAATTTGGAAAACTGGTCGCTAAGGTGAGGTGGTCGCAACCGAGGGTTTAACAGTACGTTCTCTCTTGATTAAACCTACACTACAAATGATAGTAATATACTGCTACTAATAATAGGAATTTTAAACAAACAACTAAAAAAAGCCGAAATTTTATTGAGCTACACTCATCAAATCTTAAGGAGGCAACTTGTCATTGCTTTAATAATCAAAGAGAACGGACGAATCGTCGTACTATTTCGACATGTTGACTAACTGAATCAAAACTTCCAATACTCTCAGTCTATAACAGGCGATCTCAATCTAAGGTCGTAAAACCTAGATTTCTATGCACCTGATAAATTATTTAGCTTGCAATGGGGTTGAATTTCGTGGATTACTTTAATCTAACCCACAGATTGAAATTTTTATTTCACAAAATTAGATTCCTGACCACTGAGAAAACTAAATGAATGCACCCTATTTTGGATATCAATGCAACAAAAAAGCACTTTGAGGGCTAGTAAATCATTGCGCTAGATCTTCCTATAGCCACGTTAATTAGTTTCTTTTACAGCGTTTGTTACTCATTAAAGCAAAAATTTCATTGCCTTGCTAGGGCATCCTTTAGTTGCAGGAACCGTTCATGGCATGACATAAGTAAACTACATACAAGTTTCAGAGCTAGAAACTAAACTGCTGTGGACTTGTGCTGGTTTACAAACATCGGTGGAAAGCAATCTTTACCTACTGTAGAGCAAGTTGGACGTTGTTTATAGTTTTAATTTGGTACCCTCATTTTTATATCAAATATTTTTAAAAATACAAACCTTTTCATTTTATGTTTGATTTAAGAATTAAATCAAGTAAAATTATGTTTTAAAAACACTCCTTCAGTAAGAGAACAAAACGGTGGAACTTACTCGTTTATTTCAGATCACAATATTTCAAAGAAATTGAGCCGATTAGATAAAGGTTACATCAGGTATCTAAGCCCTAGGGAATGATTGAAAATTTTCACTGGAGAAAGACATCCATACAGTAGTTGTTAGAATTATCTCGATTAGAACAATCTTTTGTTAGCAGATATCATCTTGCTAAATAATGAAAAATAAACACTTCTAGGTGAAAATCGCGGTCGTCGAGACGAAAGGAGAAAAAGATCAATAACATAAGTATTCCAGATTCCTCTTTTCAAAATAGAGTTTCACTTTATGAATGTTTTCAGTAAATGGTTTATGTTGATTTTGAGGTTTATCGTCCATTTAGTCGGATGTAGACCACTTTGCGTCTTTAATTAAAAGCCCCTTTCATGCGCTACACAAAAAGCGTTTAGATTTTGAACAAAAATCAAATCAATTTCATACGCGAGAACCAATTAGGAAGCTGTGAGTAAACTGTAGATTACAGGGTAATCGCCTGGTTGAATTTGTACGTGTTGCATCTTTGTAATGCAAATTAAAGAATATTTGTCCATTAATTAAGTAACAGAAACTAGTGACCAGAAGTTTCAATTTATTTCAGTCGCTGTAAAGGTAAAATTTAGAAAAAAAGTAAATCACAACTTTTGAATTTGAAGCGCCACGTTTTTTTGCGCCATCACAATATATTGTTGTCATGTTCAACTTTTAGTTCAACGTTTTGCGATGGCTGATTAAAAAAAAGTGACGGAAAGATCTGAGAAAAGAGGAAATTATTTCAAATGCCGGATAAGTTTGCGGCAACTTACGATATCGGGGCAAAAATCAAGCAAAAAGAAAACCTCATTTGTCTTATGAAAAAATGATAACAAATGACAACCGTGCGGTCAAAAAACAATTTTTCACCGAGAAAGATGAAGCACTCTTACTATTTTTAACGAAGGAAATATTTGAAAAAAAATTCCATGAGTATTTTAAAACGGTTAAATTTAATATACAATCAATTGTAATTTTCAATCCAGCCAAACAGAAATTTGGTGTGAAAACATCTGAAAAAATGTTTCGTGCGCCCTGAGTTGTAACTGATTTCTCTGGACTAATTTTTGTGTTTATCAAAGATCGTATTAAGATCCATTTTGACCGAAACCATCCTTTCACGAGCTAGATACTGCAAGACAAGGCCGGATTTAACTTCATTTCAAAAATGCTTCGAGCGTATTTAAAATGAGAAAGCTAGCTGATAAAATCTACAATTCCGGGAAGGCAAAAGATGCATTTTTCAAATGCAGATTAAATTTGCGGGAAGAGATTTTAGTATAAATAGATTAGTAGAGCCAGCGTTTAAAACCATTTCTTTGTAGCATTCCGTCTCCCTCCGACAGTTCACTAACTGTGTGAATTCGACAGTGCGCGCTTTAGTAATCTCTAAAGAGGTAAAAATATTTTTAGTAATACGTATTCTTGTTTCATGGAATAGTGATTCTTCTTACTATCATGTCATACTAACTATACCCAGTAAAGTAACTAGTCTTTATTACTATTTTGCAACGATATGGATAGGAAACAAAATGACGAAGCACATAGCTTTATAGGCTGATATAGGAGGCACTTGCAACGGGGTAGATATTACAGAGTTAGCGAATGAAGGCATGTTTCACTGAGTTATCTGACTCAACGTCTCGTCTCTTTAGTAGCGTTCGAGGTGGAAGTCGAAGACTGCACTGTTTGAACTGAAGAGCTAATGTATTTCTCGAAGCAGAATTTCTCTTTTATTTCTAAATCATCCAAATTGCTTGAGAATGCTGCATTCAAACAATTCATCTCCATGCAAGCTTTGGGAAGGATTGTATTTTCCACAAACCTAAGACCTAAAACCTAGAGGAGCTATTGGCAAGAATCCGACTCCAGTTCAGTTCAGTTGCGTTATGTTACGAATCAGCCCTAGATTTTGTGTTCATTTTGTGCAGGGCCTACCAGATACCCAAACCTCAACAGGCACTAACTGTAAATAAAGTTTGAGCTCAATTTAGTCTTTCCTTTTGTTTAGAAAAACTTTTCACTACGTTTTGCTTGCGAAGATCTTGAATTTGGTTTTTCACAATACTACGAGTTTTCTATATTCATGTATTGAATAGCTGTACGAAACGCGATAGGAAATCAAACACCTTGCACCAGAACAACTTTAATTATATCGCAGTCCTTTTGCATTATATATATAAATGGTTGCCAGCAAAAGCAATTTCCCATTGAAATTCATTTTCTGAGAAAATGAATTTCAAAGTTCAGAAAAATTGTGCGAACATGGTTAAAATTCCGTCATCAGTTTCATTTCACGAGTACTTTCAAGTGTTTTATATGAATATCAATATTTGTTTTGCAAATTTCGTGTTATAAATAATTTAATTTGAGAAGATTTTTAAAACAGTCGCCCAGTAGTTTGCAATGTTACTGTATTTTTGTTCAGTGTTTTCAACCGCATTTTTCTTGGCGCGTTGCCCTAAAAACATAATTGGTCAGATTTTTAAAATGAAAATTTCGTAACGTTTTAATCTGCAATTTTCTATTTTCATCCATCTAACTGGTAAAGTATTCCATAATCAGCAAATGCGAATGAGAATTAAAAAGATTGTAACAGGGTCAACTGGAAGGATAAACAATTGCTCTACTTTTTTGTCAGCTTGACTAGAAAAATGGCTGGAAAACTGTTCATTCTTTGCTTTGTCTTGGCGATGGTCACTATTGCAACATGCAAACCTCGAAATCCTTTTGAGGGACTCTTCCGAAGAGGTAAGCTTGTAAAGGCCGAAACTGATAAGAGTTTCGGATACTTAGAACACGTTTTGTTCTACTTTGACACGTTTTGGAATAGCAATAGTAATTGGACCGAGTGGAGCGCAATTCAGGTAGTAATGGCGCGAGTAATTTCACGATCGGGTCGAGTGTAAAACGCGAGACCGATTTGAAATTAGGAGCACGAATACTCACTGAATTGTCCGACACGAGGCACAATTACTAATTAATCGTATCTATAACAAATTTCGGAATTGAAGCGAGAGCTTCTGTAACACTTTTTTAGAGTTTTGAAAACTGTAGAAACAAAGCGAAGAAAGCCATTAAAGGACTCGTAATTGACGTGCGAATCACGTGTGTATCCAACTACAGGTATCCAATTACAAAAAGCTGTTATTGGACACCCACGTGATCGCGCGCCGATTAAGTGACAAACAGGCACGGAGAAGCCATCACGATCGAGAATTTTTGTAAAAGATACGATTAATAGGAATATCTGCTATTAGTATATACTAAAACAGTGGATAGCGTTAAATGCACGCTCTGATTGGCTACTCAAACTCGGAATATCCTTTACTATTCACCTCTGAGCAACTCGCGCGCGCGCCCGAAAATATTGTATTATCGTTTCATGAATAAATGAGTTAAAAAAATCTTTTTGGGCTGTATTATCTCACTGTTTTAGTATATACTAAAAC
>Ga0126337_10003392_pt1 | contig 10412 bp, 9 predicted proteins | sample DipCmetagenome_FD_92527 | JGI IMG/M metagenome (GOLD analysis project Ga0126337, IMG submission 92527) | Coral microbial communities from La Bocana,Puerto Morelos, Mexico - Diploria C A metagenome | ecosystem: Host-associated > Invertebrates > Cnidaria > Coral | place: La Bocana,Puerto Morelos... | reverse complement strand
TTAACACTTCACCGAATCCCTTTACAATTTACAGGGAGGACGGTATTATTATTTTGGATGTGTTAAGCCAACCACGTTTATTTTTGAATCTCTTGGCATCGATGCGATGGCCATTAAAATGATGTTTGAATGTTAACTTTATCTCCCGCTTATTTCATTAGCATTTCTCTCAGACAACACTGTGTTTACTGAAGTTATCTTAATGTCTTGGTTCAAAAAACTGGTGATTTCTGCCCGATAATGGCAGGTCCGTAATTGTTCACTAATCGTTCAGTCACGAGTCAGTGAAAAAAAAGAATGATTCTGACGACCTTCCCAAAAAGATATATCACAAATTTGCTTGAATAAAGTTGTTTACAAGAAATGCCAGTTATTGTTTTTAATTTTAATTTGGCTTTGCTTTTTGGCAAACTTGTCGCCTTTGCGGCATAATGAAGCTGTTCTTTTGGCGTGAAACATATTCAGTTCAGAAAGAAATACCTATATTCAGTTTAGAACGAAATTCTCTGACGGTTGACACGTACATATTTATTTATCTGTCAGCTCACTGACGTAGCAAGCACAATGTGAATCATAAATTATTCACCGTATACACTGGCAAAATTAGCTGTATAAATGTGTTACCACCGTGATACACAATTTTCTACTTTTGAGTTATATTGAAACTGGAAAAACATGTTGAGTTCGAGTCAATCGCTGCTTCAATTTAGTTGGCGCGATTCTGCTTGAAAACGGTGAGTTTCTCGATTTCTGCCGGCACGCACGGCACTTTGGTGTCCAATTTTCTTCTCATTATGCTGCCCCAGGGGAATATGTTATTGTGAGAATTCTTTATTACTTTGAAGCGTGTTGGTGAAATTGCTCTTGTATTTGAGAATTGCGACGTATGTGTGTGTAAAATATATTTTCAAATTTGTTTTCTTTTGTGGTAAAACCCACGGAATCACAGTGTCTCGGTTAAGAACTGAAGCTTCTATTGAATCGTGGTCACAGCTAGAGTAATTATTTTTTGCTATTGAATGTTTGCTGTTGAAGGTTTCAGTATCGAGTTTCAGCGTCGCCTATTTTGTTTGTTCATGGAGAACTTTTCTTGAACGTAAATGTTGTCTGAGAATTGTATTGTTTTTGCCGGTCCTAAATGACGATTTCGAATCGCGCAAACGGATGCTAAGTTATTTCCTGTGCGGGCTTGTGGCTGTTATTTTCAATTTACATAACTTTATGCTGAGTACAAAGCAAAACAGTACTTAGCAGGATAAATAAGTAAAAATTCTTGGCTATTTTTCTATTTTTTCCAGAGCAAGATTGGCAACAACAGGAAGCACTAACAGCGTAAGTATGGTTCTGGCTTTTTTTATCATTCTGGAAACCTTTCTTTACCGTTAATGTTTTCAAACTTTGTTTATATCTCTTAGTTTAAAAACATGTTTGCATTTCACCAAAGGCACGTGTTCTGTATGGCTCACAAATGACCATGTCTACAGCTGTCATATGTATTTTTGTGCTTTTCGACTTTCTTGTTTTTTGTTTTTTTTTGTCATACTCTGTAGCATTTTTATGTTTCTTTGTTCCGTTCCTCATTTTCTGTGCTTTTGTTGAATTTATCTTCGCTTTTGCTTCTCCAACCACTTTAAGAGATTTGCCGTTTCTCCCTCCAGGGGTTAAAACGAAAGACTCACGGGAAGAAATTTCGATTACCTTATTTTTGAAAAATTAATGAGACTGGAGGAAAAATGCACGGGTTTAAATTAGCAGTCAGCTCTCGAATGTGCTCGCGAATTGTGCTGTGCTTTTAAGTTGTTCATTGCAATCATTGTTATAACCAAACTACTAATCCTTCTGTTAGGAAAAGAAGCGTTATTAAAAGAAAAATGTAGGAAGCCTCCCGATTTAATAAACAAACAATTGTTTAAGAGAACGAAAGCTAAAAAACACCAGAGGAAATATTAAAATTATTGTCGTCCAAAAAACGTCAAAACTTCGGATTTAATATTTTAAATAGTTTAGAACAAAAATTTTTTTTTAAACGTTTGGGACAAACTTTGATTTACAAACTAACCACCCTAACGAGTGTGGGAAGTAATTCGTATGTGTTTTGGCTTTGTATTACCACGCTCAGCCATTGGCTTAAAAAGCTCGCGCCACTTTTTCGTCCAATCAGAAGTAATACAAAACCAATCGTGACAAGTTTTCCCGCGCTTTGCGTCGGCTACATGAACTTACTTCATAAAAATTAATTGTATTAGGTAAAAAGGCAAATAAATTGATTGATTGATTGATTGATTGACTTCGAGTTTTGATTGTTTCATTGGATTGTCTGTGTCCTCTGTGAATTTTCAGACGAATCATGATGCGTTGTAACACAAAACCAAAAAGCTATCGATATTCTGAAAACGAAGACCACTTTAACGATCGCGATCAGTTCCTTATTTCGTGCACATTGCGGTTACATTGTTTGAAAATAAGAAATTACAAACTTAACGGTCCTTGAATGCCATCGAAGTCGTAGGCCCTGCTATAAAACTTGAAAAGAGTAAAGTATAAATGAAAATACTAAAGAAAATAGTTCAATCGTTTCTTAAACGTTGTTTTGAAATAAACTTTTCGAAACGGAAATCTTTATTTAGCAATAAGTGACGGTAAAGTTATACTTAAATCTTAAATTTACTTAAGACTGCCTTTCTTTGTGTTTCTTTACAAGAATAAATTTCTAGAAATTTAAAATTGCTTAAAATAACACTAATTTCAACCTTATTTGCAGGTCTCTGTTCTTCCTGTCCCAAGAGCGGAGGCGGGGAATAACAGAGACACTAGGGACGAAATTGCATTCATTCATGAATGCATAATAGTTATGATGAAATCTGCAGTTCATCATGTGCTTGACGTTCAAATATTAAAGGAAACATGGCACGTGCTGTGATTGTTTTCCACCTTTGTGTTTCAGGGTGCTGATTTAAAGTACCGCTATTTTAAAGTCTAATATATGTGATAACAGTGGCTTATTTAAAAGTTAAATCATTTAACAGAACTCAACGTGAGACCAGCGACAACCTTATGAGTCGGCGACGCTTTCTGAGGTAAAGATCTGTAATAATTAAAATTCGTTTAACTAATCCTGTTTAAAGGGAACCTCCACTATTTTAACAAGTATGGCCTAAAATGTTTAAAATGCACTTATAAGAAGATCTGAAATAAAAACAATGTCTCTCCTAGCGAAATAATTTTTTTGTCGGCTTCCAAAGATCGGCCCTATAGCCCGTTTAAAATTCCCGCGGCCGCCATCTTGAATGGCGCGCAATGTAGTAAGGGCTGATGACGTTTCGTGGTTGCTTCGTACAGTCAAAATACCGCGATGTGTAACCTTTGGTTGCAGCAAAGGTTTATTGAAACTTATACTCGTATCTTTTCTGGTTTTTGCTTGGTTGCTGAATTTTAAGATATCAATATTGGTCTATTTCTTATAATAATAAGCCTAGTTTCGTTTTAGACGAGAAATTCATTATATTTGAGAAAACGTTCTCTGTATTGTGTCTAATCTGTTTTTAAAGGATCCTCTGAGCCCCCATTTTTTGTGGTGGGGTTGCTAGGCAACATGCAGGTGCAAAGTATGAGAAGCGTGCAAGAGTTTGGAGAGCTTCTGTAACATTTCAAAAATAATGATAAAATTAATCACGAACGACTGGATCTTGGTGAAAATGATATTTGTTCCCAGGCGAGCAGTGATATTTAACCTAAATACATGTATATCGAATATCGCCAAAACTACCATAAGGGATGTAACCCTCCAGTCAATTCATAAAAATATCACATCGGAAAAAATCCCAGTTCCAGATGAGATTTGAAGTCACGACCCTCCATGATCTAGCCGGGCGCTCTACGACGTTTTACCACTGTGCTACTGGGGGCTCAATGGTTAGCTAGGGTGAAATGTGAGTCTTTGACTAGAATCACCTTGCGTGGTCACACAGCCAAATAATAACTTGGCACATTACTCTTGCTCACCATGAAGTCATAAGTAGAGAGACTGTGATTTTTTTTCGAGTTGACGTCATTTCTACATTAATTATATTCCTTATTAATCATGGCTGACGATACTATTTTAAATCTGAAAATGTGTAAAGTGTTAACCTGTAGAGTTACCCCATTTTTAAATAGTATTTTCTGACAGTTTTAACAAGAAGGCTTAGAGCGAATTTCTAAACTTGAACCTAAAGTGGAACTAAAGTAAAATTCAACGTGTAAACTGTCACCGCGACGTAAACCACACGGATTTTAAAACATTCTTTTTCTTTCTTTTACGTTTTCAGCGATTTTAGCAGTGACATTTGACCACGGTGTGTCTTTAAATCATTTGGAAATGAGTCCCCTCGGAGCCTTTCTTGTTAGACCAATTAAATTGTAATGATACTGGAAAAAAATTACAATTTTAAAATATTCATAGACTTGACGTCATGTTTTTGTTCTCAAAGATGAAATCATTAGGAGAGAACGTCTTGGAATGTTCCGCGTCACGAAATTGTTGTTGTTTCAATAATCTTTTCGTGCTCTTGAAAACGTTCAATTAAATCATCTTGAAAATGTCGTAAATACCTTCTAGAACGAACGTAATTAAATTTCAACCCAAAAGTTTTCTTTGTTCATTAATGATTGAAAGGAACGATTTGAAGGCGATCTCTGGTTCGATTTTGTTGTTGTAGAGAAATAACACTCTGTCATCAATAAATAATTAGACTTCACACTTGGACAATAAGCGATGAATTCGTCAACTCTGGAAGAATCGGCCGATACACACAATATTCGCCGTGGTCTTATTCCTCGACTGATCTCAACAAGGTAGTTAGTAATTATCGTATCAACTGCGAGGGGATTGAATAAAAGCTGTATCAAGAAGCATTGATGTGCAAGACAAAAGAAATCACGCTTTCCTTATTGAATGCGTTATGCCTATACGAAATACAATGCGAAGCTTTTTTAATTACGTTTAACAACACTGTAGAATGTGTAGCGTAATACATGAGATTCAGTTTTACACTATGTGATGTAGTATTATTTTCTCTTCTGAAGCGTGAAGTCTCAAGGAGAACGGACTACAGGAGAGAGTCGACATTTTGGGCTCCACAAGAATCCTTCTACTCCAAAATCACAAAGGAAAGATGTTAAAAATTCGGAAATCACCGAGAATTCTACAGTATCTTGCTGTGAAAGGGCGAGAGCTGAGGCCAAACATGACATTGGTGAGTACAACGAATATTTAATTCTTACACTCAGTTTAAATGTGATTGCTGTGTTACACGTTCTTACACAATCGTTTAGGTATTTTTTTAATCGTTGAGATAACCGATGCCTTCTACATGTTGATTCGTTAATTTGTATTTTTGTAGACTTATAAGAATATATTATTTTTATAAGAATATTGGGACTGCAATTTGCGTATATTGAGAATATCTGAAGAATAAATCCTAGGCTGAGATTTTGAAAAGGATATAATTTTGTGTGTTAAAAATTTGAAAATACACGTATTGTAAGTCCACGTATCGCAAAAAAACAGTCTTTATATTTTGATATTTCCTATCCAGTCAGCTGGTTCTGTCCGCTTATTATGACTTACAAGACTTTGTGTTGTTAAAACGGTAATAATTTACCCTTGAAGGCCGGAGCGGTTCTGTATGAGTCTGTTCATAGCCTTCTGTTTTCTGAACGCGCGGATAGAATCGCATGTCACATGTTGTAGAGAGTAGAGATTCAGTTATAATTAGCGGCGTCAAGAGGAAAGTTATTTACTTCTGTGTAAATTCCTATTCCCGCTCTTGACCAGAACAGCAAACGTAATTCTTAGTATTTTAAATGCTGTTGTCCTTTTAGGTCGCAGAGATGATGAGGTTAGCGACGAGGAAGCCTACTGTCTAGGAGAGGAGCCTGAGAACCAGTCAGTAGAGGAACACAAAAGTGTTATATTACATCTCCTCTCTCAGCTCAAGCTGGGAATGGACCTAACTAAGGTACCTAGTGGAGCACTCCCTCAGTTGCACTTTCTTCAGAGAAACAGCGAAACAAATGTTTGGCGGCATGCTGACTTCAAAGAAGGTTTATGTTCTCGGGTCAATTAAAGGGGCACTGTGAATATTGAAAATCCTCCCAACATACTTTCATTGATAGAAACCTAAACAAAATGGTATGATATGTGTGACGGAATCTTAGGACTTGTTTTTACTAAACGTACAGATTGTCTAAGATGATAGATCGCTATGTGAGTGTCAAGGGCCTAGTTGTTTTAAGAGTGGACAACACTATCCATCAAATAAATCGCTATCCATCGAGTAGATAATTTTTCCAAATGAACTTCCGCTGTATAGCAATTAGCATACTATTCGCGACAGTCCCTTTCTCGCTTAGTGAATAAGAGATGGAGAAAAGTGTAAAATGATCGGTAGTGTGTAGAAGCAAGAGGGAAAGAGAGACAAAATGTTACGGCTATCAACAGCCAAGGATTCTTACGCGAACTGGGTTGAAATGAGATGCAGAGCTCCGTTTTCATACTCGCTTAGTAATGGACTAATGCGAATAGTGGTTTATGCGTTGGATAATGTTATTTACTCAGTTTAAACGAATAACTGGTCAGTTAGCCAATATTGCATTTGTTGGACTCGTTTTTCTCCATCTTATTTCTTGCGTATCTGTTGCTTGTTCAGGTTGTCTTACCAACGTTTATTCTGGAGCCTCGGTCGTTGTTGGAGATGTTTGCGGATTTTTTTGCTCATCCTGATCTGTTTGTTAAGTGAGTATCACACGCATGTTCTTGTTTTCTCTATCGTACATATATTGTACATGTGAAAGCCTATGTAGGTTGCGCTTTTTTACTTGCTGTTCCTCTCGTTTTCTTTCCTATCAATTTTGGAAAGGATAACTTAAGCGTGCATCAATATTTTATTCCTGACTGTGATGCTCATAGTTTGAAAGCACTGGTGAATTCGTGTGAAACTGTAGTATGCTCATTAATTGCTACGGCCACAAATTTTGTTTCTTTCGAGTTAGCTTAGATCCATTTGCATTGCCATTTTGTACCTTGGAGTAGTCATCTGTCATCTAAACAGGTCTTGACCAAATTCAAACTTTCATCCTTTTATCTTCGAGAACAAGAAAAGTCCCGTGAACGAGGTTGTGCTCTTTCCTCGATGCTGTTTTTGTTCCTGCCGTCTTGATCTTCTTACTTTACTTTGTTCTATTTTCAACTGTTTGTCCAGCTGAGAGAAGTTCAAATTATTTTATCACCAATAGCCTGTTAGTTTCAGCTGACACGTTTGTATTGTTTTTTAGAATTCCTGATGGGCTGACAGCAGAGGATAGAATCTTAGCTGTTTTAGAATTCTACTTAACTTCTTTCCATGCTGGAAGAAAGGTAAGAAGTTCATTGTTCTACCTCTACACCTGTAGGGGACGTAAGATTGGAGTATGACTACGAGACCGAGTGTGAGTGGGACTGAAGGTTTCACATTGTCATGTCAAACACACATCTCATCCTATGAGCCACCCTTAAGAGTCCTTTCAAGAGTTTTTGAAATTCGCCGAAAATTTGTAGTCACACTCAACCTGAAGTATAAGGTCTGTATAAGGTCTGTTCTGTTTTCATGGCCCAGAACACATGTGAAATGGGTCGAATAAGTACTTTATGAGTGGCCTCGAGGGAAACAGTGAGTTTTGTTTCCCTTAGATCCTCAATGTTTTCCTCGCCTCGGAGAACATTGATTTCGAGGTAAAACAAACATCACTGTTTCCCGCGGAGTCACTCATAGAAAAAAAAAACTCCGAAAAATTTTCGCTTGATGCCGGCTGGCACACAAATTTGCTGCAGTTTCAAGGAGCACGACCTAATCACGTGCGTGTCGAAAGTTGTTTTTTCCCTAGTGAGTTAGTGAGTTTTGACCAACGGCACGTAACACGTTCTCCAATCGGAAAACGAATTTGAGGTGGATCGTTTAACAAACTCTGCTTGTTGACACCTGTCTTTTGGGTTTCCAAACTTCTTAGCCAATCAAATAGCCCACCGCACGTGCACATGTAGTTCAATGCATGTAGTTCATGCGGAGTGTTTTTTGGTAGGGAGCTTTTCATTCGACCAAACATTTCTCGGAACAGTGTCAAGGAAACCCAAAATCTGTTGTAATTCCGAAATGCGACTCAGTCATTCATTAAAGAAGTTCCGGTATTTCTGGGAGCAATATCGAATAGAACGGGAATTTCCGGGAAGAAATTATCAAAATACCTTCGCAAACATATACAGGTACAATGGGGAAAAATTTGGCCATTTGCCGCTTGAAATGTCGGATAATTCAAACCGGAATCTTTGGTCGAATGGAAAACGCCTTTTAACTTCCTCGTCTTGAAGTAACTATGCAACGAACGTAAAATCTTGTTGTTTTTGAGACTAAAATGCTTTCTACCGCGATTTGTTCTCAGGGCGCTCTAGCCAAGAAACCTTACAATCCTATATTAGGAGAGACGTTTCATTGTTCGTGGAAAGTGCCTTGCACGGTAAATCCCAAGCACACCTCTGCTAACAGCGTTATCGACCACACTACGACTGCTTCGGATGACGGCAAAGTAACATTCGTCGCCGAACAAGTATCCCATCATCCTCCGAGTGAGTAGGATGTCTACACTGCAAAGTTGATAACGTCTAAGAGCTTAGAGACGCCACGGACGGCACCGTGGCGGCACAAAGTGGACAAATGCCCATTTTTTCAAGGTTTTCCTTTGTAACCCGTCATAATCATCTTCAGTTAAAACCTTCTTCGTTTAATTTTGGTTAGAAAAAAGGACTTTAAATACAGATATCGTATGAGACGTTTTGTTGTGTAGTATCGCCGAGTATTTTACGAGTCGTGCCGTTCTTTGATGAGCCCGTAGAGCGAGTCAAAATACAAACAACGAGTAAGAATTTAGGGCAGGCAATTTTGTATAGAAACAATAGCCCATTAGATGCGAAAATGTTTTTTGCTTTTTTATTTTTATGTTGTCAGAACAATCAACTGGCGAAGCTCGAAACATAGTTGCATTGCCCTGAGACTTAGGTGAAGAAAACTATATATAGTTGTTGTCTTATTCCTCACGAGCCGGCGTCAACTTCGAAGCTACATTGTGCCAAGGTTCTCCGAGTTGACTTGTAAGATTTGATTTGTTTCTTTTGTTTTGCAGTCTCCGGATTTTACGCGGAGTGCCCGAGTAAGAAGCTGTGCTTTAATGCGCACATTTGGACCAAGTCAAAGTTCTACGGCATGTCTATAGGTGTGGTGAATCAGGGAGTAGGTAAGAGGCTGGATCAACAGCTCTTTTCTCCTTACAATATGCAACACAATGTCAAATGTACCTGTGATGAGAACAACAACAATAATCAACTTGCTGTCGATGTACAGTACAGCATTGTTGCCCGGCATTCAGTCTCTTTTTATCCAAAAACTCTTAAAGTGCCACTGCAACGAAATTTTCGTATCCTGTTTTATTCGCCCAAACGTGCTTATAATGGTGAACTTTATTTTGTGAAATCATAACGGAGAGTGGTGCTTTTAGCTGCCGAAATCGCCTTTATGGACCCGAGTTTAAGGACCTTGTGACGTCACTGGTTGTATACACACTGGAAATGCGATAGATTCTGCTTTTACTTGATTTTTTTCGAGTTTACTTTTCATATCGACATTACTTACTAGCTTTCTACCTCGTAATTTCTCTCCAACCTTGACAGAAAATACACATTGTGGACATTAATGGGAGCGAACAGTTTCGATTCACTATGGATTCACCAAAATGAATGCGACAGATAAGACCAGTTTAGTACATTTTTCGAATATCTTGAGTACACAACTTGAGACGAAGACGAGTGTCAAGGAATGGCATCTTTTATATCCAGACCTGAACCCTAAACACAAGATATCGTCGCTTATTTTCAACCTGGATCTGAAATTTGGACTCCCACGATTATCCGTCTATAAACAAGGTTTTTTTGTTGTCTCTGGTTAGGTGTGATTTCTTTGTTAGAGCACAACGAAGATTATGTCATAACATTTCCTAGCACATTTTGCAGGTATGTTGAGTCTGGGCGTTTCTTCTTGATAATATATCTACTGTCATTCTTAAACTGTAGGTTATACCTAGTGGTACCTTTTTGGAACGATTCGACGGCTCATCAGTTTGGTCAAGCCATCATTTGCATTTTGGTGAGACGTTGTCGAACTAAAATAACCATGATGGCGAGACCAAACGAGCCTGACATGCCGTCGAGGCGTACCAAAAAAAGGTATATAGAGATTACTCCATGGAAAATGCGCGCGTACGATTTTTATTCACGAGTTGAGTAGTATCAGAAAACGAACGAGTGAGCGCAGCGAACGAGTGAGTTTTCTGATACGACTCAACGAGTG
>Ga0126337_10003390_pt1 | contig 10417 bp, 4 predicted proteins | sample DipCmetagenome_FD_92527 | JGI IMG/M metagenome (GOLD analysis project Ga0126337, IMG submission 92527) | Coral microbial communities from La Bocana,Puerto Morelos, Mexico - Diploria C A metagenome | ecosystem: Host-associated > Invertebrates > Cnidaria > Coral | place: La Bocana,Puerto Morelos... | reverse complement strand
CTGACAGGAGTCACTCAAAATGGGACCCCTTTTCTGTGAGCCGAAAAAAAAAAAAAAAAAAACATTTCCGTAAAAGAACAAAAAACAAAAAAAAAAAAAAAAAAAGAAATATATATTAAAAATAATAAATAATTTAATAATTTTTTTAATTTTTTTTATATAATTATTTTTTTTAATTTTAAAAAAAAAAAAAATTTTTTTTTTTTTTTTTTTTTTTTTTTTTTTTTGGGGGGGGGGGGGTGGTGGTGGACCAATCTGATGTAAAAGAAAATTTATTTCTAAAACAGAAAGGAGATGTCTGTAGTTATTATCCTATTAACATGAATCATTATTATTGCAAGTCTGGCATTTTCTGATGGTGGCATTGTGTATCATTTATTTCTGGTTGCTGCGAGGCAGCAGCTTTCATTGTAAGTAAGGACACATAATCAGGTGTGGTGATGCAGTGATGTTTATTAATTGTATTAATTGTCAAGTGTATAAAAAAAAAACTTGCTTTTCCCATTGAAATGAATTAGTGTTATTGGTCTTTCCTGTGTTTCTTGTCAATAGGCTCTTTGTCTCACATGACCTCTTGGTACAAAATTGACTTTTATCCAATGGGACTTCCAAAACAAAACCAAAGTTAATTGGCGCTAGTTATTGGTGCAAGTTTGGTTTGTTAGATTTTACTGTGGCTTTCAATAATGTGGACTCACAATTCAAAGCTCAATTAACAAATGCAGTTTTTACTACAGCCAATCAAATGTTTGACAGCTCCTCCCAGCTTCCGACAGTATTATATCATTAAATTATGGTGCATTCAGCAGTACTTAGAAGCTTGATTGACTGTAGCAAAGAATGCATTAATTTTGTTGGCTGAGCTTTGAATCTTAAGAGTCCACAAGTAATTGAATGGTGCAGTAATGGGAACCACTATGTATGTCACCACTCACTGAGTTTGTTGTTATTTGTGATCAATGAGATTATCTTAGATTTGAAGGGAAGTTTACAAAGGCAGGGAAAAATCAATGGTATAGTGAACCAAACAAGAATAAAAAGCACTGATAGAAATTAATACCACCAATGTGTTTTTTTTTTTTAATACAGCTCTTTTAGTAATATTGTTTTTGTGGCCTCTTGCTATTGTCTCTCATCTTGTCAGTTCATTCGAAGAGCTTATCTGGCCCCTTCTGAAATAAGTACAATATTGAATAACCGACAATGCGTGTAAGTGATTCTCTCAGCAACACATTTGGATTGTCTTTTAGTAGCAGGATAAAAACTACTGTTATGAAATAGTTTTTGTAGGATAAGTTTTGTATGTGTCGATGTTCATTTTGTACTGGAGTGGTTTGATAATCTGTTGTTTCCAGTGTTTGTACAAGAAATAGTAGGTGCCAATTATTGCTAGTTTCATCAAAATAATTATATATTTTCTCTGGAGTTTCAGACCATTTCCATGGCAAAAAAGTTGTTTTCCTCAAGAATGGAATAGAATATGTGAAGTTTTGCATATAATGTACGAAAGGATGTAGCTTCAAATCTGATTGCTTGGTACAATTTTAAAAAAGTTTGATTTGTGTATGTAATATGCAATAATTATATAAAAAATACTGTTGATTTAAAGGATGTAATTCATAAATGGAGATGCTCCCGATTAGTTTGTCCAGTAAAATAAAACTTGTTATTAAGAAACTGTTGTTGACATCTGGGTTGTAATTGTCTTGACCCTAGTAACATAATTCAAGCAAAACAGAGTTTGAACTTGGATGCATGTGTTTCTGTCACGATGGTTAAGTTCAAATAAAAAAAACTGATTTTAATAGCAATTTCAACACTTTGTTCGAGGGGAAGGGAAGGTGGGTATGAGGAAATGGACTGAGTAAGGTGTCACAGGGTAGAAAGTTTCTAAACTCTATGCTCTTTCTACATACTGGTCCCAAATATCATTTTTGGATGATGTTAGTACGAAGTATGTCTAAAACGTAAATAATACCACAATTTCTATGTGGGGGGTTGAGAAACGTTTTCAAGAACTTTCGGAGACTGGGACTCCGTGGAGAGTAACACAGCTTGCTCCATCTTGTTAATGAGACAGTGCTAAAAAAAATACAGAACCTCATGGGGAAGATTATACGCCTCTTTACCTCCCACAAAGCAGTGAGGGGGTGGGGACCTGGGGTGAGTGAAGAGTTAAAAGACACGAAACTCTACATCAGATTCGATACAAACATAGCGATGTTTCTTCCTTCTCCTCAATTTTGACTATAACTTGATCTCTGTTGTGAAAAATGGTCATATTAGAAACACAAGGACGTACGTAGGGGACTCCCTGGGGGTAACAACAAGTGGAACGCAATGGACACAAGGGAAATGTACCAGGAATGGATCGGAAACGCAAAAGAAAATACAGTATGCACATTACAATGCACAGGAAACACGCGGTGTAATTCCAGAGGAGAACATGCCAAGAAATGACCGAGGGAACTCACAAGGAAATGTGTAAGCAAAAGAATAACAACCTCGTTCCCAGGGTCCTATCTCTTCCTATCTCGAGAAAGTAGGAAGAGAGAGGACCCTGGGAACGAGGTGCGCAGGGTATCTAGAAGGGAGTTCACCCAAACCTGTGGAAAGATGGGGAATTACATGGCCTGGGGAACATATGGGGGAAATAATGAACTGTATTAGAAATGTTGGTGATCAGCAGGTCTCCCTTTTCATAACGGTACATTGTGTGTTTGCTTTTTTTATCGCCACCGAAGAAAGTGACATATTCACCACGATAATCCTTTCCTATGAGAAAATGTGGCGATTCAAATAAGCGAGAAAATAACAGACTTTTATTGAGCATTTTTATTTTGTGGCTTTCTTTCCTTATTTCTTAGAGGAGGAGAGTTGGGAGTTTATAGAGAGTAGTGGGAGAGAACTTGACACATTGAGATTTGCTGCAATGGAAGAAAGAGGTACGTCTTTTACTGTCTAATAATGTTAAATATATTCACAAAACAGTGAATATGTAAAGAGCAAATGTGCATTTTACTCCAAACAATTTCAATGTCACGTCACTTAAAAGATTTTTTTCCTGTTCATAACCTTTCTTTGCCTACTATCTTGAAAAGACTTGAGAAGTCGGAGGAGGAACGTTAAAGAGGGGGGCTTAGAAGAGATGGAACTTCATAAAGCTGTTCATAACGGTGCTCATTTATTTAGCACTGAATTGAGCCTGCCTAAGGAAATGCAAGATTCATTTGAATAAATGAGAAAAAACACAAAATGGTATAAAACGCGCCAAATAGCTGTCTGTTCAAGAGGTTTTTGCGCGTTTAATTTTACACCGCTTACCTACTCTACAACTGGTCTTTCCTTAACCTGCTACTGTCGAATCTTCACAGCATTTATATCGAAAGACCGCTAAAAGCTGCAGTAACGCGCCATGTTTTGCTGAAGCCGGTTTCTGAATGCTGCATGCTATGGGCGTTTCAACACGTAAAAGAGGCATTGTCGCAATGTGGCTTGCCTACTAACCATTGTTCCAATCTTATTTCCCACATTCATGAGGAATCACGCGAATCCGAGGTGTTGTGTAGGAGGGTTTTGCGCCGGAAATTAAGGGGACTTTAAGGGTTCGGAGCCTTAAGGGATTATTGTTGGAAAGATCCTTGGGTCTGAGATTGAATTTTTTGGGAGGGAGGGGTAGGCGAGTAGTTCTGGGACGGCCAGAACATTATCGAAGGGGGGGGGGCTTTTCTGGGAGGAGGGGTGGGTAGGAAGAACGTTCGCGTTACAAGACAAACTGTCACCACAAGAAAGGTTGTCTTCTTAGGAAGAGATAACTATTGTAATTTTTGCCGCGACCCAAAAAATTAGCAGCGTCAACAATTGCACGTTCTTATCTTTATTTCAATCTTATGTACACAATTTAATACCATACTAGATATACCACATCGCTTTCCTAGTTTAACAATTTAGCCTTATAGTTACTCCATTCACAGCATAATGCGTGAAAGCGAAAATATAAGTTCTGATAGAATTCCACTCCTAAGCCCGGACAATGTTCTGCGAAACTTTATCCTTTATGGAAAGAGCAGTTTTCCAACATGGCTGTAGAAAGAGAGTAACCTAGCACCTCCAAAGTCTAACAAACCAATCAGAACGCGAAACAAAAACACGTGACTGACTGGCAAGTTTGGGAATATATGTGTTCGAAAAGCGCGCGAAAACACGGACAATCTCCGTTGTGAAAAAGGGCGGGAAATCAAGTTGATTGAGCAAAACTCATTGGTTCGGTGCAACACAGCTACGGCTAAGTTTTTTGTCAGGGGAGGAGGAAAGTGATACTTGTCTTCAGATGTTACAACTTTGAGTTAAGGTTAGGAGAACTCTGTCAAACGCTATAAGAAAACCGCTCTTTAATTTGAGATGAAAAACAACGATCGAGTACTAATTTAAAATAGCAAATAATAACCTTTACACCCCATCGATGAAAGTTTTCAATAAAAAACGGCTTAAAAACGTTACTTATGCTCGACAAATAGATAATTCTCTCTTATGTCCTATACGCTCATAAGAAATTAAGTCTGTTCCAAGAACTTTAATTTATTGACATTACTTTTGTACAATTTCTATGCAACGAATCTTTAAATTTTAATTCTTGTTGGATAAAGCGACCTTTTTTTCTTAAGGGGCACGATCGACGAGTTTTGCTTAAAACCAGTGTTAGAAATGAAGAACAATTGAAGAATATAACCTTGAAATACACAAAGCAAAACACTTTCATCTTGCAACAAGATCTTTTGCAAAAGTTTTCCTTCAATTTCAAAGTAATTTCATACAACGCAAAGAATTATTTCACATCTCGCGACAGCTCCTTCAGGTTAAATACAAATTAATTTTCTAGGTTAACGCACATGTTTGGAGGTTCCCACGGGAGTTGTACTAAAGCACGGAATTCCCAGGGACAAACACAAAAGTAGGCTCCATCACATGAAGTGACGAGGGATAAGTGCTTTCAGTCCAGTCCTCTAGGAAACATAATTTCCCCTTCAAGTTCAGGGCGCAGGGAATTTCCCCTACGAATCTCCTGTCTCTCTTTGGCATTTTCAATAGATTCGTGTTTCAACTTGCTTGCCCGTTCACATAAACCAGAGTGCCTTAATTTGTATCATTCGCTTTTCACTCTTCAAATTTAAATGCGCGGTCTTTGACCTAGCGTTTACCATTCATGGCGGAAGTATGAATCGGCGGTTTTATCAGGTCAGCGTACTCTTGTAACGCCTCCCGCAAGGCTCGTCGGACAGGAGTGGAGTTACAAACGGAACATTCCACAAGACGGGGGTACAACTCAACGACTTGTTCCCAGATCCGCCCGTCCACTGCAACACAGCAAAGGAACAAGTGAAGGTTATCAGACAACGAAAAGAATACAAGAATAAAGAGCTATCATGGCTGCCAAATTTAAAGTTTTTTTTGTTTTTTTGTTTTTTTTTTTGCCGAAAAGAACGTGAACAAACAGGAAGTAGTGGGCACTCAGCAGAAGCGAACAAACGGGGGGAAGCGCTTACCAACTGTAGGATTTTCCCTGACAGCTCTTTTTAAGGACGACAGTAATGTGCTGATAGCTTTCATGACAAAGGACATCTCAGCCATGCGGGTTCTGTGGGGAATCAAATGAGAAATACATAAATGAGAAAACGTATGGACAGAAAGACAGTCAGACGGTCGGTCGGTCAGTCGGTCAGTCGGCTAGTCAGTAAGTCAACTAAGTTGAAAATGTAAATTGGCCACCGTAACGAGTTATAAAGCTGACGTTTCGAGCGTTAGCCCTTCGTCAGAGCGAAGACAACGAAACGTCAACTAACGCTCGAAACGTCAGCTTTATAACTCGTTACCGTGGCCAATTTACATTTTCAACTTAGTTGATATAACCAAATTACCTTGTTACCCCCACCGACGCAGCATCACAGTTTCTTTAGAAACTTTCACCCTTTATTCATTAGTCAGTAAGTCAGTCAGCTAGTCCGTCAGTGATATAGACCTACAGATACACCAACAAATAGACAGATAGACAATGATACACGACCGGCAGACCGACCGACAATCAGTCAGTCAGTCAGACAGTCACACCAACACACAAGTAGACCATCAAAACGACCGCAATTGTTAGACATACTGACATACAGACAAATAGACAGACAGACAGCCAGATCGATAGTCAGACAGTGCGCGGAATCTCGATCAAAGAAAACGTAGTTATTTCTGTAAGCTATGCGATAAAATGAAGTCAGTTTACCTCGGTAAAGGACATTTTCCACTTAGTTTCTCATCCTCAACGTATTTCACCACGACATCGCTGCATCGCCTCAGGAGAGCGTCTAAAGCTAACTCAGATACTTTGCCATCTAAAAAAAATAAAAGTAAGGTGAGAAACAGTGATGCTGTCTTGTAGAAGCTTGGAAACCTAGGCAGGTAGAGATTTCAGGTCATCCCACTCTTCACTGAGATTTTTTTCAAACTATGACTATTGATTGTTCATATTATATGAACTCAAATTTTGATATAGGAATGAGGGATCTCTAGGTTCGTTTAGGAACAACGGCACGTTGTTTGTACCCAATAAATCCTTATAATAGAACCATGATAATGTTCCCGATTTCTTGCTAAATTCACGTTTCCAACGATTGTTTCTCGTTCTACACTGAGAATTGGTCCAAATTTATTTTACATAGAGAAATTTATTACTCAATTCAAAACAACAGAAAATTATAGGTTAACGCACTCGTTTTCGAAGAAATGAAGATTCACCTCTATGGCGAGGTCCAGCCGTAAAGAAAAAGCGGCCATTTTCCAATGCGCGCGCGCTAATCACGTGTGAAATTATGCGCAGTTGAGACGCACAGTGCAATACTGGGGAATGACCTTAGTGAGCAAACTTTGATTAAAATTTCGAGTGTTTCACGATATCGTTATCACAATTGATGTATGGGTGCTTGAAACAAGTCCAAAACAACGACAAGCTACCTGGCTGTTCTACACGTTGATCCACTTCTGCCGTTCCATTGACGAATGAAAACTGTAACAGAGTTTCAAAGCAGGACTTGGCAAACTCTTCACGCAAAGGAAATCCGTTGGCGTCTGTACCTACCAGGCGAAAAAAATAAGGGCGTCAATACGCGTAACAACCAGAGAACAAAAGGGGTAAAAAGCGTTCTCTGGTAAAGATGTTTAAATTTATGAGCATTTTGTCCGTCGAAGACAGCAGACTGGCTGTTGAGAGCTCATAAGTTAAAACATCTTCACCAGAGAACGCTTCAGTTTTACCACTTTTTACTATGAATCCTGGTATCGGATCTCAATATGTTAACCAGAGAACAAACAAAGGAGAGTACGAAGCATGTTGACCAGGATACAAACAGGGATTTTCCCCCCTTTTTATACACAGATCATGGGTTAAATTCTCATGACATATCTATAGCATTTACTACAAAGAGTTTCCGAGAAATTATTGATTAATCAAACAATTGACGTACCGCTGAAGGTGGCATCCGCAGCTGAGTGTATGGAGCCTCGGTTCAGAAGTGCCATGACCCGCGCCATAAAGTCCTTAGGAAGAGCGGAAGAATGGGGCAGAATCTCTTCACGGATCATGCGCAAAAGCTGTCAATCAAATAAACTATGATTAGTACCTAGGCCTCTGTAAAGTTTACAAGCTCTAAGACCTGTTCTGTTTTGTTTTGCTTCCTCAGTAGATGGAATGAGAACGTTTGTAGAATTACGTTTATATAATATTGAAAACTTTCAAAAAAATCTGGGACAGACTGTCCCTAAGTTAGTTCTTGAATTTGCACTTAAACCAAACACATGGGAGTTGATATGTAGCAAGTCTTGCCGGTGTAATTAAATTGCTCTCTTTTGGTTACCTTAATGTCCAGTTCTTCATCCGCTTGATGCTGTTCAAGTGACTGATTCTCTGGGGGACTCCTGTAAAATGAAAAAATTATCTTAGCAGGGAGGGGTAGGATCATATTGTACACTCATTATATATGAACTTGTAGTGTACGTTGTAACAAAATGGCGTCTTAATAGCTTGTTCAACCTTTCGTTTAGGTTCATAGCATGGATCCTGATTTGAGATCGGCAAATAACTTGTAGCTTGTTTTCGCTTCAACTTCTGACTGGTGAAGATACTTCAGATTTAACTCAAAAAGATTTATAAAGTTAAGAAACTTACATATCTGAGAAGAGGAAGTCCTCCAACGCCGACGCCAACTCATACCACATTGATCTAAAAGAATCTAAGATACAAAGTGGAACCCAACAATGATTAAAAGACGTACAAAGATAAATTAAAAGCTAGCGAAAACCGCTTAACCCAACCACACACATTGCATGTTATGTAATTTTGTACCTGGGCGTGCTAAAGCCACGTCAAGTCCTCTGCGAACTACAGTCATCAGCGAATCCACTGCAAGTTTCCATGTGGACTGGGACGAGCAACTGTACTTGAGACGAAGAGGATTGCGCAAAGACTGGAAACAACAATAACGTTTGTAAGTAACGTTTTCTGTTAGCAGTAGAGTCAGAGCAGGGGCGAAGTCATCTTCAATCAGCATACAATTTCTCCTTACAATTTCAATACATTGTCAAGAAGGGAGGTAATGAGAATAAAGAAAACCATCAACTAGAAGATATTCTCTTGATAAAAGACCAAACTCTCGAACACAAATTCGTCTGCTTGCTTACTCAAGATTACATCAAGTTACCAGCCCTACTTATTATTTTTTTATTCTCCCAACCCGTCTACCTAAGATAAAACAATGTTTTGATAAGAAATTTTAAGGAGAAAAAGGGATTTGATAACTGATCTACCTTGATGATCTTTTCCAATACTTTCTCTTCCATGACAGCAGGCTGGGAGAAACACTCACTATACAACACTACAGCCATCTCGAGACATTTCTCCGAGAACGGAGTAAGCGATAGAATAACCCATTCTTTCTTTTTCCGTCTCGCAGTGCCATCTGTGTCGGGTGATTCGTCAATTCGCGGAGGCTCGGTAGCGCAATCAAAGAACAGAAGAAGCAGTGAAAACAGCGTTGGGTACATCGGTTGCTTGGAGACATGAAGAACAGACCCAGAGAGGTTTGGTAGAGGTTCTCGTAAAATCTCTATAGCGTCCAAAAGTGCATGTTGTAAAGGCGTTAATACTGTATCTTGAAAGGATGGTACTAAAAACGGTGACTGGTCTATAGGAACAGGAATGGTCACAGAAGTCTGAAGAATTCTCACAAGTTTCTGCAGATCGGCTAAGCCAAAACGGCCGTATATTCTCATGAACAGAGAGGGAAATATCTGCACCAAGGCTGCCAGAAACGCCTGCGCAGGGTAAGTTCTAGTTGTGCTGAGTTTTCCGGAGGAATCTCGCCTTGTTCTGAGAACATGTGCCTCTGACATGCTTGTTGTTCCGATGTTGTACCATACCCGCCAAGCATTTGTCCAAAGATCCAAATCTTCGTCCGCTGCCTGACAAAATTTAGGTTTTAATTTAAGTCTAGCAACTCCTTTCGCTGCCTTTTTGTCCCTTGAGTTTTCCCCCGGGCTTGAATTGGCGCCAGTGCTCTCTTGAGCTTCACTCGAATCTTGAACAATGTCCTGAAAGCTTTTAAGAGCCGCCAGTGCAACTTCAGCGGACTTGCTCAACGCCGCAGACTCGACGAACTCCAAAAGAAGCGCCCATGCGCGCGGGAACTCATCAAGACCCGCCAAAATTTGGCGCCGGTTGTTGAACACGCGCGCCACGCCGCCCAACGTCAGAACACGTGTTTCCGCCCACTGTTTCTCAGCCGTATCACGTGAATGGTGAATGAGAATTTTGCCCTTTGAGTTCACAGCGTCACTGGGTGGTGGGACATCTGCTGCAGAAGTGGACATGGTTTTGACTTGCTCCAGTAAAGGAAACAGCACCTTCCGTGAAACAAAAGGAAAGAATGAAAACTAATTCAATAAATTCACAATGATTAAACAGCTATTTTTACGAGCATGCCAGCATCCATCATAAAACTATCGAATCATGTTTTTAGAGTCTTCACTTTAAAGAGTGTTTTCAAATTCTCCGTTTTCGATTAAATCATTGAGATTTTCATCGTTTCAGTGTTGACCCTGAGGGAAAATGCGTAAAAATGTATGCGAACAAAACCGTTTATTGCTTTTTATTATTCAGCAAATTGTAACACTGTCCAAATATGGTCATGATTCTCTCAATATGTAACAGATATCCTGCGATATACGTAATTTTGTACGCCGCAACAAGATTAATTGTAAATAAAAGAGTTTTTTTCCTGGCCGGATAAAATTGTTAGTTTTGTTATCAATTTGTTGAATAATAAAACAATTATCCTGCTCAATCTTGCGGAATATCGCCTGATTTTAGCCGACTCGG
>Ga0126337_10003389_pt1 | contig 10418 bp, 7 predicted proteins | sample DipCmetagenome_FD_92527 | JGI IMG/M metagenome (GOLD analysis project Ga0126337, IMG submission 92527) | Coral microbial communities from La Bocana,Puerto Morelos, Mexico - Diploria C A metagenome | ecosystem: Host-associated > Invertebrates > Cnidaria > Coral | place: La Bocana,Puerto Morelos... | reverse complement strand
TTTATTGTTTATTATCATGTAATTTATTGATACTGATCATCGGTTTATACCAGCGTCTTCCTCCCGGACTTCGCTGATCGGTCTTTCAGTTTTAAATAAAGCTTTTATTATTATTATTATTATTACAACTTACCCAAGCCTGAACTGTACATGAGGAGTGCGCACTGCCAATCATCCAAATCTGGGCTGTACATATAAGAGTGCACTCAAACTCACCCAAGCCTGAGCTGTACATGAGGGCGCACTCGAACTCACCCAGGCTTGAGCTGTACATGAGGGCCAACACTAACTCACTCAAGCCTGGGCTGCACGCAAGAGTGCAGTCCAACTCAGCCAAGCCGGAGTTGTTCATGAGGGTGCACTCCAACTCACCCAACCCTGAGCTGTATGCGAAGATGCACTCTAACTTACGCAACTCTAAGTTGTACATGAGGGAGCACTTGAATTCGCCCAAGCCTGAAATTTCATGAGGGCGCACTCCAACTCACAATATGAGGTCAAAGAAAGACGTTCACTTCAACTTAACTAAGCTTGAACTGTACGGGAGGACACACTCGAACTTACCAAATCAGGCTGGACATAAAGGTTCACTCCAACCCACCCAAACTTGGGCTGTACATGAGTGCGCACTTCAACTCACCCAAACCTAAGCAATTTATGAGAGCACACCCCAACTCACCCAAGTCTGAGCTTATCATGAGGGCGCACTCCAAGTGACCTAAACCTGAGCTGTACAGGGAGGCACACTCCAACTCACCCAAGTCTCTTTTCTTCATTTTAAAACATGCTCTACTATAAAAAAAACCCTGTTGAACTACCATTTTTGAGAAAAAAAAGTTTTTAGAGGGTCTTCTATCTAGACTTTAACCTTGAAAGAATAGGTAAATTTTTATTCTAAAAAGACGTCACGTGTGAAATAGAGAAAAACCTTTCAGGGGGTGAAAAAAAGGTTCAAATACTGCACATGCCCTTGTCATCGCTATTGTTGCTAAACTGCAGTCCAGAAGGAAGCCCCTAAACTAGCCTGTTTTTGTTTCTGTGTATTTTTATTGAATTAGGGTGAGACTTGATTCGGAAGTTAGCAATAAATGACACTATTGCAAACTGTTTATGAAGAAAGCTGATACTTGAAACAAAAGAACAGAAGTTAAAACTTTCATCACCTTATAATAACTCAGTGTATTTATCCTTCTCCATTCCCCATCAATCAGAGATTGAGAATCATCATCTCGCAGAGAAAGAACTCTTCCAGAACTCTGCTCCCATTCTGCATAAATACATAGATTTACGAGTAACATATAACAAATCTGGTCTGGAAATTCACACCTAATGTACTGTTGAAGACTTGCTTTTGGTATTGTCTTAAGGCTATCAAAAAGCTACAAAATTACAAGAGTATCCTTTCGTGGGACATTAGAAAACCAAAGTTTTGGATGTGACCTCTTCCCAAACTCTTTTGTTAAATCTTTGGATGCTAAATCTATATCATAACGTTATGAGAGAAAACTTTGACTAATTGCCAGCTTGTTTCAGGCCATAACAAATTATTAAACATGGGAAAGAAAAATAATAGCATTTTGTTGTGGCAAATATACAGCATACTATGCAAACTTACAAACATAGGAAACCCATAAAAAATACTCCTCACCAAGCTGAAGATCTTCCTTATCTGGACGACTTGAATATGGAGAGTTCTATAGTGAAATGAACTTTATTAATGAAAGAACGGAACAAGATTGTTTTCAATGCTTGGTATGTACTGTAAAGTACTGTCAGGTAATGCATTACTTTCACAGAATTTATTTGATGAAAGACGACAATGCTTTAAACCCACAAGATACGCCAACATCCTCAAACAATAATTGAAAACCTTCTTCACTTTTATATTGGAACACAATTAAACAGCTCAACAGCGTGTATCTACTCTCCCAAGGAAATTGCTATGTATTAAAAATTAATAAATCCTTAATAATCATAAACGGTGAAAGTTTCTAAAAAACTGTGCTGCTGCGTCGGTGGGGGTAACAAGGTAATTTGGTTATATCAACTAAGTTGAAAATGTAAATTGGCCACCGTAACAGTATAGAGCTGACGTTTCGAGCGTTAGCCCTTCGTCAGCTTTATAACTCGTTACGGTGGCCAATTTACATTTTCAACTTAGTTGATATAACCAAATTACCTTAATAATTATACTCTGATAAAGATCTCGGCTGCCACATAATTTGATTTGCTGTGAATAACACGATGAAAACCAAGCCGTGGTTCAGATATCTTTGACTACTCCACTCTGATAATGATAGCTTTTTTGAACCAAAAAAAAGTCCAGTTACAGAAAAGACCCATGAACATGCAATATGTACCTTTCGATGATCAACCAGTAAGACCGCTTCAAATAAGAAAATAGTATTAGCTAAGCTTTTCATTTGATGCCAAGAGCCTTCACTATGCAGTAGTAGACAAACGCACCAAAATATCAAGTGTTCATGGTTTGAGTGTTGACATTGCAAAAGGCATTTCGAACCTTAAACAAAACATCCAGGATCTTCTCTTTAGCTTGAGTGATGGTGTCACAATCCAGCAATGCCATAGTCACCGGGGGATTACTATCATAGCTCACAGCAACATTCAGTGGCTGAAAGCAAATAAATCAAACAAAACATATCATATACTAGCTGATGTCATTACCTGGTGGCAGTACAGTTACATTAATTATTTGATACAACTGACGACACACAAAAAAGTACCATACTTCTCTGATCACTCATTTCAGAACTGGCAATTGGGAGAACGTACCCGGCCAAACCATAATCAAAGAGTTCTGTGAGCCAAGTCCTCAATATGGTATTTTATTTTTTTCCAAGCGGGCACAGTAACGAATCCTGTAATCTGATTGGTTCTTAGCGCGGTCCGGATTTTCCTGTCTCTGACCACAGTCACAGCAACGCTTGCGTGATTTTTTTTCCGTTAGTTTTTTTTTTCGTTTGAGAGTTTGGAAAAAATAAATAAGTTATTTACCGGCTTAGGGTCGGTCTGTACGGTGAAAAACTGTGACCTCAGACTTGAAAATGCTGCCATTGGCCTGCGGCCTCGGGCAGCATTTTCAAGACCTGGGTCACAGTTTTTCACTATATGGACCTCCCAGCCGGCAAATAACATTTTATTTGTTGGCTCAAAAACTGTCTACTGACTCTCAAAAGTCGTAAAAAAAGTATAAGAAGAGGAGTTTTAGAATATTTAAATTGTTGTAACATATTTGTATTTGTTGGAAATATAAAAGTTTATCTGTTGGTAAAAAGTACTACAGTCGATCCACTATTAAGTGGCCCCCCATTAAGCGTCCATGCCCTATTGAGTGCCCAGTTATCAGAGTTCTGAAAGTATGGTCAGTAAAATACTGTAAGTAAACCTTTATTTAGTGGCCAACCTAATTAATGACCACTTACCTCAACCTCGGTTAGCTGATTCAATTAAAGTATTTATCAGATTTTCTTCTGCTTCAGGGGCTCGAAATAGTTTTGAATTTTTGCGCTTTGGACAAGTAACTTTCAAGTTTTGCTAGCCCAGGACGTTAAAGCAACAATGTGCACGTGTATTGTATGTGACAATTTTCACAATTTTCCCATTTTTTTTCCTGATTGCTAGAAGTCGTTTATTTCATTCATGACTTAAAAATGTGCGTATGCATAACACAACATATAAAAAGATAGTGATAAGGTGGATGGCAATACTTTCCATTAGTTACACTTTGAAAGATCAAAGTTGTAACTCTTTATCATCCAAGGATAGAATAAAGGTATCACACAAATGCCCAATCATTGGCAACATTATGGTTATCTTCTGGGCATCATAAATGTAGGCCAACATAGCAACTATACAATCTGTTCAATACACCCTTAACTTTAACTTAAAGTTATTCTTATTCAAAAACCTTTTTAATATTGATACAACTTTCTGTAAAGCTTAAAAAAAATATGTGGGTAGGTTTCAGAATCAACTGAAATCCCAAAATTTATACGAAAGCAATGTTGTAGTCACTGCATCAGGGACACTTAGAGTTGAAACCCCTATTAAGCAGTCACCTATTAAACAGCCAGCCCTATTAGGCATCGAGTAATCATAGCACTGTTGAGGGCTATTCTACTGTTTTTACCTCTATCAAGTGACCAAGCCCATTTAAGCGGCCACTATCCATTTTCCGAGGGTGGCTGTTTTTACAGGGATTGAACTCTACTGAGGAGGAGAATGAACAACCAATTTAACAATGTAAAAACTTAGCTTTCTTTTGTTGTGTCTTTGTAAAGGTTATTGCATTGCAATACATGTACAAACTTAAGCATTTTTGTACCTTGAAGTCTATAGCCTGTCTGAGAAGTTTGTCTTCACTTAATGAGTATCTTGCCTCTCCTGTTACAGCATCTACTGGTCCCTTCTCAGATTGTTGTTTAACCGCTTTAAATAACATAAACAATGGCTCCCCAGCATCATTCTGAAATAAAAGTTCACAAGATGGTCTTAGGGCAAACCAAGTGATCAACCCCGAGTCTCCTTGTACATCGTACATCATTGATCTTTCCTTCAATTTTCAACACCTACTGACCACTTGCAATTTGCATTTTGATTTTACATTTTGTAGATCAGACGTGTTTGTTAGAAAGTTCAAATTAATCGAATTAAGTACAGCACAGATTCGTCCCAGCTTCGAATTAAACATAATTTGCAAAACAAAGAGGGAAGATTGCATAATGTCACCACTTAAAAATGAAATGTTACCTACATGTACCTGCAAAAGTTGCTTCTATTTCTCTATTTTCTATTGGTATGGCTTTTGTAGGCATGGGATTATGATTATCATGACTAAACATTTTGTGGCCTGTTCATTATTCGTCAATCAATCTTGATCATCAGCTTTACTCACCATTTGGGCAAGTGACCCTCAAAATGCACTCAGGCTTTAATTTCACAACTGCTTAATTTGTGTGCATAACTGCGATGATCAATCATAAATTTATATTTAATAATGTTTCCTTTCTTGTGTTACAGAGTACTAGAATTCGACTGACTACAGGTTATTTTTGAGAACAACTACAAAAAAAATCCATTTTGAAAGTAATTACAGTTTTAAAAAAAACAAGTTTTTACCAACCTTAAGAAAATTGTACATACAGAATGCAAGCCAATTGGTAAGCATCTTTTCGGCCACTGACTCAGTTCTAGAGAAAAAAGACAAAACGTTTCATTATAATTTTTTTGGTGAGGGATAACGAGGACACCAATTTAACTTACCGCCGCAGCAGAAGCTTTGGATGACTCTTTGCTACTGATTTGCGTATCAATTCAGAAAGTAAGTCCTTTAAAATCCTGGCAACAAAGAACAAAATAGGATTCACTTTTGTTGAAATCATGGAACAGCTGTATGGTATAAACGTTATGATTACTGTTATATCAATGTATGCTTCTCTGGGCAATTATCTGACGAGCTCCTTTGCTGGATCTTGAAATGCTATTCAGCATTTTTTTAAGGTTGCCATGACATCCATGTATACTCCTCCCAGATGAAGAGAAGCATAGAATGAATGGTACAAGATGTCTTGTCATAAGACACAATGCCAGTCAAAGATCAAACCCTGGCTGCCCCATCAAGTTCAATTAGACCATGCAACACCTCTCCTACAGGAATAGCTCGGCATTCCTATGGGCATCTTAATAGAACCAAGGGATGCTAGGCATGATGCAATATCTTTGGGCAAAAATTTACTCTAAGCACGGAAAAGCCAGAAGAGCTCCAATTACATCTCGCTGATTAGCCAGGCTAGGAAATGATGCTCTTTGATCAGTTTCCATGGAGAGGTTACATGTACCAAAGGTATACAATGAATGTTTATAGCTAAAGTACACAATTTCAAAACTTCCCGTTTTTGGCTGTACACAAAACTAGTCGAGTACACAGTGCTACTTATTATTTCACCTTGATTGTTGAAGGACTTCTAAAACTTTCCACAATGTATAAATCTTTGTTGCAAGGGCCATGCAACTATGTCGATGAAAAGTGGGGATGATCAGCCAACAGCACACAACTAAAGATTTTCCATGAAAATGGTACATCAACCCTTTCACTCATACACCAAGTTATTGCACGTTCACAAACCGCTTTGCTTATCAGTTTGTCTGCTCTCAAATGGTACAGGCAAAGTAATCCAACCGTTAGAATAAACTCATATCCGTTCTCTGCTTTACAGGTTGAAAGGGAAAATATAAAAGACATATGTAATCATAATAATCATTCAGCCGTTGGCAAAAACAGAAAAGGTTATGAGTTCAAAAGAAAATTATCAATCCACTCAACTATATGGCCATGTTCAGAGCTTTATCATTAATTTTTGTGAAACCGTCGTCGTTTTGATTCAGCAGGTTGTTTACATCTATTTAGCTCAAGTTACACCAGGAATTACGTGCACTTTGTTATTATTTTTTGCAGTTTGATAAGATGGTTTGTCGGCTTCATTGTGTGAAATCATCCAAATTTTTCATGTTTTTTATTGCTAATATTTTTTCAACATTGCTCGTTTAGCCTTGAAACATCTTACTCAATTGATATACTTTCTACCTGTTCTTGACTTTACTTCACTTATATGCAACAATAAGATTCATGTTGTTGGGAGCCCTTGAACTTGCATAAAGTTTCAAAGTTACTGACACGTGAAAAGTCATGCTTTTGTCATGTTTTCGCCGACTGAGAAACTTACTTGATCACTTTGCGCTGCTACCACGCTGCGGGCTTGGGACTCCGGGACACAGTAAAAATCAATGTCCTCCAGGTCGCCAAAAAACAAAACAAAGCAAAAACAAAATGGTGATCGTGAACAAGCTTCAATGTATCGAAGTGAAGTGAAGAATTAGCAAGTTACTAAGCGATGGTTCTCAAATCTGCAAATGAATATATGAAGCTATCAAGCAATCTCGGAGGTGGTCACTTTGTGGGTTCGTAATATACCCGTAATTTCACAACTGCGATGATCAATCATAAATCATAAATCATAAATCATATCTTTCTCCGCAGTTCAAATATATGATCTTTCATATATTCATTTTCATCATTCACATTCTATGGGTATATTACGAACCCACAAAGTGACCAGCTCCCAGATGGCTTGATAGCTCAGTCAGTAGAGCACTGCACTGGTATCGCAGAGGTCATGGGTTTGAATCCCATTCAGGCCTGAATTTTTTTTTCAGGCTTTAATTTCACAACTGTTTAAGTTGTGTGTGTAACTGCGATGATCAATCATAAATCATATCTTTCTCCGCAGCTCAAATATATGATCTTTGATATATTCATTTGCATCATTCACATTCTAAGGGTATATTACGAACCCACAAAGTGACCAGCTCCCAGATGGCTTGATAGCTCAGTCAGTAGAGCACTGCACCAGTATTGCAGATATGGGTTTGAATCCCGTTCAGGCCTGAATTTTTTTCAGGCTTTGATCAATCATAAATCGGTTCTCAAATCTGTTTGAAAACTTCCGAAATTACAAGTACAAACCTCACAATTTTAAATGACCATACAGATGAGTGCAAGGAGGATAATTATGTTCTTATTATGAATTTGCCCATTAATGCTTAAAAATAAATTATCATAAATGTAATTTACGAAAAGAGAAGTACACTGTAGTCCAGGGATAAGATCCCACGGTGTTACCATATTAAACTGCAACCTCTCAAGGAGTGCTTTATGCATGGCACCATCACTATTCATTTTTGTTTAAAAGATATTTACATAATTTTAGGATTTTTTTTTAATATTTTCAATGGCCATGGTTTATAGGTGTCAAAAGTTTAACTCAGTAGTGCATGTAACTAAAATAAATGCTATCAAATGGAAAACTGGAATTCCTCTAAATTTAATATAGTAATACAGCTGAACAACATCTTGCCCTTTTTTGGCTGTGGCTGCCTTCTATGCCTTGCTTTCATTCTTTCATGAAGGCTCCTGAATTTCCTGCTTACAGTTCCCTTCCCTAAACACAAACCATGTTTTGAACTCTCAAAAACCCCGGTATAATGATAAAATACAGTTCGCTAATCGACCCCACCTTTGATCGACATAGTTACGTGGCCTATGCAACTTGTACTTGACTAGCTTTGTGTACCACCACCAACAACCGTTTAGAAACTGTGTCCATTTGTTATAAAAGTGAATGATATACCTTTGATAAGTCCGCTGTGAAAATTGATAGAAGAGCATTGTTCCCTGGCACCCATTTACAGCTTGTGATTCTCTAGGCTTTGTTGCATCTTACAACTCTACACAAGAATATGCCAATCATAGAAAACCACTTTGTTTAAGAAGACAACAGACTTGCCTGGGTGGAGCTCCTCACTGATTCGCCAGGACAATATTTTTCTGGCCAATCAGCAGGACAAAATTCGAACAATTTGGGAACTGGCTTGGTAAGATTACATATAAGTGTCCAGCAGCTCTTCTGTGCTTGAAGCAAATTTTCACCCAAAAATATTGCATCATCCCAGCTAGCAGGCCCTGGGTGCTCTAGGAAAATGGTGAATGCTTTTGTTCCAAAGAGAGATGTCAGCACTGACTGATTGACTGTCTGTCTTCTTTCTTTCTTGAATGCTTTTACTGAGTTTCATCTCTAGCGTGGTGAACGACACTTAACAAAAAGCTGTTTTGAGTTGTTCCATTACACAGGTTTGAAACTACCTTGTTTTGTTGAGTATTGCTCAGAATTGTCAGTCTAAACACAGGCCATGCACCAATTATTTCTTGCCTCTGAAAGCCACAACTTAATTACTCTCTCTCAGTTAGTATGACTTATATTCCCTCCCCTTTAGTACCTTAGTCGGTATCAACTTTCAACTCTACTAGCTGTGCATTACACTTACATGTACAAATGGAAGCAAAAAAACAAACAAACAAAAAACAATTAGAGTCTATAGAAGGAGTTTTCCTTACTCTGTGGCATATTCCATTTTCGATTGCAGAGCAACCATCAACAGAGATGCAACATTACACCTGCAACACATACAATAAAAGCAAATATCCATTATCATTAGTTTTTTTAACCTTTTCACCATAAAACCAATACTGTACTCACATGCAATGAAATAGATTACTTTGACAGTAAGTTAATTAATGTTTTTTTTTTCCATTCAGGACATGAAATTGTAATCACTTGCATAGATAAACGGCACACAATGCATGCAGAAGTGATGATGTTTAAAGATCATTCCTAGAAGATTGGAACATATAAGCAGACAACCTGATTCTTAAACTAACTGTAGAACTTAGTGGTTCACATTTAGGATAGTCCTACTTCAGATAGCTTAGCTTTACACCACAGTGTTCTCTATTAAACTTTACCAACATTTCGGTCCACAAATAAGTTTAGTTCAGATACTTCAGTGCTTATACAATGCTTATACAGTGCTTTAACAGTACTAATTCAATTCGCATCAAGACAGGTAAAGGTCCAGTCTAAACAGCACTCACCAATAAGTACATGTTATGAAGACCCTTGACCTATTGTGTGTGTGACTCGCTTGTCGATCTAAAGTTGTACATGTATGTATGGAAGATATGCTCAGCTTAGTTTGAGTTTGCCTGTGAGCACAAATTTATCCGATACTGGATAAAGCACAATTCTCACTCAAAATCTTGGTTTAAAAGATGAAATAAAAGGCACTCTGCAGATCCTACAAGCTGAAAAGGAACACCGCAAACGAAAAGTTTCTCATTCCCCGGGACTAAAGATGGCATAGTCTCATTTACCAACTCCAAGAGTGCATTTCAGTTCCAAAGAGGGATAAATCATGCACGAGATATTAAAAGCTGGAACAAATAATTGAGGCATCACTCATCGAAAAGAATGGTCCACGCCAGCTTAATGCAACAATACATCATCGCTTAAAAAGCATTACGTTACTAACAATACATATTTCGTCTTTCGTCAGTGTCAAATAATATAAATTCAGAACTGCTAACTGTTTCAAAGAACTTAAATACTGCAAATCAGCTTGCATCTCTGCGGATAGAGAGAAAAGTGTTAATTAGAGTATGTCACGTTACTGTACAAAGAGCACCAGAGAAACATTTAATGGCCCTTTATTTTCTTCAAATGTAGCCTTCTTCCGTTTTCATTGCATGATTACTAATATCCTTTTTGGCTAGCCGCACAAACAGTCGTTTCAATTTAGTTTCCTTTACGTCATGGAAGTATATTAGGTTCCTTTCCACGCAAACATTTTAGTTTTAAGGAGTTGTCCCTGCAGCAAAGAAGTCTATTGGAGTCTTTCGGAGTTTTTCTTTACAACTTGGAGTTTTCTTACCCCCGGAGTCAAGATCAGATGTAAGTCACGATCTTCAAGTTTCTATTAGTTTTTTTTCGTTGTGCTTGCTGTCT
>Ga0126337_10003388_pt1 | contig 10419 bp, 11 predicted proteins | sample DipCmetagenome_FD_92527 | JGI IMG/M metagenome (GOLD analysis project Ga0126337, IMG submission 92527) | Coral microbial communities from La Bocana,Puerto Morelos, Mexico - Diploria C A metagenome | ecosystem: Host-associated > Invertebrates > Cnidaria > Coral | place: La Bocana,Puerto Morelos... | reverse complement strand
TACGGACTCGCCTTAGTGGCGTTCCCGCTGTCGCATACTTTTAGAACGAGGAATATATCTGTATATCTTCTTTTCCTCTCGGGTACCGCACAGTCTTTACTGTCTAGTTACTGTTCTGTATGGCGAACTGAACGAAACGTAGGGACCGTGGGTGCCCCGTCCTTAATTAGATGCAAGCGTAGCAAACTGAACGAAACGTATGGACCGTATGAAAGGTGTTTACGGTTCATAACTGCTTTTACGGTCCGTACGGATCTTGTGCGGACCGTAGATCAAAATTGCGGACCGTAACAGTGCGGGTGTATTGGACGTGTGTGCACCGACAGTGAGATGAATGTAAATGTTATATCTGTGTACACCAAATCAGTGGATAATCAACACCAAAAGAGTTCTTTTTTCCTTAGAAAGAAGGAAAACTTTGCATGTGAAAGGCAGAATTTGTTGAGAGGTGAATAGAAAACACTATATTGAGTTTGAATAGCCTGTACACTGGTCCTTGGGAACTCCTAACATCCTCCTAACTCCTATATCCAGGGTTGAGTTCAACATCTCTGGCGAGTGCTATTAGAGCCAAGGCTAGAGAGGCATGACGTAGAAGCTTGCATGTAATGAAGCCTTTCTGGAAAGCTCCGACTGCTTGGTGTTTTACTGGTCGTTGTGCCAGAGAGTGAAAAGATTGAATATCAACTCTACAAGCTTCTTGAGAAGTGAAATATAGGTTGCTACTATTGCTTAGTGGCTTCATTAGTGTTTTATCTTGTTTTATTCCATTTAAGATAAGAAACAGGCACAGCAGAATGCCAAAATTAACAGACATTGTGGTTACGCGTCCAGCCATATTGAATCACTTGCTTACTCTCATGAGAACTTGAATTCTAATTCTGTTACTACTAGATTGCAAATTCCTAAGTGCTAACCTTTCATCCTTTGTAAGGTTATCTCTTGGAGTTACAAAGTTTTTTGGGCTGAGAATGTCCTGTTTAATATTGTTTATGAACATTTCCACTTCAGGGTAGGCAGACTTGGGAGGCATCCATTTGCTGTTAGAGGGTACAGGAGGTAAGATCTTGTTATTGGTTTGAGTGTCAACAACAGAATTTATATCGTGGTGGAAAGCTGCAAGTCGTAATCTTCTTTCAAACTAATCCATGTCATCAATGGTCTTCTGCCAGTTTAATTCTTTCGGCGTCAGGCAAAAGGAGGGTCCCTTCTTAAGAAGACTGCGTTCAGCACTAGTAAGCTTGGTAAATGTTAAATTGATGGCATTCAAGTCTGGCATATTGGCATCACGAGCTGGGTTGGTGGCTTGATTACCTGAAGAAATCTTGAACCGCCTAATTCTGGATCGTGAACATGTAGTTGCAGAAGTTGGTAGTTGATCTTCTACATCAGGGTGGTATGGCTTAGCTACAAGGTATTTGCGGTGCGCCTTTCAAAGGAGCTCGTACTCCAAGGATTTCATTTGATTCTGGACCTTGGTCTGTATTCTATTTGCTGTATTTTCATCACAATTGCAAAAAATTGGTCACGCTCTATTTGTAAATGCCTTTGTAGAATTAAAAATATTCTTCATGATATTGAATGAGGCCTTTTGAAGCTGTAAAATGCAGGATTCTTGTAAAATAGCATTGTTGACATTTTTGCTGAATGGGGGGTTGTACCAGAGGATGTTGTTTTGTTGTCTATTTCTCCATTTAGTAGTCATGGTTGGTTTGTAATGTAGAGTGTAGTTGTATCCGTTTTTGTCAAGTGCTTTTTGATATGGCAGTGCGGCTTGGTTGAATGATGCTTTTTCTTCTCTCGCGATGGACGTACTGTAGAGTGGTGTTAGGATCGTAGGTACTGTTGCTTAGGTTAAAAGTGACATCCAGGAAATTATCCGTTTGTTGGCTTCAATTGTGATGCACCGCCCATTCAGATTGAAGATGTGGCATATTTCTCTTTTGATGTACTTGGTGTGGCATTAGAAATGGCTAGACTGTCGTCTTGGTAGAGTCCTATGTTGATGTCAATGTTTTTGTAATTGTGAAAGCAGGAAACTTCCTACTAGTTCACGTCTCTCTCTGTTGTAGCTACCCATAGTAACATCAAATGTCGTGTTGCCTTTCTTCGTCTTTTGTGATGTTGTCGTATGCTAAGGCAAACTCAAGTGCTTTGTTTAACAGGTCTTGGCTGATGGAGGGATAGAATTCTATGATGTCAAAGCAAATAAAATTGTGTTGATGTTTGTTGTCAATGGCTTTAAACCACTTGATCATGGAGGTATTGTTTTTCCATTTGAATCTGTTTGCTTTAGTAATTTTGCTGTTGATTCTGTTGAGGATTTCTTTGCTGATCTTGCCTATTTCAGATTTGGATGTGATTAGTCGGCATGTCGGCTTGTTAGCAAAGTTTGGTTTGTGGTCTTTCAGTGATTTGAATGTTTCTTTATTAGCAGTAGTGTCTATTCTGTCATCAATAGTGAGCTTGGCTGTGATGTTTTTGTTTTCTTCATGGATGTTGCACATGTTATTTGGGTGTGACTTTGTGATGTGACTTTTATATTAAATATGTAAATTTCATGACTTTTACAATCTTTAAAGTCCTTTACTAGTTCCCTTAGACCTTAAGAAGCAATTTTACTTTGAACAGAAACAATTTTGTCATGATCCTGACATTTTACATGTTAGCATAGCAACTTGTAAACATTCCCTTGAAAAACAGCAAAATTGCAATGGAAATCTATGGCGTTTAGTCCTCCATACACTTTTTCTTCAAGGAATGTTTATCTCTTTTTTTATTTTTTTTACTTGTAAGCACAAAGAAAGAAACAACACGTACAGCACAAACACTAAAGCACTTAAGTGAAAAATGGAGCAGAATAAAAAAGTAATCCTAGTTACAATGGTTTAGATACATTACAGAATTATAAAGAGTTAGTCAGTCGAGGGGAGGGGAAAAACATTTTGAAAGTAATTTGGATTTACTATAGTCACATACATATAAAAAATATGCTTAACACAATTTTCTATATACGAGTACAAGGGTGTTTACAGGTTTAATAAAAAGAATAACAGTCCTTCAGTCAGGGGGACAGGAAATAAACTCTTTATAAACATTCTGCAAAAGGAATCCATTTTTTGTTTCACCTGCTTTTGTCTTTAATACATAACTTGATTTAACAAGACGTAGGAAAGATTTGAAATTTTGGTGAGGTTTCCTCTAATTTGACTTGCCATATATGATACCGCACTAGCAGCAAAACATAGTTTAGTTGAAGTGAATATTTAGAATTAGGATCTGGAATCAGGCCCAATGCTGTTGTGTGCAATAATTTTTATCTCTTTGCTTCACCATTATTCTTCAGCTTGCTTGTGGTAATTCACTGTGGACAAAATACGTCCAGTTCAGCACAACAAGCAGCATTTAGTGAAAGAAATTTCAAAAACTGAACAAGCAGCATTTTCACAAGAAAACTAGATGGGGATTCTGAAGGTCCATTGTCAACAATAAAACCCATAACTTCTTTACTTCATACTTGTCAGGCAATGGAAGAGTCATCAAATAAAACAATTCATTAAAACTGTGGAAAACAGTCCATTGCAATTTGATGGAGGATGGATAAACGCTCTTGTGAAAAGGCCACTTCTTGGTGGCGGGCCTTAAGAAGTCTAACTCTAGCAATTAGTTTTTCTTTTGAACCAACCTCCAGGACATCATGCGCTCTAAAAGAATGATTCTTAAATGTACCACCAAAAGCTTCATCATTCCTGTTGTATTACTGGGTATGGAAGAAATATTTCCATCATAAAGATCTTTAGCAAGCATGCTGAAGATTCTGAAGGTCCATTGTCAACAATAAAACCCATAACTTCTTTCAGTTGTCCTGTTTCTGGATTTCGAAAATACTTGTCAAGCAATGGAAAATGGATACACTGTACTTACCGATACATGCTGTTTTTGGCGATGTTAATGTGTGGTAGTCCTCACTGTAGCATCATTAAAGTTCTCTACATGCCAAACATTTTCCAGGTACTCTAATATATCATTTCTTACTGGCTTGTATGTAGTCTCGTCTCTTCTCCTCTCGTCAGAAAGTATACTAAACAACTTTAAGCTGCTCTCATAGTTAAACACAAACTTGTCTTCTGCACCAATCCCCAGAAAGCATGGTATTGGCTCCTTATTGTAAACTGCATTGCCTATGCATTTCCAAACTTCGCTTGCCATGTGTACCATGTTTTGTTTTGTGCTCCTTGCTTTCTGGAGATGCATGCTTGTGAATTACTTTTGAACAGAAGGGGCCATGACTAGACCACGCCCTGTTTTCAATGGCATGACCCCTTTCAACAGGGTTCCTTTCACTTAGGTACTCTGCAAAAGCTCTCTGTTACATTATCTAGGTTAAGAAATTTCAAAAACCGAACAAGCAGCATTTGCACAAGAAAACTTGACGGGGATTCTGAAGGTCCATTGTCAACAATAAAACCCATAACTTTTTTCAGTTGTCCTGTTTCTGGATTTCGAAAATATTTGTCAAGCAATGGAAGAGTCATGAAATAAAACAATTCATTAAAAACACGGAAATCAGTCTCTGGTTCACTTAGGGACAATTTTATCAGAGTTATTGCTTTTTCAGATCTAGTGGCATGTAAAACGCTGTGAGTTCCTGGCATTTGCTAATCAATTGCTTTTTCCAGGCTTCAAAGCAGGTGCAATATCCCCACACACAATGCGCTTAGTGTCATTGAAATCCAGTAAACAACCGCTTTCATTTTCAGATACTGAATAATTAAGTAGTTAACATGAGAGGTTGACCAATGTGCATTTGCAATGTGCTTTTCGTAAACTTTTATGAGTTTAATTCTCTGCAGGAAATATAATAACACGTTCAAGGCAAGGACATTGCAATAGTCGCAGTAGAACTTAATGTCGAACTGGCATTTTGCATTGCACTCAACCATTTTGTCCTCCTTGACTATGTATGTAAAACGGGAATATCGAACGAAATCGGAAAAAATTTCAAAAGAAAGGAATGATCTTGTAAACTAAACAATAACCAACTTATTGAGAATCAGTCAAACAGACTTATATGACCATCAAGTACGTGAGGTTAGAAGTGCAGACAATGATTCTATGAGGAAAAAAATTAAGGAAAAGTAATTTACACTGAAGTGTTTACATGCTAAATTTCTTAGTTCCATTGTCAACTATCAAGCACTCAGTCCAAAATACCAGATGGATTAACAGTTGCCAAAAGGCATACAGTTCTTACTTGTGTACACATTGCCACTAAAAACGTATCTCATGCAATTTGTCAATAAAGACAAACAATGTGACAATGAGATTAACGCCATCTGTTTTCCCAAAGTACAGCACAAAAGTATGTTATTTTATGAAGCAAAACTATTGAAAAAAGAAGAGAAAAAAGCTTTAAAAACCGAATTGTGAAAACATATGAAATCAGTGGAACTTAAAACCATACTTAAAGTATTTAGATGCTTAGGCTTATAAAAGCTATTTTTCCTGGTAATGTTTCTAAAACTTAAGATTAATAAGACCACGCTGATTTTCTTCCTTATTGCCATGTAGTTGCCGCTAATAAAAGCATTAAGTCGTGATGGCAGGGTTGTTGAATTAGCAAGTTGAAAAATAAGGAATTGACTAGACTTCCATTGGGCATATGGCAGGGTTTCACTGTATTTTTAACTATATTCCAGTTACTTTTATGGTACAAAAAGAGCAAAACAACTTCACTTACACTTCTTTAGTTTGCTTTCCCAGATATGCTGGGGCGATCTGGTACTTGTTCTCTGTTTTCTTGGCTTTGGTTCGGAATCTGCTGGCTGTCCAAAAAAAAAGACCAAACATTGCAAAGGTAGTAGATGATGCGGTAGACGTAAAGTTTCACAAATGTTCATAATTAATCGACAACTTGCTCTGATTACACTTACAATGTTCCCAGAGTTTCCTTCCCCAGGAAAAACTAGGTCAAAGTTATAGAGACTTCTTTCCTGATCACTCTCCTCGAGACTTTTCATTAGAAACCTGATGTAGCATGTGGCGAGCCTCAATGTTCGCATTTTCAACAAATTCATGTCGGGAGGCACATTTGGTATGTGCGCATGAAGTGTAGCAAATGAATTGTTCATAGTTATCGTAGAGCGTCTGCTCACTGCACCACATCATGTACGTTTATTAGGAGCGGTTTCCTCAGAGGCCATCTCACTTGGCTAAGTTGAATTGAACTATTTTATTTACTCGTGTTCATCACACCTTGAACTGGTAATTGGTCAAAAGAGAGCGATTTGATTAACTGGTTGTCACACCATGCCCCAGCCAACAGCGTTGTGTCATGTAAAGCACCACACATGTTTCATTAGTGCTTTTGTTTTGAGAACCTGTGCCAGTAGACATGCAGAGCCATCGCTTTCCAAGAATTTCCAGGCCTGTAATCATTTATCATAATTGTGTGACTACCCTCCACCCCCTGCATTTCATCCAGTGCTTGTACAAATCTGTCACATTATACCATCCACTCCTTCAAGGATATCTAGTTTTAAAAAGATAACCAAAAGACATGTAAGCCGATTTTACAGAAAAAACATAGTTTACAACTGAACGAACGATACCTACCTTACTATATTTCCTCCCACTTTTTCCAGCTTTAATAATTTTATTAGCCACCTCGTAACATGTCCTTGATGTTGTCCTGAAAATATCAATTAAGATTACTAAGTCATGTCTTGCTAGGAAAACCTTCACCTCGCTGCTTCAAACTGTTCATGAACCGACTTAAATCTGGCTTAAGTCATCATTGTTTATCTCCTACTTTTTCCTTTCACCTTATCTCCCCCCCCCCAGCCCCTCCCTCACTCCAATACTACTGGTCCTCGAAATTAAGAATTTCACACTCCCAGTTGTGCTCTGTGTATCCTGGACTAGACCACTAGTCCCACTGCACTGTAATGTATAATTGGCAGTGCATAAAAATATTTATTTGTTTTGATTATTTTACCTTTGAAGCAAAGACACCACTACTGTCTTTTTACTGAGGAGCTGGTTCCTCTGCCTGAGCCCACGAATCGACCTCGACATTGCAGATCATAAGGAGCTTTCTATTTAACAATGGAATGCATGCATTATGATAATAATAATAATAATTACAGTAATAACAATAATAAATTCTTAAACAAGCTTCATTTTACAATATAATTTAATAAACGCTGGAAACGATATTTGTAACAATAATAAAAATAATGATTATAATAGTAATTATTTATGTCAGGTGCTATAAACGGGCTGAAATCATAACAATAACAATTTAAAAAAAACTATTTACAATAAATGGTTCTATAATACAGTCATTTAAATTTAGAGCAAAATATGTTATAAAAAATATAGGAAAGGGATCTTTTTTCACTAATGCCTTTATAAAATCTGCCATGATTTCAATATTATAGTAATAATTGAATATTAAAAGCTAGCATCCTAAGAATCCTTGTTCAATGTCAAAGTCCATCTCTTTTAAGTCATTATTTACTCTCCTCAATGAATGCGATCCCCTTAAGCATAGGAGGGATGTTCACAGAATAGCAAATGAGACTCTGGTTCTTATCCAAGACATCGTAGTAGCCTTTCTTGAGTGACAGGAGTGACAGGAGTTCTGCTAGTCGCTTGTGATAGACACTCGGGTGCCATACGACCTGTAGTGGTCAACACCAGTGGTGTGAATGTGGCTTGTTCTACCTCCATAACTCGGCTCGCATACATGTTTCTTCTCATTTTCATGCTGGCGATAAATTTAATAATAATAATAATAATAATAATAATAATAATAATAATAATAATATAATATAATAATATAACAATATAATAATATAATAATATAATAATAATATAATAATAATAATATAATAATATAATGATGATATCATGATGATATAGTGATGATATCATGATGATGATATCATGATGATATCATGATGATGATGATATGATGATGATGATGATATGATGATGATGATGATATCATGATGATGATGATATGATGATGATGATATCGTGATGATGATGATGATGATATCGAACAGACAGCTTCTGTCCTATCTCGCAGACCAGGTAATCGATGGCTCTTTCTCCTCCTGAAATAGACGAAGGGACAGTGTGAGTCTCAAAACAACAAACACCTACACCTGTACAAACAAATTCAATTTGTAATAACTACGATTAGCTTACCATGAAGTGAAGACTGGCCATAGTTTTTTATAGCTCTGTTACAATCTTCTTCCTTTACCCAACTATCAGCCGCACTTCCGAAACCTCTCCATCTCACTTGGTATTCTTTTCGGCCGTCAATGGACCTTACTGCCAAAACTTTTGACACTTTGTAGTACTTCGACACTATCGCTCAATGAGATCTAACTTCGACAAAGCTCAGTAAATAATGATAAACAGATTATTGAAAACAGTTTGCTTCAAAGCCAAAAATGGAAAGAACGCCGAAAATTACCATGCTACAAAAGCATCCGACAAAAGCATGCGACAAAAGCAACTCCAACCGGTCTATGTTCCATTGACGAAAAAAAGGAAGGCGAAGCAATCTTAAAATTATCACCTCTTTGTTAAATGCCGCGCGCTGACCTTTAACATCATAGTTGGTCAAATTCTTGGCGATAGTTAGGATTGGTCAATCTTAGGTGGGCATGCCTTCGACAGAGACCGTTTACCACCACCTGAATTAAAATGCCGGTGCGGTCAAGTGCTTTGCAAACAAAATTAACTCAGAAAACCACTTAAGAATATAACTGTAACGAAAAAACTCGTGCTTTAATCTCTTAACCTCCACTGCCAGCCTTTTACAACAACTAACCAACTCGCCTAATCGCACCCCACGTTTTTGAGTTGGGCTTTGCGACCAGGCCCAAAAATGCTTGTCATGTGACAGGAACCGGAAATTGTCATAATAACTGAATGAAAACTATTAAAGAGGCTTACACACGCTGTATTTTGAGTTAACTTAACACATCACTTAACGAGAATTTATTCAGTTAATCAAGAAGTCCTTTCAGTAATTTTTACACTGATTTCAGTAATCCCAAACAATGACACCAACAGGTAAGTGAGAGTTAGCATCAAGACACAACATTCCTTTATTGTGTGTGTTGTGCTATGGGCCGGTATAAAAGTCTGAGACCGCATGAGTTTTGGCCTTCGAAAAAACTGTGAACCGTTTTTCATTAGAATTTTAAAGTATGGCCCATGCACATAGATGTCATTCGTGCGGCAAGTGTAAGTACTCATTCCTACTTAATAGGAAAAAAACTATAAACTGAAGATAGCAGCAACTTACATTGAGATTAATGTGTATTATCTTTTTTAAAAAGTTTATAGGGAGAGTGGGTTGAGGTTGGTTTATTCCGAAGAGGAGCTGGACTTCCTAGAAGGGGAGTTTGCAAAGAATTAACTTCCAGATATCGAAGCTCGAAGACGCTTTGGAAGAAAAGTAGGCGCGGATGAAAAAGCGATCAAGGTTTGAACTGAGACGTCAATGTTTATCATGGTTATATACACAACTTAAACGGCCGTAAAATTGGAGCTGGCCGGCCTGAAAAAAATCCAGGCTTGAAAAATTGCAAACCATTCACTCATATGTAAAAAGCTAAGCCTGATTTAAATGTCTTTGTCTCAAAGAATCTCTGTGAAGATTTTATAACAACGTTTTGGGTTGATTTTGTCGTTTTTCCGTCGTTCCTGTTTCCTTTACTCGCTGCATGTTAATATCTTGTCTGTTGCTTTAAATGGTTACATTAGAGATGCTCTGTTTTAAGAGGTTTTATAGCTCCTTTTACTTTTTGCTTAGAGATGGTTCGCCAAAAGGAGGCATCAGTATAGAGAGTGGGTGAAGCTAAACCTGCCAGAAGGAGACCCAGCGGACCAAGCCGGCCACCCTTCTGTGTGCCAGAATGGAGCATTTGAGACTGCTTATGGTTCTTCTTTTCAACAGGCTGACAATTCAGATTTGAGATGCTGCCACACTTCTGAAGCACGTGATACACAGTGGATGAAGCTAAACCTGCCAGAAGGAGACCCTGCGGACCAAGCCGCCGTGAAAGTCAAGGTGATTAGGACTGACTCACTGTTTTAAATGTAAATTCTCTTTGCACGCATCATCATTGCGTCAACAGCTCGTGCTAGTTCTGTGTTTCTATCGAATTTTGGTATAAATCTACTGGCATTCTATCTCGAATGCCGTCTTGTGATTGGCTACGCTACTCGCGTTCTATTCTGTGATAGATAGTGACTAGCGTAGCATCGTGCGCTTGGGGCCGCTTCTTTGTGTTTTCGAAGTGTCTGTGAAGAGAATTTACTCAGATCGGTGAAAGTTTTGAACGATTATTAGATTTATACAAGAACAATTAGATTATTCGCTCTCGATTT
>Ga0126337_10003387_pt1 | contig 10419 bp, 9 predicted proteins | sample DipCmetagenome_FD_92527 | JGI IMG/M metagenome (GOLD analysis project Ga0126337, IMG submission 92527) | Coral microbial communities from La Bocana,Puerto Morelos, Mexico - Diploria C A metagenome | ecosystem: Host-associated > Invertebrates > Cnidaria > Coral | place: La Bocana,Puerto Morelos... | reverse complement strand
TTCCATACTTACAATACTAGACATAAAGACCAAATCCGTTTACCTCTGGCTAAAACATCTAAATTTCAGAGCTCTTTTATGTATAACGGTGCCAAAGTGTGGAACACACTTCCGGCCTATCTGCGAAGTATAACTTCTCTAACTAATTTTAAAACAAAATTGAAACAGTATCTTTGCAAATAGTTTTGCACTATTTCGCCTTTTTTCTGATGAAATGTAATTGTAATGAGTTTATGTAATGTATTGAAATGTATGTCTTGTAAATTGTTTGCAGGCCCCCATTTAAACCAGCCTATGCTGAATTGGGTGGCCTGTTGAAATATTGCATATAAATAAATAAAAAAATATATTAACTGCTGCAGGCACTCTTATATGCTTTCAGGGAAAATTTGTGGATGGCGATGTCCAGGATGTCAAAACACTACTCAAGAGATACCAAGTGTTTACAAATGCTTTTGTGGTATGGATTACACAATTTTCATGTATCATTTCATAATACATGACTGTATTTTCCTTCATTCAACATACATGTAGATCGTGAATTAAACTAGACAATATTGGTATTCACTTAAGTGCCAGCTGGATTATATTTATTCTGAATTCAATGTTTCTGCATATTTTGAATTATGGCAATAGTGGTAACTTGTGTTTTCAGGCCTTTTGTTCAACCCGAGTTCTACATGTAGAAGTCAGTTTTAGTATAATACGCTGTATTTCTTGAGCTTTTGCATCTGCTGTTTATTGGCATATTCCTACTGTGATGTTATACATGTACTTGCAATGCAAAAACTAAATAAGGGTAATTTTCATCCAAGTTATTCTCATAATACTCATTGTCCTGGTAAGGATAATAATTTTGTGGCAAGATTTAACTTGGGCAGGAGAGATTTGCAGAGTAAGGGATGTGCCTAATAGGAACATGTCATTGTTTGTACATGTATATAGCAAATTTATATTAAATAAGAACTTCATGAACTATATCAGGGTATGCATTGATGATCGCTTTACAAATTTGGTGGCTCCTGAAAGAGCCATTTTCTCATAAGCTTGAGGTTACATTTCGTGCTGCTCAACGCCATCAAATCTTTGTTTAGAAATCTTTTGTTACCCAATTTAAGGTCACCTATCTGGACCAGCTAAATTAAACATCCTTTGACAGGAAATCTCTGTCTCACCACAAAGCTGTTTATTAAGTACTGTAATCAAATGACGCTTCAAAAGCTACTCATGACTAGTATTCCATCTCCTGGTCAAATGCTGGCTACTAAGCCAACAATGAAAGTGTTGTTGTTGTTGTATGTAAAATTCTGTTGAAAAACTGACAGGAATGAAAAAGTGCTGGTCAAAAAATACCTGAGAAAGATCAAACATCTGTAAAAGTCAGTTGATATCATGTCCATTCTATTTCAACACTCTCTTTTTTCAACATTTAGTAAGTTTATGCAGGTTTATGTTCAATAAATCAGCAAAATTGTAAAAAGCACCTTTTTCACAACTCCACTGCTAATTTCTTTTGATTTTTTTCCAAAACCTTTTTGCAAAATTTGAGTTGCCAAACTTGGGGTGCAGCTAATCTGTGAGTGCTGCTTACAAAGTACCCACTGGTGTTTATGGTAATCACACAGCTGGAGCATTCAAAATCTGCAACTCATCACTCTTGCAACTGGTTTTACTATTAAGTTGTTGAGACATTGGAATTAATTTAATTAATTTGATTTAATTAGATGTGCTGTTTTTTAACCATGGTTTGTGTAAGTCATGGAAAACATGGGAAGTCATGAAATTCATCAATTTTCAGGCCTGGACAGTCAATCATACAATTTAAGTAAGGTCATGGAAAGTCCTGGAAAAGTAATATGCTAAATTGGAAAACAAGAAGGCAAAAAGAAAAAAAAAGTTTAAAAAATAACAGATGAGTCAGCAGCAGCCTTTTAATTTCAGTGGAAATAGATACAAGCACTCATTTTATGCATTATAATGCTGGAAAATATGTTAAATAAATGATTGTTTTGATACTACTGTGAGAACAACTGCTTAACTTTGTTCATGGAAAACATTCAGTCATATAGGTACTGGTAATAGAAAAAGTCATGGAAAGCAATGGAATTTGAAAGGCTTCAAAGACTATGAAGCCTGTTAACCTAGAAATCTCTTGTTCATTTTAGAGTTCATACTTGTTGTGACACATTTGATGTAGTATTGTTTCTTTACCAGCAGTGTTTTCAAGTAACTTGTGAGCTATTAACATCTACAATGTAAGTTTGTCTAATCACATTGACAGGGAAAGTCATTGATCCTGAGTGGAAACGCCATGAAGGCTTGATACCACATAGTAAGTAAACACTCCTTACAAAAAAAAAAGAGAATGGGATGTTCACAGTAACTGAATCCAAGGAAGTGCAATCATACAGTACATTTTTGTGCCATCCATTTGTATTCCATATTAATTGCTCTTTAAACTCTGCTTGATTACCAGTGAAAGAATGTGAAATTCCAAGTACATCTAATCTTATGAGACCCTATGTGTAGCATTTATAATTTGCTGCTTAATGCTTGGTTCCAGTACAATAGTAAGGGTTACTACTTTACACTACTTGATCCTCTTTAAAGTATGAGAACTTTGTCACACCAGCAACTTCTGAGCAGTCAATTTCAGTCTTAAATTGATTCCAGAAGTATGGCCAATCCACCCTCCACTTACCTTTGTGATGACCAGCATAGGCAATTTAGCACTTTTGACTGGACCAGGTGACACTGCAACTTGACCAACTTTAGCATGCCTTTTTTCCTATGTTTCTTTTTTGCAGTCCCGTTTGATCTCTAGCTGTGCACGCATGTTTGCTTGCTTTTCAGTTAAAAGCTGCTGTCAAAACTATTTTTTGTTGGAATTATACACCCACCTTAGCCTTTAAAATAAATGTTTAGTTAAAAAACACTTAAATTTACAGTTTCTAAATATCAGCCATAATATCATGGGTGACAAATTTAATTTAATTTGTCACCCATGATATTAAAAGGTAACCAAATGGTATACTCGTGATTTCACTTGCGTTCTGTCAAAATTCTAATAATTTCCCTCGCCTAAAGGCTCGGGAAATATTATTAGAATTTTGACAAAACACGCGTGAAATTATTTCCTAATTTCACTCGTCACCATTTGATTACCCATACTAATACTGAACTCCAAATAGTTGAAATACATCAGAAATTCACTGCCATAAACCTAACAATGTTATTTTATGATTACAGTAAGTTGTCATTGGAATGTCACATGTACTCTGGACAGAAAGGGAACTTAAATAAAATGTTAAATGCTGTATGCACCTGCAAGGTTGACTATTGATCTGATTTTCACAAGCTTTTTTATTGGTCAGCAAATTACCAAGGAAACTCTACAGACAAGTGACTGACTGTCTTTTGCATATCATTTGCATAATCTGATCACCCACTACAACTCGATCGTCAGAGTACTCTATACAAGTCATTATTTAAGAATTATTAATTTTTTTAATATTTTGAATCTTTCAAATTCTGAATTCTCTGTGTGTGTGTGTGTGATATACAAGTTTGTGGGCTGTAATGCCTCTTATATCAAAGAAACTACCGGGCATTTTTCCACTCACATACATGAGCACATGTTCAGTGATAGGACCTCTCCCATTTTCAAACATACAAAATTCGCCGCTGTGCCGCACTTCATGCTCCAATGAATGTTTCAGTATCCTTAATCACCTACCAGCTTAAGATAAAAGAATTCATTTGTATTCAATGGGAACAACCTACACTAAATCAACAAATTTATCATGTTAATTTAAAACTTTCTCTGTAATATTTCATATTTTTATGTTTCCTTTTCTTCTTTTATTCTATTAGCATTTTGCGCACACTATACTTTCAACTCTGTACTTTGTAATTTAAGCTGAAGATGACAGAAGATTCTGTTGAAACATGTATTTAAAGAAAATTGTCTTGTTTCTTAAATTTCAAATTGCTATTTGACAGTTAGTTTTGTTAATTTCTATGAGGTAATAAATTGAAAACGGATTTTGGCCTAATTAGAAATCTTGATCTATTAATTTGTTTGTTAGTTAGAGTAGTGCAATACTAGTACGTCTTGATCAAATAGAATGTTCATCTCTTCTTCTTATCTTATCTAGCTGTCCTTTTCACCTCCTCCCATGCCTAGAGTTCTTTTCCATTTCGAACATGGTTTTCCTCTCCTCCATTTCCCCGGTGGGTTCCAGTCCAAGGCTTGGCTGGTGACGCTTGTCTGCCCTTGGCATATGGTATGTTCAAATCATCTCCACTTTTTGCTCTTGATGGTTCTTGGTTCTTGGTTAGAAATGCACCATGGCCATCTAATGCATAGAATCTCATAGAGACAGGTGTTAATGAAGACCTGCAGTTTGTGGTCTAATTTCTTGCTGCATCTCTGGGTTTCTGCCCCATACAAAAGAACTGATTTGATGTTGCAGCTGAACAGTCTCAGTTTCATGCAACAGCTGAGGTTTTTACTCCTCCAAACTGGTCTTACTGTGGCAAAAGCTTGACATGCTTTGTTGATCCTAGCTTTAATACCCTCTTCTGTTCCTCCTGTCTTGCTCACAATGCTGCGCAAGTAGGTGAAGCGATCAATGTCTTGATAGACTGGCCATCAACAGTGAGGGGGGCTTCCTGGCTTGCATTTATTTGCACACTCCTAGTCTTTGTGACATCGATCTCTAGGCCTGCTGTCCTGGCAATATTGTACAGTCTTGTGGCCTTAACCTGCACCACCATGTGTGAGAGTAGGCTAACATCATCAGCAAAGTCCAGGTCCTCTAGCCTCTGCATGAGGGTCCACTGAATGCCTCGTAGCTGTTTCATTGTTGTTTTCGGCACCCAGTCGATAACTAGTGAGAAGATAAGTGGGGACAAGATACATCCTTGTCTCACTCCTGTGTTCACAGTGAAGCATGCAGACAAATTTATGTTATTGATTGCTCTACAGCTGTTACATATCTTCATAGAAGCTCTGAATGATATTTACGATCTTCTGGGGAATGCCTTAAGATTCTCCAAATCATTTTTCTGTCTACCATGTCAAATGCCTTTTTGAAAGTCAACAAATCTGATGAACAGCGGTGGCCACCATTCTAGTAACTGTTCAATGATGATGCCGAGAGTTGCTACCTGGTCTGTGCAAGATTCATCTTCCCTGAACCCAGTACCCACAGCCTTTCTTATCCTGTCCAGAATCAGCGTAGACCTTGCTTGGAAGTGATAGAAGTTGGATTCCTCTCCAATTCCGGCAGTCGCTAAGATCCCTTTCTTTGGAATCATAACAATATAGTCTGTCTTCCATTCCACTGCCACTTGCTCCTTTTCCCACAAAGGTTATTCATAATATTTGCACTGAGCCCAGTGTCTGCTTTTATTACTTCAGGTGGAATGTTACCTGGACCTGGCACCTTACTGTTCTTGATTTTTTTGATGGCGTCTACTACCTCTGCCTCGGTGATGGGGCTGAGGTTAATGTACAGTTCCATCTTACTCCTCAGTCTATGGTGGGTTAACAACTGGAGTGCCCTTGAGCATGCTGTTGGTGTACTCCTTCCATTCATCGAGCTACGTCTTACTGAGAATGGTGCCGTTGCTTTCTCGAACTGGTTTGTTGGTATGAACTCTTCTACTTGACAGCTGGCAGGTGATGTTGTAGAGGGTTCTTATGTTGTTCTGTTGGGTGGCAGTCTCTGCCTCTTTAGCAAGTTTATCCACCAGGTCTCGCTTGTCTGTGCCTGGCACTCTTCTTAATTTTTCTGGCGATATTCTATCTGTTTCTGCATTTGTGTTCTTGCATGGTAGAGTCTTGATAGATTGTTTCTCCTCAATCTTCTTGATAGTTCTTTCTGATAGCCAGCTCTTAAATTCTCTCTTCTTGAATCCCAATTCTTCCTCAGCTTTAGTCTTGAACATGCTCTTGACTAGTTCCTATTTATTCTCTAAAGAGCTATCTTCCAAGTCTGCTAAAACCTGGAATCTGTTGCTCAATAAAAGAGAGAATTCCTTTGCTGTGCTGGTGTCTTTAGCTTGGAGATTTATAACCTCGTGTTCTTCTGTAGTCCAGACTTCGGGTTTGGATCCTAGCTTTCAGCTTCCCAATCACCAAAGTGTGGTCTGATCCAACGTCTGCAGTTCTATAAGCTCTGACATCTTGTAGTTAAGTAGTCTAGTTAGTTTTATAAAATAAACCAAGTTATTGAAAGTGAAGAATGATCACCACAGTTAATTTTCCAATTTAAGCAATTGGAAAGAAGAAGCCTGAAAAAATCAGGGCTTCAACGGGACTCGAACCCATGACCTCCGCGATACCGGTGCGATGCTCTACCAACTGAGCTATGAAGCCACACATTGGGAGCGGGGTCAATTAATTGAGTTCATATCTTCCCGTGAGGAGTGAAATGGTGTGATTGAATCTCACTATCAATTTTTTCAGGCTTCTTCACAACTTCACATCAAACCAAGTTATTCTCGCATTTTGATTGGTTCTCGCCTATGATCTATTAGAGGACAGACATATGATTGACGTCATCAGCACAAAGTTTTTCCTTCTGTATTTTAAATTGGCGGAAAGTTTTGAGAAATAAGATAATATTTTATGTGACTGGCTGAAGATAAAGTACAAAAACGTCTTGTCGAGTCATTGAACAGGTATGAGAAGCAGGAAAAATTAAGAAAAAGCCGTTTCTTTTTTAGAGAATGACACGGAAAAAATACTCGAGCAGTCTCAGTCGGCAGTTGGGCGAGACTAAACCAAACACAAAATTGATCTTGCTATGCCTCGAATTTGCTATGCCTCAAATCCAATAAACAAAGTGTTTTTTACATTAATTTATTTAAAAAATTCAGCTTTTCTCAATCTTAAAATAGTTGTTGACACAGATTGATGTCAGGAATGAAACATAAAATCATAGTCACTTTTTAAATTCAGTTAAAATAAACACGTAACCTTACGTTCTAACGTGAATGTTCCAGTCTGTTTCAGGGCACAACAACGAGAAAAGTATAGCTCACCACAGCCAACTGTATTTCAGCCATAAGGTGTCTCCGATACCATGTCAAACTAATTTGGGAATCACTAACTACAGAGGACACAAATTTCCACCGCTGGTAGCCCTCCTTTCATTCAAAACTCGAATGAAATGGCGTCCAGTGTTGACTGCAACCGCATGTTTTCCGAGCGTATTCTTTCAACTCCAGCAATATTCGAGGAAACATTCAAGCTTTTCGGCCCACAAGTTGATTTTTCCAGCATTTTCTTTAACATTTGTAGATTTCGCAGTTCAACTCTGCTTTCACTGTAAGTTTTCATTCCACGAGAAGCCATTTGAATCAAGTTTGACAGTGGCATGATTTTCTGGACCAATCGCAATTCCTTGTTATGCATAGCAACCACTGAGATTGCTTCATTTTGTATAGACAACAGATTACGTCAGATGGCTTTTTTTCGTGTTTGCCAAAGTTGGCGAAGGCCGGCTTTCGAGTAATTCAGAAAGATTTTGAAATAAAAAGCTGAAGTTATATGTTTTTTTTATTGTATAAAACAAAGAGATTCGACGTTGCCATGCGTCTGTTGAGTAATAGATCACAGAGGACGTCAAAATGTGGCAAGAACATCATTGACACACTCAGCTGTCACCTTGTGTGCCACTTTTTTGTTCTTACCACATTTTGACATCATCTGTGATCTATTACAGAACAGACACACGGCAACATGGAATCTATTTGTTAAATCTGTTTTCAAATCTGGAGAAGATAATGTCACCTTGTATATTTTACGTTGAGGAAAGACTGTACCAGAGATGACTTGGTTCTGCTCTCAGAAATCTGTAAATAACCATCCATTCTTGTTCATGGTGCCAAGAACTTCTTTCCCCATGATGATCTCTCTTGTAATGTTGTCATTTCCCACTTTGGCATTTAAGTCGCCATGCACAATCATAATGTCTCTATTTGGCGTCCTCTCTAGCACACTCTTTAATTGTTCATAAAACGCTTCTTTCACCTCTTGTTCTGCAGTGTTTGTTGGCATATAGCACTGGATAATTGAGACTTTCTGGCCTGGCTCTTAAGATTCTATCATTTATTGGCTCCCATTTCATTAGGCTTCTGTTGGGTTTCTTGGTCAGCATAATACCCACTCCATTTCTGTGGTTGTCATCCTGACTGGATTGTCCTGAGTACAGCAACTCATGTCCCGATGCCAGAGTAACTTTTCCAAAGGCAATCCATCCAACTTCACTGAGTCCTAAAACTTGAACTCCATACTTGTCCATCTCCCTAGCCACCTGTGCAGACTTTCAGGTATCATATAAAGTTCTTACATTGCATGTTCCGATGCTTGTCACTGTCTTGGGGAAGAGAAGTTTCTGCATGATAGCAGCTTCCCTGTGGGTTTGACTGCGCTGCTTCATACAGTCTCTAATGGGTCGTTTCCTTTGGTCATAAAATGTTATTTGTGTAGTCCTCATAGTCATGGTTTCTGTAATGAGCATTTTTTTAAGGGGTTGGGTTGCGAGCCCGACACCCAACCTTCCTCCTTTCTCCTCCGTGCTTGGGATCGGCCATGGCAGAGTTAGTACATGCATGTGCATCTACTGTTTTATAATTGTGCAGTTGTAACACTTTGTACTTTTTCTTTGTCATGCAGGTTGTGGAGAACTCTGTGGGAAACAGAGAGACTTACTATGCAAGCATTGGTGTAATCAGTAAGCAATGGATTTTTTTATTTACTTTCTTGAAACATTCTTCCTCATCACATCTAACCTTTACAATGACAAGTCCTCTACTATTATAGTCATTATGTTATTTCCAGAGTGTTGCAATGTTCTATTACAATAAAGGTCAAATTAGTATTTCAAATTAATTTAAAAGAAGGTTTGATAGTAGAATGGTTATTTTATGTTATTGTAATTTATAATTTTTCGTTTTGATTTTGTTTTCCTTTTTGTTGTTTCCTCTTCATTTTGTCTAAAAAAACAAAACAACCCAGCCAAAAAAAGGAAAAAAAACTTAATCATGAAAACTGATCTTCATGTATATTAGGAAAAAGGTACAAGGCCCATCAACAGCATGGACCATGGTGTTTTTTAGGTTAAACCATGATGGATCGTGGTGACTTGTGAGGAACAAAGGTCCGGGAGAGAGTCACAAAAACTGAGTTCCCATACTCAAACTCCATCTTCCTTTTCATGCTACATGTATGAAAACTAAGATCTTAACAATTCATTAAACAATCAAAATTATCCACTGCAGGTCATACAACATTTCAACATGTAAAGCATCCTCACTAGCTGCTCTGTTCCACCCATCAGTTCACTAATGTGCAATTTTTAAACACTTGCCATGTGATCTTTGGCAGTGACTATGTTACTATAAAAAAACCTGGGATGAACTTGGTTTTAGTTGGAGGGCTACAGTACAGAGTTTTAAAAATAGTTTCAATAAGTAAAAGGTTGAAAATGTGATGATGGTCATGACTTTGAAGTTGGGAACTCTTTTTAAAAGGATTTTTAATGGCCTGTTGAGGAAGAACTTTTTCAATGTGAGTGAGAGGCTTGGTTATACCTTTGATGTATGTCAAAGGTGCCAATGACTTGGTAGGGTCCACCAATTTAAAAAATAATCCAACTAGTTAAACTGGTGGACTCTTCTAAGTCACGGAATGTAATGATGGAAACCATGAGATCAACTAGTCTACAAATGTTGTCTCCTATGCAGAGATTTTGTGCCATTAAAAGTCTGATTCTTAGAGGAACAAGAATTGTCATCCCAAAAAAGCTGAAAGCCAGAGTGATATCCCTTGCTCTCAAAAACATGGTAACCTAGAGTATGGTAACCTAGAATGGAGAAAACCTTCTATGGCTGTCAGCTTGAGGCTCATCAGCACCACAGAATTAACACATAGACAATTAAGAAGTTGGCCTGTTGGCCTGTTGACCTGCCTTGACCACTCCCCACTGTCCAGTTGTACTTGACTACCATGATGGCTCCTATGTGCTCCATTTTTTTGTTGAAAATCCCAGAAATTTAAGGATTTGGTCAAATTATTTTTGGCATTACTGTTGCACAATAGTGTATAACTGAATCAACAAGTTCAATCTTGTAACTTTTTTTGAATTGATGTTGTTTTACTGTAGATTGTGCCACCCTGGCCCCTGTCCAAATTGCCCTGTTATGATAACAAAGTCATGTTCCTGTGGAAAAACAAAGTATCCTTCTGTAATATTTATACATTGTTAGATAGTCCATGGCAGTAATAAGTTACATATACATGTATCACTTGTAATTAATTTTGTATTTTCATATACATTGTAATCTTAATAAAAGTTGTAATCTCAGAGGGATACTTCCAGTTTACATGATGGGGGGGGGGGGGTC
>Ga0126337_10003386_pt1 | contig 10420 bp, 2 predicted proteins | sample DipCmetagenome_FD_92527 | JGI IMG/M metagenome (GOLD analysis project Ga0126337, IMG submission 92527) | Coral microbial communities from La Bocana,Puerto Morelos, Mexico - Diploria C A metagenome | ecosystem: Host-associated > Invertebrates > Cnidaria > Coral | place: La Bocana,Puerto Morelos... | reverse complement strand
GTAAATAATTTATTCATATTTTGTATTATATAACTGTATCACGTATTTGTTATTCACTATTAAACTGAAGATGGCATAAGCATGCCGAAACATGTCTTTAAAAATAGTTGTCCGTTTTCTTCACTATAGTAAGGGTTCTGAGAGGCCAGCGGCACATACCCAACAAAGATTGACCCAAGTACCACCCCCCCCCCCTCCCCGGGGGGGGAACGGAAAGAATTTAACTCACTTTCTTTTATTAACACTTTTATAATAGGCAGGAAGCACAAGGCCATCCTATAACTTGTCCTGCTGACAGGGAAGGTCTTAACAAAGACCGGGTAAGTAATCTAGCTTGTTTTTCAGAAGTTCGATCAGCCACATTTAGAGGATAAGATAATCAACTTGACATTGAACTTGAAGAATTATGTGACGCAGGGTCCGCGGTAGATATTTCTATTATAGACTTTTGCTATTTCTTGATCTCTTTGTGGGGACTTCTCTTTGTATAGTTGAAATTGAAACATTCATAAAGTTATGAATAGCAGTGCGTGCCTTTGCCAGAGTCTGAGATGAATTCATTTAGTCGTGGTTTTCCTTCCCCTCCCTGCCCGTCTGGCCTCTAGCTCAGTAGCTCGAACAAAGCATGATTCGTTCTTTGCATTCTTATTTATTACTGTAGACTTCAAGTTCAGTTCTCGCTTTTAATATGGTCTGTAGTACTTGACTACGTTGTGATAGCATTTACTCGTTTTTCAGGATGTTTTCCCTGACAAGGCAACAGAAAGGAAGATTCTTTCTTTTGCCATCAAATGTCCAAGTGAAGGTTGTGAATGGACTGGAGAGCTTAGGAACAAAGAGGTAATCCGCATGTTTACAAAACACATGAAATAAAACCATAACTGAAGTACGGATATTAAATTGTTTTTGGAACAGGAACACTTGGTATGTTGTGTTTTCAAAGTTGTCGTTTGTACGAACGAAAACTGCTACATGACGACGCAAAGGAAAGATCTCGAGGAACACGTGACTACCACATGCCAGTGGAGAATCCTTACATGTGATCACTGCAGTGAGCCGCACCCAGAGTGTAAGATGCAGGTAATTTTAAATTAGCTAAGAATAATAACTTTAATAGTTTCTATAGACATTAAGCATCCTTGAACAAAAACATGTGCATTTTGCTATCTTCAAACTTGCAAATAAAAAGAATTATTAGAAAAAGTTTTTCTTTATGTCCAGAATAATCAAGGGTCGGCAAGGGGGTGGTAAGGGTTTTTGCTAAAGCGGAACGCGAGGCTGTTAACAATTACCAATTAATAATTAATAAAAGGCTAAGGGGAGAATGCTTTTAATGTAAGAATCACACCTGCCCTCCGGTGCGATTACACTTAAAAGAACAATCACTGTAGCTTGTAAGAATTATCAGAAATTGGAACGAGCATAGGATTAGGGGGAAATAGCAAACTACTTAATCGTTAACTCGAGCTTGGAGACTTGGCACAGTAAAGAAGAAAGAGGCGATCTTTTGATGGGACCACTGGTACAATAATAGTAGTGATTATGACAGCAATTTCAAATCGTTGCAAGAATTGAACCCTATAAGCATAAGAATCAAAATGTTTAACACAAGTGTTAAGCTTACATATTTACTATATTAAACTTGACTCGTTAATTACTCTTTTCCGCATGTGTAGTTTTCACTTCTTTCAAAGTTTTCAAGCTATGGAGCGACCCTTTCGAAAACGCTCGCGATCTTTTCTGCGTGGATCTACCACGAATGGCGTGTGCGTTTGCAAGTGAGACGAGCGCGTAAAACATTCTTTCCAGAGCTTTCTTCTCAAAATGCAGAATCCACACCTGTCGTCGTTTACGAAGTGCGATCACCCGATATGTACGCTAGCGCGATTTTCACCCCTAGTTTCCGGGGACTCTGCTAGGAGCGCTTGAAACATGCATACATACATTGAAACATACAGTAACGTTATCACATTATCTTGACATTATTATGATAAAGGGTAATTTACCTCAATTATTTCTTGCAGGATCACACTGCACAGTGCAGCAAGTTCCCGGTTGCTTGTCCCAATTTCTGTGGACGTTTAATTCCCAGGGAAATGGTAACAATTTCAACTTTGGCATCAAAGCATATTTTAAGCAATCCTTCGGTTAATCGTAAATTCGGGGGAACTCTCATACAAAAAAGACAGGGGTGCACGCTAGAAATTTGAAACAGCCCCTAAGAGGTACAAAAATCCTGTTTGTGAGCGTGGCTTGAATTTGTTCTCTTGTCTAAGAGGTACACATTTTTACGTCACACATATTTCTTTTGGGACCAGTACCCTAAAAGGTACCGCAAAAGCTCCAGCTGTGGACCTTTTGAGGCTAAAAAAAACCGCAACTGCTTTTTTTTAATCCCTGCAAGGTACGATCAGTACCCATGTCCATTTCTTACGAGTCTGCTCGAGTCGAGGATCGATAGTATTGACGTCAAACAAGGAATTATCAAGGTAATAGAGCTGATTTCCCCATATATTAAAGATAGGGTAATTTACGCTATGTCTAGACATGAAAGCCAGTTCTTCCAGGGATGTTAGTCACGCGATGCGTGGACAGCCCAAGCGACGTTCTCGAAACAACCTGAGACGAAATGTCGGGAAAGTCATTTTATATGTTTGATTGTCAAAAGACCTTTCTGGTAGTAGAGATGTTTTCTGTACTCTCAGCGGTCGTTATGTTCGGCCAGGAGTTGTTTTTGTTTTGTGCTTGTCTGACTCTTCGTTATTTTTCCGTTTATTTGGTTAAGGAAGTTTCATGAGCAAACTTCAACGGCAACGCGTACAATACCGGCTATGTAAGTGTGCGTTATATTTCTTTATTCTTTTCTTTACCATTCTTCAAAAAACAACAATGTGATCATGAAATGGCCATATTTTGTATATTCGAGACAACATGAAATACGACGTCCAATCTTCAAAATTTCTATTTCGAATTTTGACGCTGTCATACATATTCTGTTTAGGATAGTTCGACTATGTAGACAGACTGAATGAATCTGGATCCTCGCGAAATCCGTAGGTTAAATATTTAGTCGTCTTTTTTAATGGATGTTGTCTTTGGCGTTGTTGCTGTTGCTGTTTTAGCTGCCTTTTACTGGTAGGGCGGCGAGCGTCTGCCTGTTCTTTTGACCATCTGTTTCTTCCGTTGCTAGCTTGTGTTTTGCATTCTTTGTTTAAACATTTCTCTGCCGTTCATTCAGTTGCCGTATTTTTTCTGCGGCTGCGGACATCGGTCCCTTATTTAAACTGTTATTAAGATTCGAAATACCCTGCGATTGACTAGCATTCCATCCAGGGGGAGTAGCAATATTCCTAGCCGCTTAATGCTACAGAAACCGGGATACTGGCTCCGGCCTGATGGGCCGCTTAGGCTCATATGCAGACTTTTAAGATTCGAAATGTGTTAAAACATAGTGATAGCCTTAGCTCGTTCGCTTGTAATCAAAATATCAAAGGAGACCTCTGCTTTGAGACGAAAAGAAACGAATCGAACATAAACGACCTCCAAGAAAACACCACGCAACGTGGACGCGAGGAACTAGGAACAGTGAAGGAAGAGCAGGAAGAACTGGTACAATGACTTAAAATAACTTAAGAGGTGTAACTTAGAGGTGTAAGGCCAATATGGGGAGTTTTTCTCTCTTACCTTGATAATTTTTTGCGTCAATACAATAAACAAAATTCAAAGTCAACCTATCGAGATGTACAATTCGATTTTTCAGGTTCCGAATCACACTGAAGGCGATTGTCTTCTGACCATAATCTCTTGTCCTTACGCAAAGATGGGCTGCGAATTAGAGGTGTGTAAATGTAAATTAGAGTGGCTTTACTTAAACCAGGGCCGCCAAGTCAATGAAAACTGATCAGATGGCAGAACTGAAACAATAGATTCCAACATTTTCAAATCCAAATGTCCGGTACAAAACAATGAAATCTCAACTTGTTCGTTGTCCTGCTTACACAACTACAGTGTTAATAAATGGTCAAGCTCAAGCCGTTAGAAATTATTAAGTTGCTTTACTTTAGATTTTATATTGACAAGCGTGCTTAACTCATTAGATTGACTGTTTTCCACCGCGAACGTATGGCGACACACAATGTCAATTTTTTTTTCTCCGCTTCACAACAACAAATAACACAGTAGTGCAAGTCAAATAAGCAAACACAACAGCAATAACTCGCCTTTTGGCCTATTCGAGAGCCTTATCTGGCGGGGCTAAACTTGCTCTATTACAAAATGAGGAGCCCTTAAACGTTGCAAAGCCTTATGTTTCTAGAGGGTCTTACATCTGATGAAACTAAAAGTACGGAAGGGTTGACAATTTTTCATCTTGAAAAATAAGTGACGTCACATGAAAACTAAGAATAGACACCGCGTGACAGTTATCAGCAAAGGTGGTGAGAAAAGAAGCTTGGCAACGACCAAAGTTAATGGTTGTTTCTGAAGGCCTAGATGGATATTACCTGTTATACGCCTTCTTATATACCACTGCATCATTACCCATGATGCTTGCGACCTTGTCGTATCATATCAAAATATTTATTTCTGTCTAATTTGCAGGCTCAATCATCAGAAATACCATGTTTTTTAAAGGTTGTTGTTTTAAGTCATAGAATTATAGATTTTGACATTATTTTTTACAAAATAACTTCATTTGGAAAAATAGAAAAGAGATCTCTGGTTAAAAATTTTGTTTAAAACGCGAGCTTTGGACTATCAGTCTGTAGTCGTGTAGATTCATGGTTGTGCAATAGGCAGCCCTGTCGTTGCAAATCTCTGCATGGAGATAATCGAGGAGACAGCAATCACTGCCTCCTCGACACCTCCAAAAATCTGGAAGCCTTACGTCGACGATAGTTTTGTTACAATAACGAAACATTCTGTCGCATCCTTTCATGACACTCTAAACCTAATTGACCCAAAAATAGTCTTTAACCTGAGAATAATGGACAGATACCGTCCTTAGACACCCTGGTATCCAGGAGTAACGGCGTCATATCCATCGATGTTTACAGGAAATCTACCCACACAGACTGATATCTGGATTTTTATTCACACCACGAAGAGAAACCTGACAAACTTAGTACTGCCACCACTCTCCTGAATCGTGCTTTAAGCCTCCCAAGTACCCCCCGAGGGAAAAGCGAAAGAATTAATCCACGTCACTGAGGCTCTGAAATCGAACAGCTACCCACAATCGGTCATATCTAACATCCTGAAGAAGAAACCATCCCCGGCAATCACACTATCTCCAGAAGAATTGGTAGGGATGTTCTTTGGACGGGCTGACCCTTCTGCCTTACCCCGTGGTTCCGCAGTTTTACCTTACATCAAAGGCCTAACTGGACCTCTCTCAAGACCTCTAAGAAAAAATGGAATCCAAACTACAAGCAGACCCCTTAAGACATTACAACAAAAGTTTGTTTTTCCGAAATCAAGACCACCCGCGGAACTACAAATAAATGTCGTTCAAAAAAAAGTTCTAACATCGCTTCACATGCCTGGTTGAACGACCATTCGATCGACTTTGACAATGCGCGCGTGATTGACTAGGGAAACTTCCGTGTTAGAAAAACTTTGGAATCCTGGCACACAACAATTACGAACATCATTATGACAATAGTGCGAAACAATTACCAAGACAATATTCAATTTTATTTTGAACCCCACATTAGCATTGTTACCCGAACACAAGCATTTCTATTTTTTTTATTATAATTTTGTTTTCTCGCACTTTTCATAATATATATTTTAACGTTCGCGCTTTCTAGTTATTGCTTGTTAAAGAATCCAGACTGGTGGTCGAAAGCTCGTTTTCAACAAAATTTAACCAGAGATCTCTTTTCTGATTTTTTCAAATATCTTATCCTGGTAACTAATCTATTTTTCAAAATAAATTCAGCTCTTGTTGTCTGTCTAGGTTTCTATTTTTACACAGCTTTCGTTTGTCCACCTCTAAGTTATCGGAAAGACCATTGCGCTCACTGTCTCATGAGATGTATTTTTCGGAGTTTGATCTCCCTTTCTGGGTTATAGGTGTATTAACATTCTAATCGAAAATTCAAAATATTGTTTATCCGCGTTGTATTATGGAAGCCTCAGCTTATAAAATCACTTAAGTAAAAACAAAAGACGACATAAGAACCTCTCCTGGATGGAAACTCCAACTAAAGATATTTCGAACAAAGAATTCAGGTTTCAAGTCCAGTTTTGTCTCTCAAGTTCACTTTTAATTTCTCCTGCTTAAAGTTTGCTTTTAGCTCCTTTCAGTTACATCGAAAATAATCCCTTTCCAATCGGTGCATTTCGAATTTGCGCACTTGCGGGACTACTCAGACACCATTTGAAGTGTTTCTTTTAAACAGCCGCGATAATATTTAAACGCCACACCAAACACTCTGCTGACAGTATTTATTTACGGGTCACACTCTTACTCAGCTTTTCTTACCATGCACAGTACTTTATAAACCACCAAACCACCCCATAGAAAGTGTAGCATAATAATTCTTCTTAAGCAAACAGTCTTAAGCTATGAGCTTGGCATTTTATTAGGCGACACCCAAGAGATTTTGGCGCGTAAGCATCGCACAACGAACAAGTTGAGATTTCATTGTTTTGTATGATGGCTGGATTTGAAAATGTTGGAAACTATTGTTTCATTTCTGCCATCGGATTGGTTTCCATTGTCTGGGTGGCCCCGGTTTCAGTATCTCCGGGTAATCATCTTTTGTTAATTCATTACGAGCTTACGTCGCCCGCCCGTTCGAGCAGAGATACACAAACTGTTTTTTTCCGGAATGGTATGGAACATTCTTGTGCAGCTAAAATAATAATGATAACATTAAAATAATAATGATAATATTAAAATAATAGTGATAATATTAAAATAATAATGATAATATTAAAATAATAATGATAATATTAAAATAATAATGATAATATTAATACAAATTTTAATATTTTGCATTTACCAGTCCTGATTATTTCTCAACGTAGGTTTTATATAAATATATTAGTCCGTATAGACCATAGGCTACGTGTTCAGTAACGCCCTGTGATCTTTTTTTAGGACAGCACATAGATGTACAATACTGCTATATAATAATAATACTAATAATAATAATAATAATGATAACAATAATAATAATAATAATAAATAATAATAATGATAATAATATTAATAAGATTTTATTGGCAAATTTTAAGAAGGTTCGTCTTCCCTTTCAGCTTCAGCGAAAAGAAATGGAATCTCATCTTCAATCCGCCTCAAGCCTCCATCTCGATTTAGCTTGTGTTAAGTTAGACAACACATCAGTTAGGTTAAATATCACAGAAGCTAAGTTAAATGATACAGAAGTTAAATTATCTGAAACACAAGTTAAGCTATACAACACAGAAGAGACCACAAGGGAACTGATAGAGAAACTTGGCATACTCCAGAAACAAATTGAAAACAAATTAATTGAAGACCAAGGGAATGCAACTGTTCTAGAAAAATTAGTGATGGCGGAAACAGAAAGTACTGATTACCCACGAGTGTTTGTTTGGAAGATTAACAATTTTAATGAAATGTTAAGGCAAGTTAAAACCGGTCGAGAAAACAAATGGTTAGAAAGTGTTCCATTCTACACAAAACATTATGGCTATAAATTAAAAGTAAAATTTTATCCTAATGGCCAAAATTCCGGCAAAAGTACTCACCTCTCGGTGTACATTGTTGTAATGAAAGGTGAATATGATGCTATATTAGCCTGGCCTTTCAAAAAGAAAGTCAGAGTTACATTAATTGATCAACAGGTAGATCCAGTTGAACGACAAAACGTCGTTAAGTCGGTATCTCTAAACGAGCAGCCCAAGAACGGGGCAAGGCCTATTAATGAAGAAAATTCAGGTTGGGGTTATCATGAATTTATTTCTCACGAAGAGCTTTTTTCAAGGTCTTATCTCGTGGATGACACTTTGTTTTTTCAAGTGGAAGTTGGCCCTTAATGCAGTTGAAGTTTTTATATTAAAATCTTTATACACGCTCTCTCAAAGTCTTGCCAAAGAAAGCTTGTTGCGCAATACGGCTTTAGCTTCTTTTAATATGTTGGTATAATTACGAGACGGCATTGACCGATAATGAATTTGTAAGTTTAGAATTTAGGATGAGGATACATCATTGTATAACTTCCATGATATGTAGCATGCAGAGTAACAAATAACTGTCCTTAATTAGTATTCGAGTAACAACCTATCCAACACCTTGTAAAAGGTGGTTCGATTGGACTGTAGCTTGGAAAACATTAAAACTATTTAACGCAAGAAAGAACGATTAAAACTGTTGGGCTCTGAATTAGTTTCTAACTATTATTGTCTAAATGGATCTCAACCTTACTTGTCAAATTCAGGAAACCAACCGAATTCACGGTTCCTTTTGTATCAGAATCTCTCTCCTCCACAGAGTCTCAAACGGTTTTTTTTTCGTGTGGGGAAAATCCGTTGAACGACATGAGATGCAGGGTTGCATGAAAAGCCACGTCGCCTTCGCGTCTGCACTCACCTCTCACAGCGGCTTTTTATAACGGACGTTTCGACCTTCTGCGGAGGAGAGAGTGTCAGACTTGCATCGTCGTTGTAGGCACAGTCTCTAGGGAAACAGTTTCGTGCTCTTTCTGTTCGCTAAGTCTTGTAATGGGAAAAAACAAAACCAATTTAGTTGTGTATATAAATTCAATGGTCAATCGTATCTTTCTCCGCAGTTCGAACATATGATCTTTCATATTTTCATTTGCATTCTTCATCATCTACGGGAATATTACGAACTCACAAGGTGACCAGCTCCCAGATGGCTTGATAGCTCAGTTGGTAGAGCAGAGGTCGTGGTTTCAAATTCCGTTCAGGCCTATTCTTTTTCCTTTTTTTTTAACTGGGATGATCAAGTCTTCAGTGTCTGATATATTGTGCTCATAATGTTCCAGTTTTCAATGTTAGATAATTACGTTGAATCAACAACAAAGTTCTATGTGGGTGCTGGACTATTCACCTTTTCTATAACATGAGATGAGGCTGTTGGTGATATGGGGTTTATTGAAGGGGTATCTTCGTAATTGAACCCAAACGACAGTTTTTCTTACTCAGATTTTATAATCCCCTAGTCTTTATGTATCTCCTTTTTCCTCCCGGCGTTTTTTATTCGGCCAAATATTCCGGTTATAATTATTTCGGGAAATTTCCAGTCACAAATAGAACATTTGTACTCAGGAACTACATTTCTTATTTGACTAGCTTAAAAATTTTCGAAGAATGAGGAATTCCCGCAAATTTCCGGGCGGTCACTGAGCTTTGTGATGTCCGCCGTGACGAATATTACGTGACATTTATCATGAGCTTCTGAGGCAAGATGGCGGAAGTTCAGCAGCGCGTCGGTTTACCGTCTGGATATGAATACGACTTTGTATCAACCGTATTTGATGAATATCACTGCTTAATTTGTCAACTGCCTTTGAGGGAACCAGTTCTTACGAGATGTGGACATAGATATTGCAAAAGATGTCTGAATGAAGCGATCAAGAGGTAAACTTGAACGTTTTATCAGACACTTCGAAATGTAGAGAATTTATCGTAAGCACGTATGTATTTGTTTGAATCATACGAAACTGCGTTACACTGTTTGATAATCCTGTTTTATTAGTCTCTTTAAGAATCTTTTGCAAGTGACTGATATATTCGATTTTGTTTGTTAAACAGCCGGATTTTGCCTGACAGTGCTAGAACGAAGAAGTACTGTATTTAATCCCTGGTTTGATATTGTGTCTGCTGAAAATGATCGCCTGACAAATTGAAGAAGATCGATCACTCTAAATGGCCTAACCTAAAGTGAATGCGGAGTGTTCGATAAAACTTGAAACGAAAATATTTCATAAAGCTGAAGGTGTTTCTCGGTCATGCTTGTAAATTGCCAACTGCTTTGCATTCTGCCAGTTGGGTTTAGTTGACATAGCCCTTCTTTCAGCTGAAATGCCATGCCTAGCTGGCTGTCGCTAAGCGCATTGACCACTATGAACAACTTGAACAACATTTGAAAATATTTTTGAACATTTGAACACGTTTGTTTCGTGAGATATTTCTGCAAATCGGATTATCCACCTAATAAGTGTTGAACGCTGTGCAATGTTTGAGAACGTGTTGTTTTTTTTTGTTAATCTGAAAAGCAGATCTATGTATGAATACGTTAGATATTTCATTACAGACAGCCAGTTCCTGAATGTCCTGTTGACAGAGAACCTTTGGATCGAGAAAAGGTGATCACTTTAACCATTTAACATATGACAAAGAAAAATAGAAGGAATATATTTACCACACACAGACGCTAAGGTACCAGCATGACGTCTCGATAAGC
>Ga0126337_10003385_pt1 | contig 10421 bp, 4 predicted proteins | sample DipCmetagenome_FD_92527 | JGI IMG/M metagenome (GOLD analysis project Ga0126337, IMG submission 92527) | Coral microbial communities from La Bocana,Puerto Morelos, Mexico - Diploria C A metagenome | ecosystem: Host-associated > Invertebrates > Cnidaria > Coral | place: La Bocana,Puerto Morelos... | reverse complement strand
GGGATATTAAATTTAGCCATTTTAGAAGGATTAAACAATGCAAATCTCTGGAAACATTGGGTGATTTGTCCCTAATGTTGCCGTGTTTGGGGTTGGTATTACAATGACTCCTGTAAAATCACCGCGGGTTTCTCTCCACTTCCATCAGAAATGAACCCCCTTCCAGTAGAGTAGGATACCTTGACATTTTTAATCCTGATGAACCCACAACTTAAGGGGGATGAAGAATAGTGGGGTTGAATCTGGGGGTATACAAGATGGGCCCGGAACAGTACAAGAAACGGTTGAATGAGAAGTTTAGCATTTTTCCCCAACAGCACTAGCTTTAGTGCTCAAGTCGGGCGACCTTCCAGTGGTGAGTGCTGACATCAGCAGACCGCCCTTCATTTTGATTTCCCGTCAATTGCCATGGAACTTCATTGCTCAGATGATATGGGACACAACCATCATCCTGCGGATAATGTCAGTATCTCTGCAACGATTCCTTTTACAATTGTAGATGATGGGGTACCTCGTGTGAGTGCCACTCAAAATTCGATTGAGGAATGCCTTCGACATATGCAAAACATCACGAATGATTGTGCTCCCTTCTTTCGGTGCTCCACTGAACAAAAGGTGATGTACAAGCACTTCAACACACATGGTACACCATTCCTTTGCTCATCAGTTGAAGGAAATTCTGGTCGAACCACCACGGTACAATGCAAGCAATTTTCTGAGAGATATCACATCGTACAGCTTTTTCACATTTTCAATGCTGAATTTGCTGCTGCTACGATTTATGATTCCAGAGGGTATGCGATTGACAAGTGCCTCATCCAGGCAAATGAGCTTTTCTTGCTGGATTCCAGCATGAAAGGTGACGTGCTTTGTGTGATTGGCCAACCGGTCTTGAAGCATGCCGGTCAGATGGTTCTTTGCCTTCCGGCTCCGGACATTCTGCATGCTGTCATTCGATGGTGGAATGCTAATGAAAACGCATCTACGGTGGAATTATTTGCTGGCATTGGTGGATGGTCATTTGGTGCTATGATGTATGCACACCCATTGACAAAAGGTACACGGCTTATTGCAGTTGACAAGGACCTGCATGTCTTGAAAACCTTTCAGAAGAATCATGGAGGTACCATCTGGGATTTAAAGAACTTTGAGGACTATCGGAACTGCATTAGTGCTACTGATCCCATCCTCCTTTGCTGTGATTTTCAAGATAAGCAATGGTGGTCACTGCTCTTCTGGTTGCCATGTGTCGAATTGAGATGGTCAGCGCCCTGCCCCCCATGGTCAAAAGGTGCTGATTCACGGGGACTTGATTGCTGGGAAGGTATGATCATAATGGATGTGGGTGATTTCATCAAAGTCGTGCAGCCTCACCATGCTTGTGGTGAGAATGTTGCATCATTGATTGAACATAGACATTGGCATGAGGTGAGGGAACATTTTGGCCATACTGGGATGTATGGCCCATTTGTTGCCTCAGTGGATTTGAAATGTCTTACAAGGAACTCACGAAAGCGATGCATCATCCTTCATCTCCGTGACTGCCCAGTCAATCAAGCCTTCTTCAATGGATGGCTAGACGTTCATAGACTTGATAGTTGTGAAAGCAGATTGATTGATCCACTAGAGCCAAGTTTGGTTGGTTGCATCATCTCAGCTGATACACTTTGCATGATGTTTGACAGGAAATTCGCACCTTCCGACTGGAAGCGAAAAGCAAATGTGCTGAACCCAACAATGATCAAAAAGCTCAGATTCCCTGACATTGACGAAGTTCTCCCTACTTTCATGCACATGTATGGTCAGCAACACAATGTTCGATCTGATTTACTCCTCACCAAAGGTCTTTATGCGTTTGGCGTGGATCAGAATGGCACTCTTCGGTATTACCATCCATTTGAGATCATGAGGTTGATGACATTCCTTACTCAATTGGTCTTACCGGATGTTATCGAGAAGGCGTATGCGCAAATTGGCAACTCCATTGCCCCTGCACATGCAGTGTTTGCATTCAACTCAGTCATGGCTGCTGAAGACATTTCGTTTTACTCGCACGAGCAGATCATGAAGAAGTACTTCCTCCCATTATGCGACCTTTCAATGTACCGAGTTGACATTGAAGAAGACTGGATGCACCTCAAACCATTGGCCAACATTGCTGAAATTAGCATCGCTTGTGTCACTTTCAATATTGAGGATATCCTTCAGTTTCCATGGAGTGGCAAGTCTGGTATGACCATTGGTGAAGCTATGATGTCAGCTTTGCCTACTGCCTTGCTACAATTGGTTGATGCCATTTTTGAAAATGACATGCTCGACAATCAACGTATTGATCCTAACCAACGTGTTGGTTGCCAGTTCATCTACATCACGTTGAAGAAGATCAATATCATTGTTGAACCGATTGGTATCTTCCATGTGCATCCACTTGTGCAATTTTGGGGTGTTCTTGAATGGATCAGTTTGAAGACAAACATGAATGAGGACATGTTTCAAGCACGTGTCAATCATCTCATTCCAAGTGCATTCACGTACGTTTATGTACTCGCAGACTATGTTGTGAGAGTTGTTCAGCACCCGCTTCGTGGAGGTGGTACAACCCAAGATGTCAAGACTTGGTTGGCTGGGGTACTTGAAAACAAAGGAGTTCCTTCCAACAGAGTTCCCGACAGGACCATGCAAGTTATCGGTTCAATTGGCTATGCTAAACTCAAGAACTGTATGGCTGAAAAGGATGCATGGAGTTCCCTCAAGTTCCTTGCCAGTGAAAAAGGGATCAACTTGGTCCGAATTGAAGAAAGAATGATTAGTCATGACAAACTCCCTCCTCCCGAAGATCCATGGGCAACTTCACACAAGAAGAAGAACAAGGGCCGTGGTAAAGGAAAATTCCAAGATGATCTCGGACATCATACTACAAAAGCCCAAGTCGATTATACATTCTTCAAATGTTCAGATGGGAAACCACCTGTTCCACTGAAGATTGATGAGTTTGGACCTCATGCAACTGGCTTAGTGGTTGTGTGTCATGATGACCCTCTCCTCCCAGGATTGCTCACACAGATCCAAGTTGGAAAGTATAGCACTGATGAACTTGCATTGCTCATCATCGGGCCTGTTTCATTAGGCAGCCAAATTTGTGCGATTCCTGTGACCGTTCCTGGATGGGTTAGAGGAAAACCTGCAGCTTTGAATGGTGTTCTTATCCAATGTGGAGATGTTCCACTTGAAATGGAACAAATCACATCGGTTGAAATCAAGGACATCCCCAAAAGCACGGTGATCATGGCGAATGTTTATCGCAACGAAAACAGCTTGTGGAGCACATTGCAGGAACATGGTGCAGAACGTTATCTGAAATGTGTGGGCGGCAATGACATCAAAGGATCTATCGAGGTGTGGAGTTTTGCTTATTACAAAAGCGGCAAAAAGATTTCCTTGAGTGATCATGACAGTGCTGAATATGCTCATTTCGTGTTTCGTGTTCCGGACTCCTTGTTGCACAAGATCTTGAGACTATCTGGAAATGCGTGCATGTTCCTAATTTCCAAAGGTAGTGAAGGTGGAAGGGACTTGCGTTTCCGTGTGATCAGCACTGATCTCAAAGAAGTTCAACAAGTGCAATCCATTTTGCTGAAGGTACCGGAACATCTTGGCATTGTCCGTGTCAATGGACTCATTGGTATCCGAGTTGAGAAAAGCAAGTACAAAGACATCAAGAAACGGATCCATCCTGATGAATCAACTGATGAAGATATTGCTGGACATGCGGATGCCTTCAAATACACCATCATGAACCTTCCTGCTGGATGTGACAAAGTTCAATTGCGAGGTGCGTTGAAACAAGCATCATGGCAGGCCCAGATCCTTGCACCAAACGGTTATCGGACTTGGAATGTCATCTCTTGCAGTGAGCCACCATCGCGCAGTCTCAAGATTGATAACCACATTGCAGTCATCCTCAAGCAAGACAAGAATGAAGAGCGCACTGTGGTTGCTTCCTCAGACAGACGTTTGATCACAAAGCCTGTGGTGATTGAGATTGACAAAGCGTTGCCGGCCTCTTCCGGAGATGCCAGAAATGTCACAGCTCCACAAAAGAAAATGCTTGACCAAATGTTTCAAACAGTTCGTGATGAACTCAAAGATGAAATCCGTGAAACTTTGGAGAGCCAGTGCACTAGTAAGATTGATGAGATCGAAATTAGGTTGAAGAAAGACATTGATGATTGCCAGACCAAAATCAAAGATGTGCATGATGCAAATGAGAGAAGGTTTGATGAACAAGCCAAGTTGATACAAGAGGCACAGAAAGATCACAAGCGAGCTGTATCTCAGTTCGTCAGTGGTATGCAGCAGATTGAGCGACAAATGTCTCATCAGCAGAGTACCGTGCAGGGTCAACTTGATCAGTTCTTTAGCAGGGCTGAGTCTTTTCATGCAGCTCAGGCACAGAAATCTCAGGAGGCCTTCGATGCAAAATTAGATGAAATCATGAATCTCTTCACGCAAGGGCATGATGAGAAGAATCGTAAGTTGAATGATGGAAGTGGCACCAGGCAACCATCGCCAAAGGTGTGACAATTTCACAATACATGTTGGCATCAGTGGATTTGTGTTGGCTCAAACTTGTACATTTTACGAGCTTCTTGGTCCATGATGTTTTTCCAACATTTGCCAATTCAATGGTTCCAACACTGGCGTTTGCTGAATGAAGTTGCGCTTTTCACTTTTGTGTTACTGATTGTCATGGTTGGTGTTGGACAATTCATTGCCATTGAAATTACATTCGCTGATCAAAGAATACAAGGTGCAAAAGACGGAATGCTGCTTAGACCCACCTCGCCTTTTTGCATGTCGGTTGATTTTTGCTCATCTTTACTCCCTAAGGGACGATTGATCAAGTGTTTTTGCATTTGCTGTTTGGAATTTGTTTCGACTTTTGTGCATGGCAGCAAAGATTTCCTTTGTAGAAGCCTCACAACCAACCCCCAACGAATTAGGAAATTTGTTGAGGGTACAGTGGACCAGTTTTTTGGGCGTCAAACTTGCCCCAAACAGGGGTTTAGAGGCCTCACAACCAACCCCCAACGAATTAGGAAATTTGTTGAGGGTACAGTGGACCAGTTTTTTGGGCCGCAAACTTGCCCCAAACGGACCCCACGGAACCCTATATTTTTTGTCCCATGTCTCTTGAACTGTTACTTGAAGACATTCCGGTCGAAGTTTGGAATTCGTTTGTTTATTTCTAGTTTCGGGCACTCATATTTGTGGATACCCTTGTTTGTGCCGATTGGTGAAGCATTGAATCCGGGACCGAACCATGATTTACTTCACATCAATGTCATTAACCCCACTGCCCTTCTGGGCAAAATTGATGCCATCACGGCACTGGGAAAAGGTATTCATTGCATCAGTGAGTCCTCGGTCACAAACAAAGCCCAGTTTTTTGATTCGCAAGGATTGTCGTCGTTTGCGTCAGTATGTTCAGTTTTCTGCCATGGCCGACCCACACATACATGGCACTTTGCATGATGTTTCCCTTAGAGGCGCACACACTGGGTGTGCAGTGTTATCTAATCACCACGTGTTTCAAGCCTTCAATGATATTGATCCCAAATTTTGGGTTTCTGGTCGAATCCTCGATGTATTGGTCCCTGTGAATGCACATTGTACCATTCGTTTCCTTGTCGTTTATTTGCCTGCCAAGTCGCAAGGGGATTTGGTTAAACTGCAACAAGCTAATTGCATCATGAACGAAGTTTTTAAACGTCTCCTTACGTCTTCTCTACCTACCATGATTGTTGGTGATTTTAATATTGATTGCGAGCACTTGGAATCTTGTGCCTTGATGACTCAACATGGTATGAGAGACCTTGCATGTATTAGTTTTGACAAATGGGGATACGGCAATGAGCCCACATGTCGTGGCAAGACACGGCGTACTTTTGCGTTTGGCGATCCGATCATTTTATCCATGTTTCACGATACACAAGTGATTGAAACATATGATTTTGATTCGCATCCGGTGCTCAAGGTACGTTTGCGAATTTCGGAACAGGCTATTTATCAAAGTATTTGGCCTCATCCAAAGATTTTCGATGATATCATTTTTGATCCTTCCATTTTGGAATCCACTGGCAAAGATGTGGCATATCAAATCGCAGATGAAGTTGATACATGCTTGCAGCAAGGAAAACCATTCGATGCCATAAAAGTGTGGAGTAACAAAGTTGAAGACTGTTTCTTGAAGTCTGCTTGTGATTGCACCGGACAACGTGTCACGTTAACGGATGCTTACAAAGGCAGGTGCACAATACATGATTCGGTCGAAACTGCTGTAACTCCTCCTGGCTTACGCAATGGGAGACCTGGTGATTTCTCTTTAGCTGGCGATACTGCTACCACCAAAACCAGGCAGTGGTTGAAACAAACCAGACGGTTGAGACATCTTCGTGACATTTTCAAACATGATAGAAATCATCATCAGATCCTTGATATTTGGACCTCCATCCTCCAAGCCACTGGGTTTGGTAGGTCATTTTCGGATTGGATTTTGGAGCATCATGTCATTTTATTGTCGCCGAATTTGCCTACACTTGAGTGTGTTGAGATTCTTGTTGTTGTAATGGAGAATGAAACAGCCAATCTTCATTGCCAACGAAATTCCTCTATGAAAGCTTGTTTCAAAGATGCCTTATATGATTCCTTTGAAGGACATGGTGGTGACAAAGCTTTTGCTGCCATTAGAGAACAGAAATTGCCAGATATTACTCATGTACATACCAAAATCAAACCAAAACTCAAGAGAGTCAGATGGAGCGGGCCAACATGTCGACTTCGTGTTGATAACCCTGGTGTTTTTCATGTTGGTAGGCCTTTGCAAAGTGATGATGATGCGTGGAACATTCTTGCAATACAAGGAGACGTGTTGTTCTTGCACAAACCCATTGCATATCGTGATGCTTGCAAAACTTTCCAAAAACATGTTGTACATGATTGTGGACAAATTTCTTCGGTACTTCATGATGGTTGGAAACAGTATTGGGATCGTGATCCAAAACAGGACGATGAATCTAACTGGGCATCATTGATGCAAGTGGTTGAAGCTTCGCCTTCCTGGGATCCTTTGCAACTTGATCCATTAAACATACATGATTGGAGATATGCAATGAGCAATACCAAGAATAAATCCATGCGAGGTTCTGACTCTTGGACCGCTAAAGAGTTGAAACAAATCCCAGATGGATTGATCATTGTACTCCTTGCCATATACAACTACATTGAGCGTTATGCCAATTGGCCTGCTGACTTGTTACAAGCGTTTGTTGTTTGCCTTGCTAAAGCCGAAGGTGAATTAACGTGGGATTTGGTAAGGCCTATCACTGTGACTTCCATGTTGTATAGAGTATATGGTAGGATGCGCACACATCGTATCTTGAAATGGATTCAGATTCAAGTTCCCAAGACTATTCCAGACGTGGCATTTTCTGAAGCTACCACGCTTATGTGGTTCCGAAATCTTGAACAAATCCAAGAGGCTTACCAAACTAACACTCCGTGTGTTGGTGCCGTATTTGATTTAGTTAAGGCATTCAATACCTTTGGTCGTCTTCCGCTTTCACGCCTTGCAGTGCATCTTGGGTTAGATGCTAGGCTTGTTGGTTGCTGGTTTGATGCCTTAAGTAAACTCACACGTCGCTTCATAATACAGGGTAGCCTTTCTAAGCCCTTTGGAGCAACAACTGGGGTACCAGAGGGATGTGGACTTAGCGTGGTAGCAGTTGCATTGTTGTCATTCATGTTTCTCATTGTTGTCCGAGCTGTCGACAATGATGCTCTTCCGAGTGCATACGCAGATAACTGGGGTTTGCAATGCAGTACAACTCATGCGCTTCAACGATGTATTAATGCGATTGCTGACCTTTGTCAAAGAGCACGCCTTATTATTTCTATACCGAAGAGCTGGGTTTGGGCATCACATCCTAAAGAACGTAAACAACTGAAACATGTCGTTTTGCATGGGCGTAACATACCGGTTGTTAAAAATGGCAAAGACCTTGGCGCCGATATGCGGTATAGCTGTGCACAGTCGATACAAATGCATGAGAGCCGTTGTCATAAAGGAATTTTGAGGTTGCGTAGGCTACATAGACTTCCGATCAGTAGATTTTTTAAAAAACGCCTTTTGAGGCAAGGTGTTTGGCCGCAAGCTCTACATGGTACTGAAGCTATCAAAGTTTGCGCAACTAGATTGAAAAGGTTACGCAGTGCCGCTGCTGAAGCGTTAGGACATCGCAAATGTAGTCAAAATCCTTGGATATCACTTGGTCTTTCCAAAACACACCCTTGTGATCCCGAGTTTTACATCATCATGCAACGGATTCGGTTGGTGCGATACTTTGCCGTACATGTTCGTAATGGATATGAACTTGTCAGCAAACGTTTGTTGCAAACTGCTTGCAAATATACTGGCCCTATTCGCCTCATGAAAGACGCTTTAGTCGGAATTGGTTGGAAAGTAATGGTCTTAGTTTTGTTCATGAATGTGGATGGGTTGTCAATATTCTCAAGGACTCTTATCGGTATATCCTTGGCGTGATGAGTGATGCTTGGAGAAGACATATTTGTAAACAAGTGCAACATCGCAAATCATTCCATGGATTGAGTTCGATTGAAATTTTTGATGACCAAATCGGTAAGCATTTTAAACCAAATGAACTTGCCCTTTACGAGAACCTTCGAGCTGGTGCATTGGTAACCAATGACATTTTGTCCAAATTCACACAGTGTGAGAACAAATGTCCGGCATGTCAAAAGGCCGATTCCATGGAACATCGACTGTTTGAATGTGAACACACGTCATTGTTGCGTAAGAAATTTGTTGGATTTCTTGATACATGGAAAAAATTGCCTCCGTTTACACGGTTTTTCGGATTGTTTCAAGAAGCAGATGGAATTCCAGAATTGTCCACTTTGCTGCAACAAATTCCTTTCCCTAATCTTGAGTTAGAATCATGCAACAAGGTAGATGTGTACGTGGATGGATCTTGCGCACATCCTGCTAACCGTCGTCTCCGATATGCATCGTGGGCAGTGACGGTTGCAGTTGGCGATCACGAAAATTGTTTGATCGATTCCGGTCCTCTGCCCGGTGCTGATCAATGCATTCTTCGTGCTGAGATCTGTGCGGGTATTGTAGCATGTGCAAAGTTTCCAGCAGCAAGCATTTATTCCGACAATGCTACATTTGTAAAACATGCAAATTACTTCATTCTTGCTAAATTACAGGGTTTTCCACCTAATATTCCTGAATGTGAAAAGGATTTGTGGTTGATCTTTTGGAGGGTTTTGAATTTTACTTCTCTTACTCCGGATGTTATTAAAGTCAAAGCCCACCAAAACCTTGATGTCCTGCAAGGGTGTTGTTATAAACATGCTCTCCACAATATGTACGCTGATCAAGCTGCCAAAGATGCTCTTTTGAAGTTTCCTCGTGCTTTCCTACGAGCTCACCAAAAATGCTTGAAGCAGTATGAAACTGATTTTGAGATTGCCAAGCAGCTGGCAAAATTCCATGTTGAGGCGGCACTGCAATTTTTGCAAATCAAAAAATCTGACGTCAGTTGGAATCCTAAAGGTATCACCCATTCTGATTTGGTTTTTTCTGGCCCCGTACAGAAGTTTAAAATTCCCCCCGTTTTGAACTTAAAGGTCAAAATGCATGATTCATATGTTGCCTCTTTGGTGGAGTGGTTACAAACCTTGTGTTGGCATACTGATGTCAGCAACTGCAAACTGCGTGATGTATCATGGTTGGAGCTTCTCTACTTTTTCCGATCACAAAAGAAGATGGATCTTGTAAAGGTGCCTAAGTACACGCAGGCCATGAAACGTAAAGGTGTTTGGAAATTTGACTTTGCTTCCAAGGTTGGTAATGAAAATCTTCCCCCGGCGCTTGTGATTAATCATTTAAAAGTGTTTACTACTTGTGTTCAAGCTCTTGAAAAGAATTTGAAACTTGATATTTTACCGCAACCACGTGTTCGGAGGTGTTGCTCCACTAGTGCATTCGGGTCTAATGGCAATTTCGGAGGGATTCAAGCTCGTCCTGCCAATTTCACTATTAACCAAGTTAACGAGTTTGCTAAGTTTGTGCAAGCCTTGCCAAGAAAGAATCCCCTTCGTGTGAGTTTCAAAGCATAGATGATCAGCGTTGCATGCATGCAAGTTCAAAGGCTGTTGTTTCACCGCGGTCAAGCAACAGTCTTGGTCCAGATTGTGGGCTGCATGGTGTCAAAAAAAACAGCACTAGCTTTGGGGTCTTCAGCCATAGTGAAGGTTTCGGTTCTGGTAAAGTCACAGAGCAATGCAAAATGGACCCTTTGAAGATGTATTTTGTAGTGAAAATGGTGATATTC
>Ga0126337_10003384_pt1 | contig 10421 bp, 4 predicted proteins | sample DipCmetagenome_FD_92527 | JGI IMG/M metagenome (GOLD analysis project Ga0126337, IMG submission 92527) | Coral microbial communities from La Bocana,Puerto Morelos, Mexico - Diploria C A metagenome | ecosystem: Host-associated > Invertebrates > Cnidaria > Coral | place: La Bocana,Puerto Morelos... | reverse complement strand
TTCGCACTTACCCACAACTATTCGCGAAGGCTTTTCAAAGGTTTTGTAGCCAAGTAATCGACATCTTTTCTCGCGGATCGCGTCAAATATGTGGATAAATATAAACCAGGATTAGGCAAACTTTAAATCCAATCAGTTTCAAGGTTATCTATAGTACTCGATTTGCAAAATAGCTTTTTTGCGCCGCCGCTTATGATTTGCGCTAATCTAGAAAAAAAAACAGGAAACAACGATATGCAATCTAAACGGACAGTGTTGTGGTGACCACTAATTATTTATCTTCCAAATGCTCTTTCTCTTTTTTCGAGCGGGATCTGGTAGAGAAAAAGAAGATGTCACCCGCGTTTTCCTGTGGTCGGTCCCCACTGAACTGAACTGTCAGCTCAAAATACTGGAATTCCACTGCTCTCTCGAGTCCGCTCTACGCGCGGGCTCCCTTACCGAACAGCGGCTCGTGATCGAGCGTAGCAGCTCTCCGGAGATTGTCAGCGTACAGGAGGTGGCATATCGTAGTTTATCAGCGTAGAGGAAATCGTAATACATATCGTATTCACTCATTGAAAGAAATGCGAAAAAGAGTGGACTAAAATGAAATTTTTCAGATTGTAGACAATGGCAAACTGTACAGCTAGAGAGTCACTGAATTGCGCGCAAGAAAAGTAACGATTAGTGGCGGCGCATGGACTACTGGGCCATACCTCTTTCCACTTCATGCCACTTGTATGCTTGCTTGCTTAACACGCTTGCGTTTGAGAACGAGATATCAATCAGGAGAACCAGGTATACTTAATTACTTATACACAGACACATCAATTCAACAACCTGTACATGAGCTCTTACTCTCTAAAACCGTATTATGAATCGGCCCCAACTAAGAAATCCAACATTGTTTTTTGTAGAGGTGGGGATGGGGGGGCAGGAGGGTTGCGATTTCCAAAAATTTCCTGCAGCTATTCCCCACCAAAAGCCAGTGTGCACAACCTGAACGTGAGAAAACGAAATTCATGACCAAGAAAATCACCACCCCCCGCCCCCTCCACTGAACCATCTAAAAATAATGGTCCGTCCCTAAGTACTTCTTCATTCATTACTGAACATAAAATGGTGCCTAGCCTGTGTACAACCCTTCTCCCCTCTTTCTCTTTGAGTGGAGGCGGCGGATGTACGCAGACAGGGGCCCATTTTCACAGGCCAAAGGCGCCATGCAATGATGAAATGCATTTCGTCAAAACATTTAACACAACGCCCTTTTCCTGTCTACGTTATTATTTGCCTCGCTAAACAGTGTGCACGTGCACAGTCTCGTGCGAGAAACGAACATATCTGTTGCTAGATCGTTTCCCGATCGTTTGAGCGGATCGACACTCACGAAAATTCATTACTATTAGTTTATTTTCTCTTATGGTACAAAACTCAAACGTATTCAAAACAAAGGGCTCCTGAATTCCTCTTAGGATCAAACTGCTCACACTAGTGTGCTACACTAATACATATTTATTATTACAACTTCAGTTAATAATGCTTCAACTCTTCCATTGTATCATAGTTAATGATTGTATTCTTTATTGTGCAATTTCTTTAACTCTCTTTAAGAGAAATTGTTCTTTTTTAATAGTCATATATCTAGGACTAATAAATCATATTATTTCTTTATCAGCTAACCAGGAAACGATGAGATACATTCCTCGCCGACCTCGACTACTCTTAGTCGATTACGTAACTGCGTAGTGAAGACAGCGACCGAATCCTTGTTGAAATTAAAGAAAATCATAGTTAATGATTGCATTCTTTATTGTGCAATTTCTTTAACTCTCTTTAAGAGAAATTGTTCTTTTTTAATAATCAAATATCTTGGAGTAATCAATCATATTATATCTTTATCGGCTCACAAGGAAAAGATCATTAAAGATACATCGACTACTCTTAGTCGATTATGTAACTGCGTAGTGAAGACAGCAACCGAATCGTTGTTGAAATTAAAAAAAAACTAGTCATTACATGACCAAACGATTCCATTTATGACCGAAACACATGACAGCTGTTTAGGACTGGTCAATCATATTATTTCTCCATCGGCTCGCTGTGAAAAGGCAAAAATCCTCCCGGAGGCCGAGCGCCACGATGGAAGACATTGCCCTTTGAACAGGAAGCAGATACGTAACTAGACGACGGCGACTTCGAAGACAACCTACGAATCTCACGATATTCCAAAGACATTTAGTTGGTTTGGCTTACTGTCAAAACTATCAGGAAACTGAATATGGAACCATAGGCTGTTATGTATAAACTGTCTGGTGAAGACTAGCGACGGTATCTTGTTCAGTATGACCGTCAAAAACACATTGAATTGAATTGTATATATATAATAGCCCTATGTGTACTTTCTATTTCAAAAGCACAGCTGTTCTTCTGACTGTTTCCCTCTTTCATATTGTATAATTTAAATTAAAAAGTACATATGTAATCTGGGAGTCTAAATGATTCAATAATAGGCACGAGTAAAATTTTAATTAACTCGATTTGATGTGTATTGGAATGCTGTAATGAAGGATGATAGGTGGTCATCAGTTGACAGTTCAGCTATACTGTATTTGTCACCAATGTCTCCTTTTCCTCTGTCTTTGACTTTCTTAGCTGCTCATCCAAATAAGTGACTGTTGATTATTGTGAAAATCATAATCCAGACGTACATTCCTCCACATTTATCGTAACCTTCAATGCTTCTTCATAGCTTGGTGGGCTCCGCGAGCCTTCGTTGCATTGATCACTGTACGGAGGGGGGTCTTCATTCATGGGTATACTCTGAGTGTCGACAGCAGCCTCGCTACTCTCTCCCTCTGCTCCGTTCTCTTCTGAGTCCTCTGACCTAGGCCGGGGTTTGTGGTAAGCTGAGGAGAAGTCATAAGGCGGCAGATGCACTGGTGAGTACATAAACTCACTGCCGAACGCATCAAGGTCTCCGTTCAGAGCAAAATTCTCAATTCCCCTGTTGCTCATGATGTTACTTTCATTCCAGTCGTCTCCTGTTTGCGAGCTCTGCGTTGCTGCCGAGCGCCGGCTGCGCTGCTGCTGGAGTCGCCTTCGTTTTATACGCGCCATACAGAACGAAATCAAGCAGAAGTTAATGAAGAGGATTGAAAAACCTACAAGCGCGATTGCAAATTCCTGATTACCCGAAATCAAACCGTGAGAAGATTCGGTCGATTTCTCTTGGTTAGTAGGGCTAAAAGTTGTGAAAGGTTTGCCCTCTGTTCTGTATGGCAAACCAATCGACGGAAGCTGGCCGTCGCCTTCATCCGGGATGTCTGATTCTACGTTGATACAAGCGCCACCTCGACAGATCTTTCCAGAGCCACAAGAAACGTTCGACGAACTACAATTCACAACCTCAACAACTGGATTACTGTTACTGCCTGTAGTTGTAGCATTCTCACAATTATGCGGCGGATGACAAGATAGAGAGATCATTACAACTTCAAACGAAATTGTTAAGAACAGCAGGAATTTCATCGACATCTTTGACGGCCTTCGGAAAATATCTCGCGAACTCTTTCGCTCGACTCGTTACTTTACATTTCTGCTTAGTCACTTCGGTTAAAATATTTCCTCTTAATTTGTTCCACTTGGGTGTTCATGTTTTTATTGTTGATCAGCGAGGCGATCAAGGTGGCCTAACTCCCGTTGGCTTACTAAACTAAATCCTCATTTACATGAGAATAAGAGCACCGCTACATCACGTATCAAAGCAATAACAAGCTCTCAGGGCAATGTTTTCATAAACGGGCGCTCTGAATTCTGATGACCCTATTGTTTTATTGCGTACTTCGTTGACATGCCTTATGGTTAGCAAACAGAACTTGGCAGTTGGTACAGCCTAGGTTATGGAAATCAGTTGAAGCAAACTAAATTAGACCTGAATTGAGTGAAACATATTTACCCAGTAATATAAACAAGAAAAGAGACGGTCTACAAGACAGCTATCTAGTAAATATGTAAATAACGATGCATGAATTAACCACAGTAACTGTGTATTTACATAAATAGACAAGGTTACATTTTTTTACGATATTATAGAGGACCAGTATTATTTAAACATAATTTGATTTTTTCCCAGTGATTTTTTCCCAGTAGCGTGTGGCACTTCACCTATCTAATAAACATCTTTCTCAAAAGTCTGGAACTCTTTTTGTTTCTAAAGTTTTTGTAATTAATTTATTTATTTTTAATGTTTTTCTGCAGCCGCAAGTCCTTCGAGTTCTGGGCTTGCGCATGATAGTCGCTAGACATGAACTCCTGGCACTTGAATTACATTTGGTTAAAAATGTGATTTTAATTTTTATATACCCACCGTCAGCTAAGTAACACAAGACTTTTTCAACCTCGGCTCTCCACAAAGACAGTGCAGGGGCATTTCCCAACGTTACATTACGATGTTTATAATTTTCCTACAATGAAATAAACTGTAACGATATAATCGGCTTTATTGATAATTTCACTTACAAAAAACGGGATTAATTTGCGATGAATCTTTCCTTTTTTCGACTACTTCGCGCCCCGATTCGTTCCCATGATGTCTTGTTTTCGTCTCCACCGTTTCCCGCCCTGTCCTCTCCACCACCTTACTGTCTCCTCCCTTTTTTGACTTTTTTCTTCCCTACGCCCAAAGACTTTTTTAGTCTGAGTTCAAAAGGTCGATTTTATTGAAAGATAAGAAAGCATATTAATGAATAGGTAAAACTAGATAGAAAACTATTTGGTCTTTGAAAAAAAAATAAACATGTTACAAAACTAGAACCAAAACAAAACTAAAACCATTCAGAATCCCGCGAGCGCTATGATTTTCCACAAATATACGGATAGTGTTCTGGATATTTAGAAGTTTCCGAGATATATTTTAGAAAATTTCAAGATATTTAGAAAATTTAAGGATATTTCGAAATATTCATAACTTTTTGGGCTTTTCTTAACTACTTTCCTGAAACAATACTCAATTCTATGCCAAAAACAATCCAGTTCACTCGACAAATATATTCCACATCACTAGAAGTTAAATCATCACTAAATTTTCCTAAATGGCGGATACTAGTTACTTGGAAGTGCCTGAATTTTCTCCCTCAACTCTTAGTGCTGCAATAACATTTTTGACAATTTGTGTGTTTAGTATTTTAAAGTGTTTTAAAATCGGTGTATTTTTACGACAAAAGAGTTTTTCAAGATATTAAGATAACTTTTTTGATATTAAGAACATATTTTTGAGAATTTCCGGAAAGATATTTAAGCGATTTTACGTGATATTTGTAGAAAGGCCTACTATGATTAGTGCGCAATTCCTATTGTCATCATCATCCTCCTTGTTACGTCATGGGACGCGTAAGATATCACTCGTCAATTTTACGACATATATTCTACAGCATTAGTAAGAGATATAAATAAATATCTTTCTTGCATCAAGAGAAAATTCAGTCTCTACTTTAGTAGTGTAAACATGATATAAGATACAGTGGCACTCACGCAGCAAATTTTAAAGTTAACCTCTTTCTTTTTGGGTTAAAAAAATTTCGTTCGCTCAACCCGACTGAAGATACATAGTTTAACCATGTTAAAACGAAATAAAATCTTGAAACAGGAAGCTTAAATTTTGCGTCATGTTAAAACAAGCGATCTCATGAAGAAGTGCGTCAGGTTTTGTGTTGAACCAAATTAAAATTTGAATGATACGCACGGAAGCCTTTTTTGGAAAATATACGTTTGATTAGGTAAGAAGCCACTTAAGGCGTAATAATGAACTGAAAAGGAACAACTAAGGTTAAGACTGGCGAATGTTAAGGAGTATATGGTAGTTCGTGGCGAACTAGAAATCTGTGGGCAAACGTTTTCTGCCACGATTCGCAACGGCGCTTTTCTGATCGCAATTAATTTTCCATTGTTTAATTCTGAAGGCATTCATCATAGAAATTACCATTGAACTCAAACAATCACAATATCACATATTGACGATTTTATTTTGAACACAATAAATAAAGAAATAAATATGATCATAACCTTTGGTATGAGCTCAAAAATAACCTAATAAATACTAAGAGGATTATTTTACGAAACCAATATAATACAATAATTATTGTCCACTTAGATGCGAAATCGAAAACGAAAAATCGAAAAGTACAAAGAGGTAATAGAATCATAATAGCCTGTGACCTTTTTTGAGAATTTCTCTTTCTCCTACAAAAAAAAAGGGAACATAATCGATTTTCCGTAGTTTTTGACTTTCATCTTGTGGGACGATTTTCCGGACTCGCCTTTTCCGGATCGCCCAAACTGGCGCGCGCAATAAACAAATGGTCAAAGCGCAAATTCGGCTGAATTACGCAATGTTTTTACAGCCTTTAGCTAGTTCTTATAACATGAAAGCAAGTTTACATCAACCTTAATATCATCGTATTTTACGCTTCAACCATTCGCCGACTTTGGTTTACTCTCGAAATTTCTGTGACGCGTCGGTATAGGTATGGTAACAAGACTGTGATATTATCCTCCTCCTTACAACGTGACTAGTGTGGTTTGACGCGTTGTTCTACAATAATCTAGTTTTAAAAAGTAAAATCACTAGGTTCAGTTAAAGATGAAATTAAAAAGCAGGATCTAAGCATAAAATCAGTGACCACTTTCATAACAACGTGCTGTTGTTTAAAGTTTTAAATTTCAAAGTCAAAATGGTTTTGTCGAGGTGTTTTATAACCTAGTTCTGTCATTTCAAGTGCGAATCTAAAGTACTATTCACCTTACTCGTGTCATCGTCTATGGTTACTTCTTGATTTCAAATAAACATGATTTGAAGTGATACCCATACAGTCATGGACGCAGACAAGCCTTCGCGATCATTCTAGCGTTTAAGACAAGACTCGTCTTCAATTCCTTTTAGCCGCTTCACTACAGTGAAGTCCACGAACGTCCTTTAACACTCAGAGATGGTGTTGACGTTAGTTGTTATAACAGTCAGTTGTTCACTCTGTATGACACGATCATAAGGCGGCGGAGATTGCGCGAACAATACTCCGTAGTCGGGTGGCGGCTGATCGGCACTAGGAAGGCGAGTATTTTCAGTTCTTACTGAGCTCTCTCCGATAACCGTGTTTGTTATCTCTCCATTCTCGTTCAAAATAAACCTGAAAAGGCTGAAGTATGGCGGAGGTCCCGATGCCATGCTTAGCGATGAAAATCGTCGTCGCATAATATATTCTGGAATTTCCACAGAACTACTTTCGCAAGTGTTTTCATTCGAATCAGTTCTTTCGGCGGTGTGTGACCAAGGTCCCTGTTTCAGGCATATATAAACAAGGAGAAAAACTAAACCAAGAATTAAAACTACAGACACGCTCATGATAGCCACTATCGCTTCCACTCCACCGGCTGACTGAGAGCTCGAGCCTTCACATGCTGTTTCATCGTCACAAAGTCCGTTAGGACATGCTTTCACTTGTTCACTGTTGCACTGCGACGACACTGTCGCCAATGAAGCCAAAAATATCGCCCCGCTTACTAACGCAAAATCCGTCAGTTTTCGGCTGAGCCCCATCTCGTCAGTAACAAAATCACGATGTTGTCTCGAAGACAGAGTTGCTCCCGCTTGGTGGTTTCGTTATCTGAAGGAATGAAGTACCTTTCTCTATCTCTTGTTTATTTGTAATGACTTCATAACATACCTTACCTCACTATAAATCATCAGCCGGATTGATAACTTCCGGCACCTATGACGTCACAAGCGTCAGTCTTTTTTCCTATCATTCACAATGGCCGGAAAATCTCTTTAAATTAAGAGTAAAGAATCCTGTTTATCGTTAATCTCGAAAGTACTCAAGACTATATTGTACTGCTTTGATCTGCCAAAACAAATGTTTTTCTTAAGGCTGCGAAATTGATAAAATCGTTTAGTGGTTAGCCCTTGACCTTCTACAAAGGAACAGCTTCTTTTTTTTTGAATCCCACTCAATTTCGCGTATCTCCTGACCCCGTCTTCAAGGCGCCCACTAAACCATTTCTAAAATTTTGTTTTACTGGAGGTGTATTAAGAACTAACTGCTGTCAGCAACACTTCAAATTGTGTTTAACTAGAAGGCTTATATAGTTTAATTAGAAATAGCTGGAAAAGTTCCCCCTAAAAAACTCAAAGTCAAGGTTGATGTTTAATGGCTAGAATCAGATGTGTTTGAATGATGCCTTTTTAATCTCCTTCAGCAGAAATTTATAAAAAACTCTGTCGTCGCAGGGGAAGATATTAGACCCAGACTAGGGTAGGATGGCATGAATAGGGAAAGGTGAATCACCGGCAATGAAACCGACAGGACTCATTTCCTTGTCTTCTGTCGTGACAGACTAACTCCTGGTCAGAGTAAACTTCTCCTATTTAGATAACAACCGTGATTACAAGACGGACCAAAAATTCATTTGGGACGCAACGCCCGGAACCTTCATGTTTTTGCAATGAAAGTTCTAGCGTCGGTGTCTTCGCTGGGCTATTAAGGTTGCGTTCGAACAAATATTCAGACCGCCTTCAGAATGGAACATCTGTGACAGATATTGAAAGCGTGTTTTTGAGGTAAATTCTGGAATGCGACACTCGGCAAAAGCTTTGTTTTTTTTTCATGTGTATTACCAGCACGTTTCAGGTTGTTTTGATGGAAGAGTGTTTTTAACGGCGTGACCGAGATATTGAGAAAGGAAGTGTCTAGGAACTTGTTGTCGAGTCAAAGAATTACTGTCGGATGAAAAACTGAGTGTTTCGATTGAGTGGCTTCAAGATGTCCGGACCAAGGACAATGCAAAATGGTCGCTTAGATGTTGTGGTTTGAGTCAAATGGTCAATTCAGAAGCAAAAACTCTGTTGCTTCAGCAATATCTATAATTAAGAAACCTTTAACACAAAACACGCCCACGCTGTTGTGAAGTCCTTATATGCCAAGTTATTCACTGATTGATATCTGACTCAGTTATAAACCTTCGCTCTCTTGACCATAGCCTCACGTTGCTTGTAATGGCTATATATTTGACTGTTTTCTGCACCAAAATAGCATTTTCAAGGACATGCATACCAACCGTAAGGATGCCATTACTTTTTGGTATACGCATATTTTCAAGTCAGGCACTTAACATGCAATTCTCGTTTCTTTGTTTTGGTGTTTGGCAAAACAAGGTCGAGCAAGCCAGTACTAATGGCTTTCGATAAACACACCCGCAATAAAAATAATCCTCGAAACCATAAGTTCGCTCCTTTACCTCGTCACGTCGTATCACGCCATATCACACGTGGTCCGCGCAACATTCAATCATGTTTTGCCGATTTTCAATTTATTGGTTTATTGTTTCCATGGAAATATCGATTGCCTTACGGACGTCTTTCTATCAAACTTCAAATCAATTTCCAATTACTGGTGTAATTTTCATTTCGATCCGACATAAAGGGAAGACTATCAAAAAAGCTGATTGAAAGTGCTGAGCATGGCCCAGAAAAACCTCTATCTTTGGCATTTCTTTCTCTTTCTTTTCGTTTGCTAAACAAACACGCAACTATTTCATCATGAGAATATTTTCTTTTAGGTTTGTTTTGATTGACAGGGGACCTCACAGGGAGTTGTGACGTCCTACGGGCACATCGCTAGAGTAATAAAGATGTCCCCAGTTGTTGAAAAGTCAATTAGCTCTAATTCAGGGTTAAAATGTTAACCGAAATTGGTATGTACAGTATGTAGATTTTTTTAAAGCGTTTTACGAGAGTCTCTTTCTTAACTCAAATCTTGTGGGTAAATCATACAAACAGAATCAGCAACAAGTTGTAAGCTGGACAAATCAGAGGTTTTCAAAGTTTGCTTCGACAAACAGGGTTTTAGTTTTAGATTCACACATAAGACACATTTTCACCCGTAATCACCTAGCGTTTAGTACTAGAGGAAGCAGTTACTCAGTTTATCAAGTTGTTTTTATATTGATTATATGAAACTTATTCCTATAACCAATCACAACAATCGAATAACCAAAAAACCCCTAGATTTTGCTAATCAATAAATTAACCAATAAAATTCAAATATTATCATTTTTTGCTAGCTATCCTGAGCTAAAATTTTCCGTTTTTCTAGACGGTATTTATGGGGAAATTTCGACGAAGACTATCCTGGACTATGTTATGTTGAAAGCATATTATGTTGCGTTACGCTATTTCAAAATTAGTCACAATATGTTGTATTACATTCTGTTCTTACGTTACGTTTAACGGAATACCGCTCTACTAGGGGCGCTTTCCATTTGTTTGGAAAAACCGGTCGTTCCGGTGGGAAATCAAATGGAACGGGCCTTTCCACTGGAAATTTTTCGGAAAAAAGGAATACCTTCAGAGGTATTCCTCTTTTCTCGTTTTTACCGAAATGATCGGA
>Ga0126337_10003383_pt1 | contig 10421 bp, 12 predicted proteins | sample DipCmetagenome_FD_92527 | JGI IMG/M metagenome (GOLD analysis project Ga0126337, IMG submission 92527) | Coral microbial communities from La Bocana,Puerto Morelos, Mexico - Diploria C A metagenome | ecosystem: Host-associated > Invertebrates > Cnidaria > Coral | place: La Bocana,Puerto Morelos... | reverse complement strand
ATGAGATAGATCGATGAGTGAATTGAAGAAGAGATAGACGAAAGAAACGTATGGACACGTATGTATATATGCTACATACATATAATATTCTACGAACGTCTTTACGCGTAGTATATTATACTATGAACGTCTTTACGCGCAGTATATGCACGTGCAAATTAATAATACGATAGAGCAGCCCATAGCGGCATACCCCACCCACCGCACTTCCTACTGGTCGAATGTATCTCCGTTCTTTGCACACAACTTTTCAGTTGTCCTCTTTCTCTGCAACGATGGAAGAAAAGATCCCACCGTGGAAGGATAGAAGAAGAAAAAGACCGTCAACTGATCGAATGAGATAGATCGATGGAAGATCAGAATTGAAGAAGAGCTGGAAGAAATATGCACACGTATTTGCACAACGTAAATGAGATATAGTACTAACGTCTTTAATGGTATATGTACAACGTACATGTGATATAGAACCAAAGTCGCTACACGTATCTGTACATACGCATACGTACGTATCTATACATGTATACGCCCATTTTACGCACACGTCGCAAACGACACAGCAACTTAACGCAACGCGCAACCAGCATCTACGAGAACGCCAAAGCCGGACAGCGCGCGCAAGAACACAACCCGTCATGCAAACAGCACCAAACAACAACGGATCGAAACGCGCGACCAAACCCAAACGTAACAGAAAACCTCGCCAGTCCTATACGGACGTCACAGAAATTGACGGGACAGCGCAGGCAAAGCCGGAAACGGCGGCATGCAACAACAACAACAACAACAACACTAATGACTAAAACAAGCTCGCCAGCCTTGGTAAAGCACCAGCACAGGTTGTGAGACCATATGAACGATTCATGCGACAAGCCACCACATAAATCAATTTCATGTTTTTCTTTCAAAACAAAAAGTGTTGCACGGCAGCGGTCAACCCAATGCAGCACACTAAAAAACAAGATGTTATTTAATGTTTCTTATGGCACGGCATTGCACAGCAGTGTTTGACATCCTGCAGCAGCACAATTGCGGCCATGAGCATTGGCGTATCAAGACACAGATTCATGTTGCATGCGCCTGCGCACTTAAATTATTTCTCATCCATGGTGGCCAATGCAAAATGCACCTTGGCCACCATGGATGCTTCAAAACAATTTTTGGGGAAGCGGTTCCAACAACGAATGCATGTAATATATATCTAGGCAAGTGTATATTGATTTTTCTCGCTCTGTATTTTGGAAAAAAACAAACATATCTTGCAAATATCTGTTTTTGTGTGCACATACCTATATTTAGCATGTCGTTTTTTGTTTCACATCAGCGAAATAATTCTCGCGACCCAGTTTTCTTTTTTCCAGCGCTAGAACAACCGTCCAATCCAAATGCTTGCTGCACACACAGTATAGTGCTGCAATGTCCTCACCGACATTGTCGCCGGGTGGGTGTGGGTTGTGATTTTTTTAAGACGCCCCACTGCGTCTTCATCAAGAAAACACGAAAAGCTCACAGGATTACCATAAGGACAGAAGTCAAGAAATAAATGCTCCATCTGGTGCAATTTAGGCCGAAGTGGCCATCTCAGAAGTTGAGTAACCACCAAACTTTGATTGGCCAACCCTGAGGCGTAAATGATGGTTCAAAAAAACTTGTGCAATTGCATTTTTTAGGGTTCCATAAAATTCTCCCATGAGTATACCCATTGAGGTTGCATAGGGTTTTCCCCATAGATAAATTCTGAATTCAACACCTTTGCAGTTGCCAGACCGTTCGGGTTACGTCAAAACAACCAAAAAAAATCCAGTTACAATAGAAGGCCCCCAATTGTGATACCTATACTGTAGGTCATTTTTTTTACAGCTTTTGGGGTTCAAACACTTATTACCCACGATAGGTTCAAATTCCTCTTTTTTGTGGCCCCTGTTTCAAAACATCGGGTGTTACCAGGTATACAAAACAGTTTTTTGTATCAAATCCAAGAATCAATTGTAAGACTTGCGAAATCGAAGGTAATGCATGGTCAGCTCAACCACCGGGCCATCATTGTTCCATGCAGGGGGCCAGTATCTCCTACAGCACTCATAAAAAAAACATCACTTGTATCATTTTTATCCGATCACCTCTATTGGCCCAAAAGTATAAATAAAAACCTGCGCAAATCCCACGAGTCCCAATACCTTCTTATTTCCACAGGGGGCAGCCCAAAAACAAAATTTGAACATGTACCAAGAATCCCATGTTCAGCGCAAATTGTGTAGATAGCAGTAAGAGCTAAGCAGGCATTCAGACGGTGCCTCGTAGCCGTTACAGCAATTTCCAAAATGAAGTCAAACCTAAAATTTGCAACTTTGGGGGGTAGCTAAGATTCATGTTGACAGTCCCTTACCCTAAAAGACAAGAAACTGTTGGTGGACAGAGCCATCATTGTTTTTAGCCAGCACTGCAGATAGCCAGTACACAAACATACGGGCAGCAGCACCCTTCAGTATTTTTTGGGAAATACTGCAATAAGACGTTCCAGTAACCAATGTCTTCGAAGTGAAGAGTTTCGATGACGCTCGCGATCCAGTGGGAACCCCTTAGATCACACCCACAATGAAAATTGGGCTTCATTGGGGCTGCATTTTTTCTTTCTGACGGCACACCACAACAGCGGTAAATCAATGGGACTTAAAGACCATAATACTTGTTAATTGGGTGCAATACAAAATGTTTTTGTTTTACAACCAGTTTTTTCACTCAACATCTTCAAGTTATTAGATTTCATATTAAGTCTCACAACTCTTAAAGTCAACCATGGTTCTTTGTGTATGGCACCATTGCTCGTAGTCTTGTCGTAGTGTTTGCAGTTGAGAGTCCCGTGAACGCGTCGAGGAATCAGTCAATTCCAGGAGGCAACTGTAAACAAGGTCATGCGTGATCTGAAGGTCCACGATGTGTAGTAAGTCAGGATAAATTCCTGCTATCAAACAACCAACATCAGGCAGTAAATGTTTTATATGTTTCCCCTTCTTAATTAATCATCAACTTCATCAACCACATGGTTTGGAGCATTTGGTAAAACTCTTTCCTCACCAAGTTACTCCAAGGAGAAAATCCCGGAACACTGCAAAGGGGCGTGTCCCCGTGAATTTGCACCCATTCATCAGCATTTTGGATCAACCTTGGAGAACATTTGCGTTCACACATGAACACTGTACATGTACCATGCATACTAGTAAAATTCAAAATTATGCAGATATATTTTGTACACATGTAGTATACATTAAGCATGCATCTGAATGGTTTGCTGTATGCAGTTCTTTGTACTTGCTCATCGTAAAAGCAAATGACAATGCAAGACCACTTGAAGATAGAGTGACACTTCCACCCTGTACCGTCAAGTACCACTTACAAAAATTGTTTTGGGTTCAAGTTACGTTGAACGATGAGCAGCATCATGCCCATAAGCAGTGTATAAAATAGTGTCAGGGTCTTCAGGCCGGAGGTATGAAGCCGCAGCACAGTACTGGCAAGCAAGCCTTCTCTTGGAGTGCCACGATCCTAGTTCCCAAAATGCTTTGGAAAAGTACAAAGCCCAAACAAGATACCTAAAAAGTTCTGAGCAAAACACTACATGGAACCGACCCAACCCGAAGATCAAAGAATCTCCAAATCTCCAAACAAAAAAACATTTTCCTTTACATTTGATGCTAGCATCTCTTAAATTCAAAAACTTTGTGGAGGAAATCTTGATCCCCTTGAAATCCGTCCAGCGCTCCACGCCACCCACCACAAAGCTCCGAACCCGCCAAATGGTACCACTTTGCATGGTAAGACCTGCTGAAGGCTCTACCATCCCAATCATGGGCAGGCCACCGCCCCAGGCCTTAGGAACAGTTTTCGGGTTTCCCTTTTTGCCATTTAAAATACTGCATCGTTGATTCTACGTTGGCTTTTTGGGTACGAGAAAAAACTACCATCAGAATAAAAGGACAGTATTGATCAAACATTTTTCTCGGAAACTTGAAACCAGCAAAGCAACACAAAGCTTTCAGAGACCAAGCCATCATGCGCAGGATTTTTTTCCTTTCAGACTCATATGTATATTGGGTGTTTCGAACAGAGAGCCTTAGATCACAAGTCCAAAAGTTCAAATAAAGGACCATCAATCAAAATTCCAAATCTTTTCAACTATGCAGCTGGAGATGTTGAGAATTGACAAACAAATCTCTATAATCATTTATTTTCAGGAGCAAAAAACATCGGGGTTGACCCAAACACCAAACCAACAAAGCCATAACACACAAAGCGTGTTTTTAAGGTCGACGAATGTTTTGGGGCAACCGAGATCATAGTAAGCAGCTCAAATGAATTTAGCCCAATCGTATCCGCCCCATCGCCATAGAATCTGAGAGGAAACACTTTCTCCATTGATGGTGGACTAGTTTCCCCCCAGAAGCTTTGTAAGTCTTGTGCCAAGTCCCAATTGTTTTCCCAATATTCTGCAATGTCCTGACGGCACTATCAGCTGGAAGAAAAACTGTATTCTTGATAGCCCAAATCCTGCACCACCTGATAAATATAAATATATATATTTATATTTATATACATATATATATCAACCCTGTAAGCATTAAGGGATAAACTGCCTATCAACCGGTGCAGGATATCAAGCATCAATCAGGTTGCAAAAGTATATATTTCCAAAAGACCCAATTAAAAAAACGTGCCACCAGGAGGCTGCAGGGGTTCCAGTCAGCAGATTGTAGAACAGGTCTCCAGAACCAAAGTCATAAAAGGCAGCAGCAATTTCATGGGGAAACAGCACGCCCAACCGTACGTGCGTCAACTTTGAATGTACCTTCAAATTTGCCTTAGATTCCATCTTTTTTCAGATTCCATTTTTTCAAACGGATTTTTCAAGTATATTCACATTTATAGTTTTTATGGCTTCATGGGAAACCCAGAAACCCAAAAACTGGAAAATACATAAAGTCAGAGAAGTTACTCGCTTAACTGTGAACTCGTAAATTTGCGGAAGACATTTCCTCCAAGGTTGTTTGTTGACCCAATTGTCGAAGACACGTTCCGACGCCCAGTCTCCAGCTGATTGAAATCGCTCCGCAAGATCCAGGATTGATGGCCTGCAGGTATGCATGCATATTTGGACCCCAACCCCAAAAAACATGTGTAACAACTTGCTTCCTTTTGCAACATCTTCATACCATTCAAGAGCATTTCTTGAAATTCATGAGTGCATACTTGGCCTTTGCGCTTGCAGCCATGGCACGGCACCATGTAGTGTGGCACTTCCAGGAGAGCTGAAGTAAGATCCCGGAGTCTCTTCATAGTGGCCTGCAGTAAGGGTCAGCCAATCAGGGGATATAAAAAAGGCGCTTGAAGTTATTACACCTTGTGGGGAATGGGCTTCAAAGTCTAACAATATGTACAATCAAATTAGTCATTTGACATGCGCCCTCCAACAAGCATTAAAGACCATACTCATTGATCTATAAAATTGATTGAGGATAAGCATTTCTTCTGTATGATGAATCATTCCAAAAAGCAACATATGAAACTATATGATACAAATTTTGATTTCAATGCAGTCAGAACATCATCATGAGGTGGAATAATAGCCAAATTCAATCCAGCCATCGGAGAACCAACCACCTTGCCTCCCCCCGAGATAGAGCATCAAAAACTTGATCCACCAGCTTTGCAACACCCTTGGAGGATTCCGGCATCAACTCTACCTGCGTGGGCCAAGACATATATTGGTTTCCTGGCTGAAGCGGTATTGTTGCAGGTCAGTTGGGGCAAGTGTGCAAAACATGTTTTGCAATCAGCGATCAATCACTCGCAGCCACGTGCGTCACACAAACTATATGTACTGTAAATATACTGCATTGCAGTATCGAAGCACACTTGCATGATCTAGGCACATAGCTCCATCCCACAAACCGCTGCGAAAGAAGATCATATTTGATCAAAGAAGTGCTTTCACTTTTTGCCAAGCTTCACTGGCCATTCGCCTGTGGTATAGGAAAGTTGCGAGTTGAAACTCATCAACACTAGTGTAACCAGAAAAAACAAATGAGCAGAGCATCACAAAATAGACATAGACTTTAGTGGTGATTAGAACAGGGGCCTGCAACCATTCAGCCCACTCTTCTTCAGTGTACTCCGGCTCTTTCTCCTCCTGTCTTTTCTTCTCACCTCAAAACGTAAGTATCATCTATTTTTACTGAGACCAAAGTTTAAACCAAAGCTCCAGCAGCCAAGGTTGACGCGTCGCTTCAAAGTTCCCGCTGCTGATTTGGCAGACTCAACCACATCTTCATGGGCCTGTGCAGCACGGGAGGGATACCCCAGCCAACCAAAACAAGTGATGTATACACTATAAAGATATATTTAGCGAAAGAGATGTGATGTAGACACTATAAAGATATATTTAGCGAAAGAGATATGTTTTATATCTACAAAGAGGGATCTGATGTATGTCGCATGGCGGTGGAAAGGGAGCAGGTCACTCACAGTTTTCCCGAATCAAAAAACACTGAAGTTGTCATGTGTTGGGAAGCCTCAATCTCAGAGCGCTTGTTCTGGTACTTCTGAAGCGTTTTTTCAACTGTTTGGCCTTCAGCAAGATCGTTTTCCAACCTGCCAGGGAGAGTGGAAAAAATACATCATCCAATGGAGAAAAATGTGAAAAAAATCCTGGTTTATCAGTTGGATGTTGAGGGTGCTTCGCAAAAGTATCTAGATAGGAACTGTCGCCAAATCACGGAAGTTATTCCTACAGCCCCCTAAAAGATATAACCACACTTAGTCTCTACCTGCGGAGAACCTTGGACATCTAAGTAGGGTCATGCATGTGACATAAACTGGATTCAATGGATTTTTTTTTTGAACAGAAACATGGTTCTCAAGCAATACAGCGGGCCAAGTTCCCATAAAACAGCTTAGGCAAACACCTCTGCGCAAAAGCGCTCATTTTCTTGAAGACATCCAAGCAGTTGCTCTTCAACACCTGAGAATGTTGATCCGTACAATGAAAACAACATTCATTGGTACCTCATGTATTTTATCCTTTTGATGGCAATCTTCATTTGATATATGAACCGCATTTCCCGCTAGAATTCAGGGACCCATTTCGTTCCAACTACCTTTTCTCCAGAAGCAAAACCTTTCAATGAAAAGGCCATCCGCTTTGAAAGCTTGCTAAGGTATTTGCATCATTGGCTTTCAGCGCATGAAGAGTGTTGCTGGTGTCGCGAGCTTTCTGGGCCCAAGGCTTTGACCCTTGGCTCCAAAGTTTGCTGAAAGAGCCACAGGAAAATTGTTCACAGCGTTTCCAAACATGAAGCAACAGTAAAGGCTCAGGCCCACGGATAGCTTTGTCCAAATCTTGTTTGTTCTTTTTGTCCTCGTCCTTCCAAGGCCGCATATATAACAACCCCCAAGAATAATCCTTGAATGGATCGATAGTTGTTGTAAACATCATTTGACAACCCCCCTCGCCTGCTGAGACCCCCCGGATCCAGTAGCACTTGCGTTGTCTTGTCCACGTCTTTTTTTCTTCGGCTTCTCATCATCAGAAGAATCATCACCAGACTTCCGATTTTTTGTTGACCCCCTGATAGGGGCCATGGCATTGAACATCGCCTCAAAAGCCTTTTGACTTCCTTCTGACTTTTGATCTTTACCCTTTCCCTTTCCTTTTGTTTCTTTCCTTGTTCCTGCAGAACTTTCGGTTTCTGCCTCTCCGGTTTCACCCAGGCCCTCACTGTTCACTTCCAGCGTTTTGGTCATCTTTGTAGCAGATGAGTTTTCCGAGAACGGTTGTGAAAGAGCTGGTTGAGTTGTGAAAAATCTAAGCCAGAACCACATTTGCTCTGCGTGTGCTGATAGATCTTGTAGATGCGGTACTTCGGATTGTTTCGGAACTGCAGCAGGAATCAACACCGAATCATGATTAATCAACATGGTTGTAGTTGATTTTTCTTTCTTCCCATACAAATACAACCATATTAATTAACAAACCATATTAACAAATAATCCCATGGGGAAGAAAGAAATAACAAATACAACCATATTCATTAAACCTGAATTCTATAAGACTACGCTTTGAATACGACCTTCCTGAGCCCACCTGCTTATCAGGGTGGGGTCGACCCTTTTGGGACGCAACAATCTGGGCCACAAATTCCCTGGCCAAGGTTCCAAAGGCAAAGTCTATGCATATGTTTTTACACATCCGAGCATAGAACAGTTTGTCAAGAATAAACCATTCAACGACTCAAGAACCTCCCTGATTCCGTAGCATTGTATTTGGCTTCCAAATCCAAAAGAGGCATCTCAACGTAGACGTCATCTTTTTTCTGCCTGTTTTTCCTTGTTTCAGACAAGCTTAAGTTGCATGGAACAGTAGACATCAACACATGAAGAACACCAAGGTTTCTATACATATATACTGCCAAGACTCGATTGGACAGTTCCTTGGACCTCCATCCCTCTCCTAGGAAGACCAAAAGACCGACTTGGAAATTGCTGGGATGCATTGGATCAACAATGGTATTGCAGCTGAATCGCATCTCATCAGCAAGCAGGAACTCCTTTAAAAGGTCGAACCTCAAACCACTAAAACACAGAAGCTCATCAACATCAAGATATGCAAGTGAGAATTTGATTATTTCGCATAACTTCGAAACATCATTGAGACCAAAACTTTTTCGAGTGGTTCCCTGCAGCAGCAGTGAATTTCTCCATCAGCTCTGGCGTAAGGTCTGAGCACACGGAGGCATAGGATGACGTTCCCAGTTTCAAAATGAATATATCTTGGATAAACATTAAAATGCACTGTACATGTTGGGCAGTATGGCGAAATAGGAGTCGCAAGTCCATGGTTTCATGTTTCTTGATGTTTCTTGTGGACCCTAGATCAATTGGAATCTATCCCGGGCAAACTTTTCATTTAGAGAAATCAGGCCTCCCCGGCTGAATCTCCGGTCCATGGCAGCATATAGGCATCGTCTCTCCTGCAAGTTTCAAGCAGTACCATTTTGATTGACATTCCAATTGTTCATGTGTTTGATGATGTTTCATGATTCATGGTTGGGGCCCAAGTTGAAATTTTAGATAGAGTTTCCAGCGATCCAATTCCCACTGAATCTAAACACCCAAAAACAAGGGTCCATCCTTTTGAAGGGGGGCTATTGTTTTTTGAAACACAAACTCTAGCTTCTCCTGAACATCAATTTGGCTCGGCGCAGACAAGCCCTTAACCATCTCCTTTTGTTCATCGGTAAGGTTTCTCACCTTATATATCCATGAAATTGCCAACAGTTTCTCAAACCCAAAACCGATCTCAGGATTGGAAAGCCAAGCTGCACGACGAAGCCGACCAGCGTCGTCACGAACGGCCAGGCCTTTCACGACTCCGTCCTGGGCAAAATGGGGAGGCTACTTTGAGAGGGGGCAGAGTCATTGTCGAAAAGGAAATTCAGGTGTAAGATGGGCACGCTTCCAACTGATGTACTGGTGTTCGATCTCTTCCTAAGTAACTTTTTGGAAATGCAGGTTGAAGCAAAATAGATTCAAAAGAAGTGAAGAAACTACGAACCATCTATCTTTCCAAGATTCACCTGTGCTAGCATCTTTGCATCATGGCCTGCATGTTGTTGGGTCAGAAATCATTTCCCAAAATGGAACAATGAAAAGCATATACAGTGAGAGTCCAAGAAGACTAGGCCTTCCTTCGCATTCTCTTTTTTCTTTGCCTCACCTTCATCACTCCTGTCTTGTTTGCTTCTGTCGCGTCCTTTGCCTTTGCCTTTGTCTTTTGCAGTCTTGCTCGTTGTTCCACTTGGCTTTTCCTGAGCAGTCCACGTATCGAGAAGGGTTTGTTGGCTTTTTCCTTGAACTGGTGCCTCAACTAGTTTTGGTCTAGGCAAAGGCCTTGGGGTTTTAATGACATGTTTGAGGTCATCCAGTCTTGACTGCACCAGCTTTCCCCTCTCAGCCTTCATCGCTCCTTTCAATGCCCTTCTCTCTTCTGCATCTTCAGGGTAATCTTCATTTTCCTCCTCTTGTTCTTCATCATCATCTTCTGCCGCTGTATCTCTCTTCTTTCCTCCTCCCTTAGCCTTTGCTTTAGCCTTCGCCTTCGCTGCAGATCTCTTTGGAGCCTCCTCCTCTTGTTCATCCTCTTGTTCTTCATCATCATCATCTTCTGCTGTATCTCTCTTCTTTCCTCCTCCCTTGGCCTTTGCTTTAGCCTTCGCCTTCGCCTTCGCTGCAGTTCTCTTTGGAGTCTCCTCCTCAGGTTCCTCCTCTTGTTCTTCATCATCATCTTCTGCCGCTGTATCTTTCTTCTTTCCTCCTCCCTTGGCCTTTGCTTTAGCCTTCGCCTTCGCCTTCGCTGCAGTTCTCTTTGGAGT
>Ga0126337_10003382_pt1 | contig 10422 bp, 3 predicted proteins | sample DipCmetagenome_FD_92527 | JGI IMG/M metagenome (GOLD analysis project Ga0126337, IMG submission 92527) | Coral microbial communities from La Bocana,Puerto Morelos, Mexico - Diploria C A metagenome | ecosystem: Host-associated > Invertebrates > Cnidaria > Coral | place: La Bocana,Puerto Morelos... | reverse complement strand
ATTGTTTTAGTATCACCCAACTAGTCGGACAGACAAAAGCAATAATAAAGTTAGAAAATGCAAGTTGAAGAAAGGTTTTTTGGGGGAATAAAACGAAAGAATTTCGCTACTCGATGACTATTGTTATTAGTCCCCTAGTAGCGTAGCCAATCAAAATGCAGGATTTGCACTAGTCCACTAGTTGGGTGATACTAAATCTATATATCGTGCTATTTCCATTATCGAGTGCTGACAGTCACCAGATTATTCAGACTAATCGCAGTGCCTGAATATCACTCCGCTTGGGCTGAATATCACTCAGGTTAGCCTAAATAACACTCTGTTTACCCTATTTGTAGTTAGCTCTCAGCGTTTCTCTAAAGGAAACACATTGTGACCCGGAGCCCTCATCACTGAACACATTGTGGATTAACCCGCCCTTCAATTCGTTAAAAACACCTTCGGTCATCCACAAAGCAAGTTAGTAAACGCGCATATTTTTCTCAACTGGACTTATGGAGTACTTTAATCTTTCAGTCTTTATTTCTTCTCCAGGATCTCAAATTGTGTCTACTTACTACTGACCAAATTTTGCCTTCGCTAAACAACCGAGCACAGGCTCAAAAGATGCTTAATAGTGGTAATTGAACTTTGGTCTGAAATCATACTCGTGATTTCAAAATCAAAGGAGCGCGCAGCGCGGGTTTGATTTGAAGTGCACGACCCGAAGTTCAATTGCCACTTTATTACATCCATTTTGAAATCGCACAATTTAATAGCCTAAATACAAGAACTATACAAGATTTTGGTCAGTACGATTATATATTGAACCAGTAGCTGGTTTGTCAAAAAAGCGAAACCAGAAATGCGTTTACATCTCATTTTGAAAACATCTCAACCTCATGTCAACGTGATGTGATTGCGTCATGTGATTGGTTGTTTTGTTTTACTGTCTTATTCTCGTTGGCTGAGAAAAATATGCGATTTAGATCAAAAAATAGTGAGAGCTGAGAGCCAATCAGATTGCAAGGATAACCAGTGATTTCAAAATGGATTTAATAAATTGTGAAATAAGCTCAAAACAATGTGAATAAGAGATACATCAAATAGCATCCAACATGCGCCAAAGGTAAATATACAAACAACATAATGAAAGAAAAATCAGATAACTTTATTTACACGACAAAAATGAACCTTACGCGAAAGTACTAGTGCCAAGGCTGACCGACTCATTTTTCAAAGTGCTAACCATTAGCCCTTGCGTACCACGCTAGCACTCAGTTCTCTGTTATATCATCAAATGTCTATTTTGGTTTGTGACTGAAATGAACTGACTGATGTCCATGTCAGGCTTCGGAAAATCATATCACTCAAACGTTAACTGTCCTTAACATCCCCCAAAATAACTTTTCCGTGCTTCCGTCCAATCTTCTTTCGAAGAATCTACCAGATTTTCTTCTTTGTCGTTAAGTTGAGTGCAGAATGAATAATGAATAAAATCAGTGTTTCGAACAAATGAAGCGTAAGATAAGACTTTCCTCGCCAACAATGTTTGCCAACGAGAGTTACGCCCGAGATTAGATCGATTTGAAATCTTAACTGTTGTTGTTTCAGCAATAACTACAGTGTCTCTGTTGCCGGGTATTTGAACTAAATACGATCTCTTCTCTTTTATTCTCTCTGGCTATTTACTGTCGCTACAAATGAAGTGGATGCTTTGCCAAAGGACTTTACCCGCGCATTTCATATCGGCTCAGTAACCAGCCAGCCCACGCTTTGCAGTTATCCACACGTAAGAACAACTAACCTCTTTTACAGCTCTGTAGTTTATTTACTTTCATAAATTCTTTTTCTTAACACTCAATTTAAATAACCTATCTAGCAATAAATATATAATTTCTCTTTAACAAAGAAAAGTTTTCGAGAGGATTTAACTTAAAATAAATATGGAATCAGATATGCATTCTTCACGAATTTAGACCTCGAAAGGTCGAACAAAATTAAGAATATTACAATTTACATTTTTCCCAAACAGCCGGCGTCCGCTGTTTAATATCAGATAAGATAACCTGTTGGTTTGATTTGTGAACAATGTTTCCCAATTTAATGCATGCGCATTACACAATTCAATTTTGTTACCTAAACTTATATATATATCTAAATTGCAATGACAGTGCTTTTGTATTGGACCAAATTTTAAAATATAAAATTCTTCCATCCTTTCGTCGTTTTCCATCAATTTCCTGGTAAACAGCTACAACACAAAAGTCGTACAAAAAGCGCCAAAAAGAAATACTAGCAACAAAAGCCATAAAAAATATAAAAATAAAACATAAAAACTGTTTCCGTTTAAATGTGCAAAGAAACGCTAAGGATGCAACTGACATCTTTTTAATATTTGGAAAAAAACTGGGTGCTTTACGAAGATTTGCACTAAAACAGCAACTTTTCCCTGGAATAAAATGAAATTACCATGTATAATGCCTTTTATTTTTGCGGACATAGCAGTTCTAGGGCACCTCATGAAAACTATGTTATTCCGTTTTATGTGAAGTACGAAAACAGACTGATTTCCACTAGCTTTGCTGCAAAACTAAAAGGCATTACTTGCATTCTTCACCCTTGCATTATTTTCCATCGTCTTGTTACTTACGCAATTTTGTTCTCACTGAGATCGCTATTAAATTGTCAGTTTTTTTCCTTCTTTAAAATGAAGAGTTAGCTCTCGTGCACAACACAAGTCTAAATTAACTTTACGCAATTAGCTGGAGAATGTAACAGCTGTTTTAGAAATTTGCTATCGAACAGACCATGTTCCTATTCTCGATATTGGACTGGAAGTAGCTTGCAATGGAGGCTCTTGCGGGGAATATCATTAAAAAGAAATTAATATCATTTGCACTTGAAAAGACTCCCCGCATTAGCCTGTTGTAAGCTAGTTCCAGTCAAATACTGATAATACGATTATGGCCTATTAATTTCCAATACAATAAGTCTTACAGTGGTCAAAATATCGCGGCTTCCGCCACGTCAGTCAGTATGTTGTGAATCAGATCACAACAGTTAAACTTGCCACAATCAGCTTAAGCCTCTGTAATAGCCTATTGCTGTAAAACATGTTAAATGGACATTGCGAATGTTACGTTTTGTGATTAATCCACAACCTTCGATATTTTCATATATTTCTGCCTTCGAAATTCACTTTGGTGAATTGTATTGGTGAACTTTCTTTCTAAGTTGATCTGCCTATGTCAAGCTTATTATGGAATTCCAACAATTTGCCTCGGTCTAACATTTTCGTTAAACTGCCCTACGATGTTTCCCGGAGGAAAGTACCGCCCAACGACAACATTTCTCCCATCGGGGGCAACGGCCATTCCCATGCCAAACTCCTCTGTTCCCACCCAGACTAACTGTGTAAAATGGCTCGTATCAGAAGTGTAGCCAGGGCAGGAGAAGTCGTAATCTTGCACCTCATCGTACCACATGTCAACCGCCCCACGAGCGGAGAGCGAGCTATCCCATGTGTAAGCCAAGTTCTCCCCGTGGTCTTTTTGCCCGCTGTGCATCAACGAATTGGTTCTAACCAGGCGTTCTGCGTAATTCTGCGCTTCTGCGGCCAGCAGTGGAGACCAGCTCAACGGTGGGGCATTGTGAAATGTACGGTAGTAATTATGTGAGATGACGCACTCAGTTTTAAATTTTTCTGATGATGTAAGAAAATTATGAGATGAGATTACACAAATGGGAATGTGAGTGATAAAAGAAATAAATAAAATTAATAACATTTTTTTACCCTCGGCAGTGTTTATAGCAGGGCCGAGCAAACAACTCAAAAAAATGACTCAAATTGAACATAAAATTGTTGAGAATCCAAGCGTGGTCGAGGATTTGAACTTGGGGCTACTGTAAAACAAATCCAGGCAGTGGCTATAGCGCAACTCTAACTTGGGACCACTGGACTGCGATTCCGACGTGCTGACCACTCGGCTGCACTGCCTCCACGGTGATGAAATATTAAACGCAAGCGTACAAAAGTAGACGAGACTACATTTAGCTACTAGGCGCTTTTTTCAAGGACTCTAGAAACCAACAAATCGCCAGCAAATCGCCTCCAAAACCCTGCGCAACTGTTTTGCTCCCTCATTAGCAAGTCCTAGTGGTTTAAGCTGAAGCACTGTAGCTGTGCTGAAATATTGATTTTAGCATTATCCTACTGGATTTACATTTAAATAAAATAACTTATTGCATAAACAGTGATCTATAATTAACACGTTCTTTGGTGATTTCCACCGCGGTATTTTACGCACAACATACAGCGTACAAATGTAACAAATAGTATTGCAATTGCGGATATTCAATGCTTTCAAGCAAGCTTAAAGTTTGAAAATTATCAAGTCTATTTGCTCCAAGCAGCCAACAACTCGAAGATCGAAATATGTGTGTGCTTACTTAAATTTATTCATTTTCACTACCTCTTTCCGCTGGCGTTACTGGCGGAAGACCCGATCTCGAACGTCTCCTTGCACTTGATCGTCGTCTTTTCAGCCGACCTGACGAATCTCTGGGGGCTTTAACATTGTCTTTGAACTCTCCAACAATGTTTCCGGCTGGTTTATACAGTGCTGCAACATATTGCGTTCCATCATCAGCAACACATTTTGCTACGCCAAACTCGCGCGAGGAAGCCCAAACGACTTGCGTAAAATTACCGCACTTGGCATTGTAAGCTGGGACTTCAAAATTGTAATCCGTGGCTTCTTTGTACCACATTTCAACAACTTCAGAGCCAGTTAGTTCTTTCCCATTTACGCTCACAAGATTTTGGCCTACTGCTTTTTCTTCGCTACGTTCGAGGCAATTTACCGATGCCATATGTTTCGCCCACTCTTTTGCGTCAGCGGCAAGCTCGTCAGACCATTTGAGCGGTCTAACTCTATGTTGTCGGCGATACAAGTTGTGTTCCAGGAGACAGTTTTGCTCAAAGTCGTCTAGTTCTGCGAAAAAATAGTTAACAGTAACTGTTACATTGCTCAACATTTAAAATTTCAGTTGAAAAGATAAGAGATCTAACCTTCCAAATCAACCGATGGGGTCGAGGACAGCGATCCTTCACTTGATATACTTTGTTCACCGGAAGAGTCACTACTTAAACTCTGCTCCGTTTTTTCGTCTTTTGTTTTACTAGTCTCGGAGACGTCTTTCTCTTTATCAGGATCTTTAGACAAACTGACGTCTTCTTTGTCTCCTTTTTCTCTACAAGTGTCCTCCACCGTACTCTCTGCAAAACTTTCCTGAGTTGTTATTTCTTCTTCTTCTCTTGAAGGGCTGTCTTCAGAGTGTTCTTGGTGTTCGCTGTCAATATGGTAATCCGCCTTTTCTTTTTCCTTAGATTGCACTTCAGCAGATACGGCTGATTGTCGAATCGAAGATGACGTCATTGTCTCGCCTAGTTCATCTTCATGTAAAGTTTCTTCACTACTAGAATGCACATCAGAATGGAACACGTCCTCATCCCCTTCTTCTCCTTGGAAACCAGCATTCTCTTCATCACAGTCTTCATCAGACTCCACTTGGCTCAACTTCTCTTCTAAGATAACAAATGACTCCAGCCGCTCATATTCTTCCAATTGACGCTGCTCCTCTTCATCTAGCTCGTCTTCCGGGGAATCATCGATTTCAAATTCTGGAGATTCACGGATTTCCTCTAAAGCCATGTTTTCAAATCCTTCTTCGAAAAAACTTTCTGGAACGGGCTCCTTTTCTGCTTTACGATCTTCCCTGGCGTTGCTCTCAACATCATTTTCCTCTTCAGGAATGACGTAGATCTCTCGGTGATCAGAGATATCTTCTTCACCAGAAGATTCAAATTCGTCACTATATCGCACCAGTATGAATTCTTCCAGGTTCTCTTCCAAGGGGTCTCCCTGTCGCACGTACGTTTCGGTGTACGTTGCTTCGTGTTCGACTTCCTCATAAGCTGGTTCCAAGCTCTCTGTAGATGACAGCTCTACATAATAGCGCGTGGTAGCACTCTCATCCTCTTCGTACAAATCAACTTGGCTCAAATCGAGCGGTTGCCTTCGAGTTTTCACACGTTCGGGGCTTTTTTCATCGACACATCTTTCGGCACTTCCTATATCATCAGTTGTTTCTTTGTCTTTACTCGATACGTCTTGAGCGTCTGGTTCTCTAGAAGCTGATACATCTACTTCTTCTTCAAATACTGCAGAAATCGCACTTGGTTCAACTTTCTCAGCAGGCTCCTTAACTTCTTGAAACGCTGATACTTCCAATTCCTCTTCCAACTCCTCTTCCAACTCAGGGGGATGTGTTCTAAATTCAACAGTTTCAACTGGCTCGCGTTCATGGCTTTCCTTTACCGGCTCATCACCAAGTTCAAAGGCTGAAACTTCAACTTCCTCTTCAAACGTAGACGTTTGCATCGTGCCGTCGTTAGTTTCAGGAGACGTCTCCTCTTGTTCTTGTACTTTTTGCATTTCTAGTTCTTCCTTATAAATAGGTTGCACTTCGCTGATCTCCACTTCTTCCTCAAAAAGAGGTTCCTGTTGACAACCTTCATGGACATCGCTCTCCTCCTCTCGGTCAGGTCGGTTAATTTCTTCTAATGAGCCTTCCTTCTGTGCTTCCTCGTGAATTGGTCGTACTTCACTGATCTCCACCTCTTCCTCATAGACAGGTTCCTGTTGATCGCCTACATAGATATCGCTCTCCTCCTCTCGGTCACTTTGGTCTCTTCCGTCCACTGACTCTGCTTTGGATGATCTAGACTGGCTACGATCTATACTTTCCACTCCTTCCCCACGGAATTCTTCCTCTGACAACGCTTCATCTAAACGCATGATGTCAATTTCCTCTTCAAACTGTTCCCCCGCCGACTCTTCCTCCAGAGAGGCCTCGTCATCTTTCAAAATAACCAAAACGTCATCCTGTGTTACAATCTGTTGAATTTCCTGAGAGTCCTTAGCTGCAGAATGGACAATGAAACTTTTCACAAATGTGGTCTCGCGTTCCACGGTAACATGTGGGTTCATCAAGGTTGTCTGTTGCTCTGCTACCTTGTATTCCATCACTTCGCTTTTTAGAAGACGAACTTCCGTTTCGTCTTCCGAGAGTTGTTTTTCAAACTTCTCAGATTCTTGATCTTTAGCTTCTTCCTCCAAAACACTCTCACTCAGTTCATCAGTTGTTACACTGTCCCTCTCTTCCCAAGACGATTGTTTACTCGATCGATGAAATGGCGTAAAAGATACCCCCTGAAATTTCTTGACTTCCTCTTGAAGTGTACCTTCGCCTCCATTTTTTTCCGCTTTGTAGCGAATTTCCTCGCTTGCAAATCCAGTCGCAACGTAGGAATCGGCAGAGGATACCTGACGGGTTGTTTTCGTTGCAAGGACCTCGACTTTCTGTTCAAACTCGTACGATGTTTCCATTTGCTTTGCTTTTTCTCCATTAAAGATTCGTTCCCCGTGTTTTATCTCTTTACTTTCTACAATGTGATATCCTGTAGACTTGACTTCGACTGATCTTTGTTCTGTCTCGCTTACGACCGTGAACTTCTGGATCTCTCCTTCGAATTCTTTTTCCTGATTAGGCTCAAACACTCGGCTTCCTTCTTTAACTTTAATTTCCCAAACCTCTTCTTGAACTTTTTCTTCTTTAAGTACACCACGTTCTTGCTCAACGGCTCTTGTGTAATGTTCAACGCGAACAAGAGGCTCTTGTGTGGCGAGTAACTCTGCGTTGTCAGTCTCGTCAAAAAGCTTGTTGTCTTCTTTTTCTTCACCTTCTTTTTCTGCAATCTGCGGACCACTCCTGGATTCTTCCGAAACAACGGGTGCAGGTTCTTTTGGACTCGTTAAATGAACTTCACGTCCAAAGGCTTCTTCCATTTCTTCAAATTCTTCCAAAAAGTCTCTTTCACTTAAGTCGTCATCCTCTTCCGCACCAGCATGGTATTCAGAGTCGGAGAACGCTGCAGCCGTCTGTTGTGGGGGCTCCGAGATGACAAAACTGGTCTCTGTTTCTAAAGGTTCCTCGACTTCGTTGCACGCCTGAGCTGTTTCAATCACAACTGATTTCTCATTTTCTTGGTAGATTCTCTTTGGTGACAGTTCTTCTGTTATGAACAGGGATGGAAACCCTTTGGATACTGACTTCTCCGAGACGTAGTCACTTTCCTCATATGGTATAGCATGGTACGTTTCGGTACCGTATTCTTCGTCGATTGTTTCATAATCTTGGAAATCTTTGAGTTCACTGGAGACGTGCAACGGTGACGACGAACACTCCGACATCAATTCTGACGCGGAGCCCTCTTCGCTTTCTTCAAAAGGCTCAGCAAATTCCCTTCGTTCTTCTGCATCTTCTATTTCTACTGTAAACTCCGATTCGCAAAATTCTGCTGTCACATGGGAGGGAGAAACTTCTCGGTCTTCCATCGAATATGAGGCGATTGTGTTTCCATTGTCTTCGTATCTTTCCGTCTCTATTTCATAGTAATCTTGTGGCTCTTCTTCTACATAATAGGCATTTTTATTTTCTGATACTTCACCAAGAATGTTTATAAAAATAAGTGGCACCTCTGTTTTTTCCTGTTTCTCGTATTGCTGCACTGTCTCGTTTCTTGTTTCGACCACTTCTGTGGCTTCCTGCTGTGCAGCATCAATTTTAAGTTCCAATGCAGCGGCAGCAATGCTCAATAAGGATTGTGGAGACTTCAGAACAACAGTGGTAGCTTGCACCTCCGTTTCCTCGATCTCTTCAGCCCACGCTCCTTCGTCTGGTTTCTCCTCCTCAGACGATTCCTTTAGTGGTTCAACATTTGACAATTCTCCAGCTACATGAAATGAAGGCAGGCTTGTTTTGAGAATTTCGGTCGTGGTTATGATTTCTTGACTCTCCTCATACGCCAAACTTTCTTCCACTTGCAAAACCTGTTCTAAAGCCTCATCATGGGTGTCGGTGATTTTTACTTCTCCGGCAATGTGTACACTTTGTGATGGATCAATGAATCTTTGAGTACCACAAATGCTCTCAAATTCTTCGAACTGTTCGCCAAAATCGGACTCGGGAGATTCATCGTCAGCTGTTACTTCTATAACCTCTGAGCTGGCAAACTCGCCAATGACATACTCGTTTTGATCTGCAATTTCCAGGAAAACGTAATCGTAGCTGGCCTCATCATAAGTTTCTTCCAACTCTTTGGTCTGCTCTACATCTGGTGTTGCCTCTTCATGCATTTCTTCAACTGTTGAAATGTTGAATGCTTCACCAGCAATGTGAATGGAAACGGAAGGTGTAGTGACAGATACTTCATCCATAGACAAGTCTTCCTCCACAAAAAGAGACGCCCGTTTGTTTTCATCACTTGGCACCTCTGCAACCTCTTCGAAATTTTCTATGCTTACACTTTCGCTGGCAAGGTGCTTTGGAGATGACGGTACATCACTTACCAATTCGTCTACTAGTATGTCCTCCTCTACAAACACTGACGCTCGTCTACTTTCTTCAGAAAGTCCTTCATCCACGTCTTCAAAGCACTCGATATTTCGACTTTCTCCAGCAATATGTTTTCGTGAGGAAGGAGTGTCAGTTTCAACTTCAACTACATCTGTAGTGCCTTCTTCATACAGTGGCGCTGGTCTGCTTTTTGCAGAAGATTTTTCATTAACTTCTTCGAATGATTCAATATTTAGACGTTCCCCTGCAATTTGCTTTGGCAATGAAGAGGTCTTAGTTTCAATTTCGTCTATAACTGAATCTTCTTCTAAAAACAGTGATGCTCTTTTACTTTCTCTAGTTCGTTCTTCGTCGACGTCTTCAAAGAATTCAGCATTCCAACTTTCTCCTTCAATGTGCTTTGGCGAAGAACGAGCGACAGTTTCAACTTCAATAACATCTGTATCTTGTTCTGAAAATAGCAATACTCGTTCACTTTCTTCAACGTGTTCATCGCAAATTTCTTCAATGGATTCAGCTTGTCGACTTTCGGCCGCAATATGTTTGGGCGAAGAAGGAGCGTCAGTTGTGACTTCATCTACAAGTGGTTCTACTTCAACAAACAGCGATGCTCTTTTGCTTTCTTCGATGGGTTCCTCATTAACTTCGTCAACGGATTCAGCTTGTCGACTTTCGCCTGCAATATGTTTAGGCGAGGAAAGATTGTCAGTTGCGACTTCATCTACAAGAGGGTCTACTTCAAAAAACACAGATGCTCTCTTGCTTTTTTCGATGGTTTCTTCGTTAATTTCTTCAAAGGATTCGGCTTGTCGACTTTCGCCTGCAATATATTTAGGCGAAGAGGGAGTGTTAGTTGTCACTTCATCTACAAGTGGTTCTATTTCAAGAAACAGCGAGGCTCTTTTGCTGTCTTCGATGGTTTCTTCATTAACTTCGTCAAAGGATTCAGCTTGTCGACTT